>Ga0307510_10003304_pt1 | contig 18771 bp, 22 predicted proteins | sample 12_EM_MG_FD_207224 | JGI IMG/M metagenome (GOLD analysis project Ga0307510, IMG submission 207224) | Populus trichocarpa ectomycorrhiza microbial communities from riparian zone in the Pacific Northwest, United States - 12_EM | ecosystem: Host-associated > Plants > Roots > Unclassified | place...
GGTGGTGTTCCATGGGTTACAAGGGTTACATAGGGGCATTTGTACCTGCGGACTACGCCTCTCCTTGCCCCGGTTTCAACCGTGGGAAAACCGCGCCTGGTGGTGGTCGCGGTTCAAGGAGCCCCCTTGAATCAGCTTTCAGTCCCCTCTTAACTTGACTTCCCTTCAGACGTGGTGATGGGGACTTGCAACAATTCCAAGACAGTCTTCCTTGATGTTTTTTGCTGTCAAATCTACCCAGTAATCATGAATTGTGTGTCATGGAAGTGGCGGTCAGGCCACATGGACATTGAATAGAGTAGAGCACATGTTGCGCTAGTAATTGACATGGACAGCATGAATGGTTGATTTTAGTACATACCCCCATATTTGCATCCATCGAGTACCCTTCTTTCATACTGTACGATCTGACATTTATACCTTTGTAGTTACCTTTGCTTTCTCCCTCAGTTGTGGTCATTCCATGCCAAACTGAGGTGAGCCTTCCTTACTTTACCTTCGCGTTTATCACCTGTACTTACAGTATGCAGCTCCTGTCTGCTTAGGTGAATATACTCAGTTGTGGTCATTCCGTGCCAAACTGAGCTCCTGTCTGCTTAGGCTACTTCTCACTCACACTCCCTTCACTCGTGCTTGCTTGCTGCTACCCATTTCAACCTTGTTGATTATGACATTGCGCACAAGGCATAGCGCAATCACTGTAAAGTCCTAAGTGTTGGAATTTCAGTAGGTAAAATGTGTGAAAAAATGATGAATAAATGATGAATAAATGGTGAAAAAATGATGGAATAAACAATGAAAAAATGCTGAGATTTAATGAAAAAATGACTGAATTGTTTGGTAGTTTATTGCCTGAAATTCCAGTGAATCTGCAACAGGTTCACGCGTTTTTTGGAGATTTTTCATGTGTTTCCTGCAAGTTTCCCGGTGATTTTTTCACACATTTTTCGTTGATTTTTGCATGCACATTTTGTTGTTTTTTTTTCACACATTTATTAACGTTATTTCAATGCAAGAAAATTTATAATATTTATTAAAAATAAAGTCAAAATTAAACTACTTATTTCATCAAAATTCCTCCTCATCTCCTTGCCCAGCTTGTAATTTATTCCCACCGATCCAGTTGCTCTTGATTATGTGTCCACTTGCAGTGCGTCCTTGAGCTCCTGGAGCCACTCAGGCCTCCATTCATCATCACATGCACACACACATGAACCTTGTCATTGACAGGGGCAACGTACACACCTCTTTGCATATACAAAACAATCTGCTCAGTATTGGGGAAGCAGTGTGCACAGTACTACGCTTGTCCATCTGTGTTAAGGCCTATTGAACCTTAAGGCGTGACATGTGCAAAGGTGAAATGTGCAGCAGTGGTGAAGTTATAAGGGTCGTAATTCCCTTAATAACCTAAGTGCTTTGGAAGGTGATAAAAGTGAGAAGGTCACTAAGACCAATGTCTGGGTGATGATAAAGAGGAATGGGGAATATCTTCAAAGACTTGAAGATAATTCCAAAGAAGTAAAAGAGGGAGATAGTTGGTTCAAGCAACAAGGACAGAGAACGCAATAGATTGCAAACTAAGTCAGGCTTAAGGCCCAACTCTAGGATATAAGCCCAGCTTATATACAAAAGGGCAGCTACCTGACTAAGTGTACAAAAGAAGAGAACAATAGAGTCACAGACAATAAGCATCACAGAACAATGAGGTCACAAACAATGGTGGTCACAGACTACCATAAGAAGAGAACAATAGAAAGCATACAAAAGGAGGGAACAATGGAGTTCCCGACAAGGTGGCTCTGTTGTACAGGTAAGCGGTCATGTGAGTCGAGATCATGTGATCATATAAGTACATATCAGATGAGAAAAGAAAGAAAAATGTGGGCCAAGTGCCCAGGAACATAACATGACGCCCTTCCTAGAGAGTTGCTACCACACAACTAGTTTGAGACCGCATAAAATTCCTCATCATAGTCAGTGCGAGCTAGCTCCAACTCATGATACAAGGTGGGGGATGACATAGCAGCACACATGTCCCCGAAATTGGAATGAGTATGGGGAACAGCGCAATACTCAGTGTTGCACTGCTCATGGGGACGATCGCAATTGTCATGCACATGTTGGGTGCTAAGACACCAACAACATGTCTTCCAGAGGGGGCACTCCTCTTCAATGTGGTTGGGACATGACTCATTGCACTTGAGACAGTAGGGGAATTTGGGTTTGCCTCCTTGATGCCGCTTGCCTAAGACAGCGCGGCACTTGAGACTGTCTTCACCTTCCTTGATGTCAGGTGGTCCTTGGGCAGCAAAGATGCAAGGGATGTGGATGGTGTTAGTGGAAGGGGGGCGCATGTGGTTGAGGTGGGGAGTGAGTCGGGTGCAGATGGCAGTGTGAGTAAGATGGTGTTCCACCTCATTCAACTTGCTTTGGGCGCTATTTTCCCTTCTGTTGAGTTCAACTCGCTGGCGTTTTACTGCCTCAAGTTCACTCTGATGCACCCGATACCTGTAAACATCAGTGACAACACCGGGGTCTTTGAGGTCTATGATGGCATTGTCGATGAGAAGTCAAGAGGTAGAGGAAGGGTGGAAGATGTTGAGGTCATAGTCTTTGACCCCAGGACAATTGAAATTGGGAGCGGGATGTGCGCATGCATGGAGGGGGATGGAATATTCAGAGTCGCCACACTTGCGAGTCCCTACAAGGTGAGTGTTGACCCCAACCTGTCTGAAGGTAACGTAGCATGCCACCTCATCCTGACCATACTCATTGATGAAGACAAGTGGGTATTGCTGCGTATCACCACAGTTGTACTCACTCCATCTGGCTCCTGGATGGTTCGGGTCATCAAGCTGCTGAGTGAGCTGAGGGACATTGGGAATGGGGCTAGGTGTGGAGGAGAGGGAGATGGTAGGGTTGTACTTAGCGAACCTAACTGGTTTGTCATTCTGCACGTCATCGTCTGACATGTAACCCTCAATCTTCTCAAGGATATGGGGAATGAGGAAGAGGTGCTCAACCGCGGTGTAATTGCGGAAGGTGGTGGTGAACACTTGGTTGTCAAGCTCAGTGTTCCCTAGAATGTTCAAGGCTGGGAGGAGATCCTCCGTCCAGGCCGAAAGCGCCCCAGTGATACGCTCCTGACGTTCCATGTATTTCAACAAGGCTCTGCATTGTTTTCTCACATGGTGAACCTGTGCCGAAGAGGGAATTTGTCCTACTAGTGTAAGTATCTTGTCGTCTGGGAGTGTGTCAACGACTACATTTGAGTGGATGTTGGATGGCTGGGGTGATAGAGGGCGATGGTGCTGGCATTGGAGTAATGGGGTTGGGGGTAGAGTCAATAGGGGGGAGGGGGATGGTGCTCGAGCCATACTGTCCTCATTCTGAGGGAAGATACAAGGTGGGATCGGGATAGGGGATGGTGAAGTGTGGCCAGTAGCTGGGATGGGGAAGGATGGTGGTTGACCTTGTGATGCGCCCAGGGAGCTGCTCAAAGCTATCCTCAGATTGGAGTAGATATTTGTCGCCATAGAGACAGCCTCTAGTCCAGCAGTGATAGGAAGGGCCGGTGGTGGGAATGATTGTGGAGAAAAGGGTAATGTCTCCATTACCATAGATGGACTGCTGTGTATGGACTGTGGTACCTCCTGGTCTGATGTAGACATAGCTAAAGTGTGTTGGCTGAGTGAAGTCGAGGGGCATTCAGTGATGATAGGGACAGTACTGTTCTTTGCAGAAACGGTAGTGTTCAAGGGCGTGAACGTGAGTGGGGTGGATCATTCTGTACAGTGACGAGGTTTTCTGGGCAGCTGGGATGAAGGTGTGGAATTTATGACTGGGCCAGATGGTGAGATCTCTGAAGAGGTGACGGAACAAATTAAAAGGGGGGTTAATGGTGAAGGTGTAGAATGCCTGGTTGGACATGCTGGGGGTGACTTGTCAAGAAGGAGGGTTCTTATACTGCTCGAGGTATTTTGAAAGTCCGATAGTAACTCCGGAGCGTGGAGGTCCTCAGCATTAACCCATGAATCATGTGCTGGCGAGTAGTTCTTCCAGCGCACAAGGTATTGCTTCTTTTTCCAACGGCCAAATGACCTCTCTTTCAGAATCTTCTTGACTTCCCATTCTGGTTCGCCTTCTAGTATTTCTGGAGGTGGTTCGATAAAATTGGGGCCGTGTTGATTGGTTTCTTTGTAAGGTGTGAGTAATGAGGCATGGAAGACATCATGGATTTTCCAGGTGGAAGGGAGTTTGAGTTTGTAAGCGACTTTTGATATTTGGGAGACTACCTTAAAAGGTCCATATCTCCTTGGGGAAAGCTTGGGTGTGGTGTTACTTGGAAGCCGTAGGTTGGTTCCTTCTAGCCAGACCTTTGAACCTACTGTAAATGGAACATATCGTGGCTTCTCTTTTATCCAGGATTCTTGCGCTTTACGTTGGGCCTCTTGGGCGGCTTTCCTGGCTTCTTCGATGGATAAGAGTTGTTGTTCTAGAGAGGGGATGGTGGTCTTCCTAGTTGGTTGGTGTACTTGAGGTGTGTATCCGATAAGTAAGTTGTATGGTGTTTTCTTGGTGGTTGTGGATGGCCATGAGTTTTTGGTATACTGAGCGAGTGGTAACCATGTGTGCCAGTTGTTCTGTTGTGTTCCGCAGAATACTTGGAGATATTGCTCCAAGGTTTGATTGGTTCTTTCACTTGCTCCATTGGTTTGAGGGTGATATGCTGTACTGATATTCTGATGAATGTTGAGGATACGGCAGAGTTCTGTTGAGAATTTCAATACAAAGTGTACATCTCAGTCTGAGATGATTTTACAGGGAATGCCATAGTGGGGTATGACGTGATTGAGATAGAGTAAGGCTACTCCTTCTGAGTCGATGGTCTCGTGACAGGGGATGAAGATAGACGCTTTGGAGCAGTCGGTATCCGTGATCGTGAGAATGGTATCAAAACCACCTGACTGTGGGAGTTTAGTGATGAAGCCCAGCGGGAAATGCATATCACAAGGTCAAATGTTATCAAATGAGATTAAATAATAACAAACATTTTCACAAGTAATTGATCTGATTTGACCATTTCTGAATGAAATCAAAGCACATTACAGCAGATCAAATTCTGGTCTTATCGACGAAGTCTGACCTTGTCACTGGCACATGTGTCCATGAGTTGGGTGGTTTGGTTTGGCCAGATGTGTTGTATGGTCACCTTACTGCATGCATAGAACGACTTGTTGACGTCACCTTTGCAAATTTGCACCTCAAGGCGGTCTCTCTCTTTCCCTCACCTTTTTCTTCCTCTCCTTGAAACCACCACCATCACCTTCACTAACATCATCCACCTCACCATCACTGCAACATGAAACTGACCACCACACTCCTTCTTGTCTACCATCCTGCCTTTCTTTCACTCTCTTGTTTCTACATCCTTATCATTATTGTCCACTCACTTGACGTCACTTAGAAAGTCTCTGCCATCTGGCACTTGTATGCCACAATTCTTAGCACATTCCTTAGTTCACACTGCTCTACCCTTATACACAGTCCCTTCTGTCTTGCTTCAACCTCATCAACACTGCACTTATTCACTTCCACCATCCACTGTCACTGCCTCCCAATACCCTGACACTGCTGCCTTTCATCACTTCTCAACTTTGCCATCACTGCCTTGTTCTTCCGATACTCTTTGTAAGTCCTATCTTTCATTATCATGCACCTTTCTTTCTAACAATCTTTCCACTTCTCTCAGGTAATCAATAGCATATAATCATCCAATTCATGAGTGGCCTGTGCTCGGTTGCTTTTCTTCCATGTCCTGACAAGTCCCTCCCTCTCAGGTCTCCAGAGAGTGAGTGCTCATCGCTCTATTGCTTTCTTTCAGTGTCCTGACAGGTCCTTCCCTCTGCAGTCCCCAATTTGTGAATACCCCTCAGTCATTAATTTCCATGTCCTGACTAGTCTCTCACTCTGGGCAGACAAGTCCGGGCCCATATCTGGTCCATCAACCTCCACCACATCTGCTGTCGAGTTCTGCCACTGATGGTTTCAAGGTCAAAGATTATGGATATGGCATTTGGTGTGGAAGTGGGACAGCAGGACATGCAGCATTGTCTTTGCGTGAGGAGCACCTTCCATGATGTCTTTGATTCAATGTGATTTGCTACAATAATATCAAATGTATTGCTAGTTGCCAATAGAATGGAATTGAATTCAGTCTAATATTCAGTGTGATTCATTTGCATTCTGCATAATTTGAATTTTCATCAAATGTGATCAAATCAGGTCAAATGTTTGAAGCGATTTGTACCAGTTCTATGTGATTTGATTTTCATAGAAGGAAACTCTCATTTGTATAACCATATCAAACCAGGTAAAATATTCTACATGATGTGATATCATTTGACCTTGTGATACACATTTCCCGCTGGGGATGAAGTCCATTGTGATGGTTTCAAAGGGTCGTGCGTTATCTGTGGGAGTGATGGGGAACATGGGTGGATGGGTAGGATGGGTATTGACTTTGGTCATTTGGCATGTGGCGCATCCTTTGATGTATTCGGTGACAGAGGTTTTCAGGTTGGGCCACCAGTAGTATGGGGTAATTAACTGGAGCATTTTGGTAATCCTGGCATGCCCAGCAGTCATGTGGTCGTGAAAAAGGGAAATTACTCCCCTCCTAAGAGCGTTGTCTGCCACAACAACCAGGGCAGTCCCATGATACCAATGTGTGCCATCCAATAGGGAGAGGTTATGCGTTGGTGCCCATTTCTTGAGTAGCAGTTGCTCTTTGTATTGAGCTAGTTTGATGCGACTGTCCAAATTGTTGCCAATACTGTCCATGTCGAATACCCGAATTGAGGTATGATTGTCGCAAAAGTAGTGATCTGGCCATACAGTGACATTGTCATTAATTGGATTGGGTCCTTCGTAGTCAGGTCTTCTGGATAGGGCATCTGCTTGGTTGGTAGCACCAGGTTTATATTCCAAGATGATGTTGTATTGCTCCCTTTCAGGTAGATATCCAGCAACGTGAGGGCCTATTTTTCTGGGTTCTCAATAATAATGGAGGTTGGTGTGGTCAGTGAAGACTAGAACAGGTATGGTTGTCCCTTTAAGGAGATGAGACCAGCAACATAATCTGTGCATAACTCCCAAGAATTCTTGGTCATAGATGGGGTAATTTTGTTCAGTTTGGGTAAACTTTTGGGAGTGGAATCCAACTGGTCGTCTTGGTCCTGGTTTTTGGGTGCCATCTGGCTTTGTGATAGGGGGGTCTTGTTGATATAGTATGGCACCTGTTCCAATTTGTGACACATCTGTTTTGAGTTCGAATTGTCGGTCAGGGTCTGGTCGAACAAGTATTGGTGCATGGGTGATCATGTCAATAAGTTTGTTTTGAGCCTCCTTTTGTTGAGGTCCCCATTCGAAAGGTACATCTTTTCCAGTAAGTTTTGTAAGTGGCGCAGCGATGATGCTGAATTTGGGGCAGAACATGTGATGGTACCCAGAGACTCCTAGGAATCCATGGACTTGTCACTTGTCTTTGAGTTCACATGGGTAGTCCCTGAGTCCTGCAACTTTAGCTGGGTTGACTGTAGCTCTGTCTTTTGATATTTGGACACCTAAGAAATCCATTTGTGGTTGCATGAAAACAGATTTCGATAATTTGAGGTGTAGACCATGGCGTGCAAGGAGATCGAATAGGAAGTGGATAATATCAACATGAAGGTTGAAGTCTTTGAGTAGGGTTCCTATTCCGCAGTCATCCATATAGTTCTGGAGTATGTGTCATATTTTGAGTACACCTTTCTTCTCGAAGTGCTTGTATAACTCTTCAAGAATGCCATTCATAAAGCGTTGAAAACTTGCTGGAGAGTTGCTCATGCCAAAGAACATTACTTTTGGTTCAAATAGTCCTTGGCAGGTTTTGAAAGCAGCTTTCCATTGGTCCCCTTCTTGTATCTGGATATTGTTATAGCCCCAACAGATGTCGAATTTACTGAATAATTCCATTCCCTGTAGGTTTTCAATGCATTGTTTGAGGTTGGGGAGTGGGGTGACATCTTTCCTGGTGACCGCATTGAGAGGGCGATAATCAATAATATACTGTTTCTCTTTAGAGTCCTTTTTAGGGACCATAAAGGTTGAAAACCCATAGGGGGAGTCCGATGTTGTGATATATCCTTTGGCCAAGTTTTCGTCAATGAATTGATCCTCTGCTTTTTGTTCATCCCTTGAAAGTGGATAAACCTTGCAGTTGAAGCAAGTGGGTGCAGTATCCATTAGTACAATTTTATGGTCTCCTTCACCATGAGTTGGTGGAAATTTGTTCGCTTCTTCATCTGAGAATAATGCTGTGTGATGTTTGAATTTTTCTGGGAGGATGATTTCCTCCTTCCCATGTTCTGTTGCATACTTATGGGCCATTTCTACTGCTGTATGGGTGCGATTGACCTCCACTGGGCCTCCCTTTATTTCTAAAGGGGTTACTCCCAACCATGGAGCACATCTGGTTTGTTGTGCTTTGAGGATGAGATCTTCATTGACTGGTATTTTACTTTTGACCCATGTTTTTGCATGTTGAAGGGTTCCAAATAATAGAGTTTCCATTTGAACTTTGGGGCCTAAGAGTGTTCCTTTTTCCCAGTCGATTTCTGGTTTAAAAGCTTTAAACCATGGGTAGCCAAAGAGAAGTCAATCTTGTCCTAGATTAGTGACAAAGAATCTTTGACGTTCCCTTTTGTTACCTTTAGTAACAAGTAGGTCACAGGCATGAGTGATTGTTCCATGGCAGTTAAGGGTTCCATCAACATTGAATACTGGGTGGGGGTAGGGGAGTTTCTTCATTCCTAAGCGTAGTTTAACGACAGTTGTATGGTCGATGAAATTTTCGGTTGCCCCAGTGTCAAGTAGGACTGTTTCTTCTGCCTTCCCTCAATAGTGTGAAAACACAACTTTTATTTGCACAGAATTTGAGCGATTTACAAAAACACTATCAAGGCAGAATGCCCTAACTATGGCAGCTAGTTTTGGGCTTGAGGAAAATCCTTTGGCATAAGGGATTCTATGATGCTCAGCTTGGTATCTTCATCAAGCGAGCTCATGTGGTCTTTCAAGAAACCAGAGATGTCATTTGGGGTCATATCAATGGGGTCATGGTTCCTAACAGTAGGTGTGTCACCATTAGCAGTTTTGCCACTTTTGGTACAGTCCGCTATTTTCTTGCGACAGACGCGGGCTTGGTGTCCTTTGATTTTGCAATAGAAACATTTGTTTTTGTTCATGAGTTGCTGCTTTTTGGTGTCGGAATGTGTTTGTCCCATTCTGTTGGTGTCAACGTCCATGGCATATCCTCCTTGAGAGGTGGTGTGTGGTCCAGAAGTTCTGTTTCTTCTGGATTGGTTGTTTCTCCCTTAGTTTGGCTTTAGTCTGAAGGCTCTGTACAGTCCTTGTTTTTGCTGACTGAATTGAGTGGCAGCCAACCATTTCTGATGGGACATTCTGGCCTGGTCTTCCCATTTTTTAAAGGTTCATGGGATGTCTGCGTTTGGGTTGAAATCAGGGGATTGTATAACTGCTCTGGTGAGTGGTTGGTTCATGCCATGTTTGAGGGTTTCAATAGTTCCCTTGTCATCTAGGGAAACTCCTGCTTCATGGGCAAGTTGCTTAAACTTAGCAAAGAAGTCATCAAGGCTTTCTCCTTGCTTGAGTTTGCATAGTTTCTGATAGGCTTCCTCCTTTTGGTTTTGGTTGGTGAAGGCTGCTTTGAACCTTTCTATGAAGCTGTCCCAGAGATCTTCGTCTGTCTCCTGAGTTCCATCGTCCATTGATTCCTGGAGTTTGTGCATTTGTTCCTCCTTCCAAGCATCTACTAAGGGGCCGTCCATGTAGGTGAGAAGGGTGACGACCCTGGAAAAGGGTTTCTTCATGGTGTCATTGTGTCAGTTAATTGCTTTCCAGAGGTCAAAGTTATTGATAAACTTTCTGGTCATGCTCCTATCTCTGGTGAAGATGGGTGGTGGGTTCCCTTTAAGAGCACCATTGGCAGGACTAGTGATGACATTGATCCTTTGTGCTTCCTGTTCACTTTGTCCAGTAGCGACATTAATTTCTTCTTGTTGTGCTGCCATTGTGGTTTGGATGGATAACTGGGGGTAAATAGCAGTGGCTGGAGCAGTATCAAGAGGGATTGTGATGCCTTGTTGGACTGCTGCTTCGATTTGGGGAAGGATAGGGGTTTGTTCTGTGAACGGATGGCTTCCTTGGAGGGTTGCAATGTGATGAACTCCTCCTGCAAGGATTTCTTCTTCTGGTTGCTTGATGGCAGTGTGAAGTGTTGGGCTATAGTGATCTGGGTTGACGTAATGCGGGTGCTGATGGTCTGTTTCTTTTCAAGCACCAAGTTTTTGGGTGTGAATTACTCCTCCTTGGTTTGTGTACCACTGGTTATCTTTCCAGAGGATTTTTACCCAAAAGTCATCGTCTTCTACTTTGACGAATTCAACAGCTCCATGTGATTTCTTTGGGAGATCAATGTAGTATCCAGTGTTAAGGTCCAAGGGCCTTTAAAGACGCGATGTGTGTGGGTTGGTTTGGCGACGACTGGGATTGCTCAGTGGGGTCTCCTCCTGAGGCAATGGATCACGTGAGTAGCGCAGTACCGGTTGGCTACGCAGTATAAGAGTAAAAGTCCCCGATGATAAGGGCGACTTCCTGAGGTAGATAGTAGAGACGAAAGGGAGAGCTTCAAGGCTTTGAAGCGACTGAGTTGATCAAGCAAGAGACTCTGAGAGTCCTAGGTGGAAGCTACAAGTCTTGGATTGAAAACCAAGTTAGGCTTAAGGCCTAACTGCTGAAAGTATGAGTGCTTATATACATTTGAGAAGTAACGGGTCACAGAGGTCACAAAGAAATATGGAAATATTACTAAGGTGAAATCATGACGTGGCGATTCTAAGTATAGCTCCATCATGAGCTGGCAGTCTAAGAATAGCCCATCATGAGCTGGCAAGTCGAAAAGGGTTAAATGAGGACACGTCATGATACTGCGGACTGCAGAGTGATGGCATGTGATAGTTGACTGCGGATTAGTCATGTGGTCCATCAGGTGACTTGTCAGGTGATCTGGTGACGGTCCGAGCGGCGCGTAAGGGAATGAGTGAGGGACGAGTGACTGAGAGCGCAAAATAAATGGTGGAAAATTGGGGTAAGGGTTCAGGATCGTAACATGACGCCCTTCCTAGAGTGGTCGTTACCACACGACCTAAGGTAGGTCAGGTTGCAACCAGTCGGAGGGGACATGGGGTATCCTGATGTCCATGCTGTTGGGAGTGGATTGCCTTGTGTCTGCAATTTGACCTTCCTCTATGGATGAATTTGAGTCAGACGCTTCTCCTTCTTCCATGACCTCGTCTTCGAGTTCAATGATGGTCTGAACTGGGGTTTGATAGAGGTCACCAAGTCCAAAACTAGAGGGTGTCGTCATAGCTAAGCTTTTAGGAGAGTTGGGGGGTGTAGGTTGCTCTTCTGGGCTCATTGGTCGCGACATTTCTAGGTCACTTTGTTGATGTTTAAGTGGCATAGCAACCTGCCGTGGTGATGTCTGTTGTTTCCCCGTAAATGGAACATATTGAGTTTCCCTCCACTCCAATGGAGTTGGTACGTTGGCGGGTAATTCTTGGGTGAGGGGGTGTTTGGGCAACAAGGGGGTAGTACGACTCAGTGTCATCGAGACAATGAGGGGGAATGAAAATGACGATTCGGCTGGGGGTTGTGATGACGATGCGACTGGAGAGGGTGTTCTACTCATCGGGGTTGGTGAGTGATATTGTTCCATCGATGAATATTCTCGTCGATGTGATCCCCAGGGGGCTAAAGGAAGTGGTGGCGTTGCGACGCGAGGTGGTTCTGGAAGTGGTGGCCCAGGAGGGGTAGGGATGAATGGAGGAGCGAATGGCGATGGGTCTACAAGGGGTGGTGGTGCAGTGACTGGTGCTGACGTCAGTGGTATTGAAATAATAGCGGTGGGTTTTCCTGTTGAAGGGGTGGGAGTGGGTATGAAGATGGGTGATGGCGACTTGTTCCTTGTAATCCTTTTATGCCCTTGGAGGAGTGTTTGAAGTCCTTCAAGGAATTTCTGGTCTTTTAAGATGTGGTAGTGAGGGGAGAGTGTGCCGAATGGAAGGGTGGTTCTTTTCCGAAGGTCCTTCTCTTTTGTGATTAGTAGAAGGATTTCCTTGGTGATTGTATCGTAGAGTCGGCGATGGAAATGGTAAAGGTAGAGGGTGGTAGTACTGTCTTTCTTTCTGAACATTTTTGCAACAGCAATGTCCTTGAATTTGTTGTTGAGAAAGGTCCATTTGTCATTGAGTCGGACCATGGTTTTAATGCATTCTTCACGCTTCTTCTTGAGCGATGTGGAGGAGGTGGTCTGGGGGGAGGAGTCCGGTGTCGGTGTATGTTTCGGACTGGTTATCTTCGGTGTTGTCTGTTGGGGTGAGGGGGTCTGGGTTGGTGACATGGAGTGGAATGTCTTCCGTTTCCTGGGGAGTGCTGCTACTGTTGCTAGTAGCGCTAACGGGGATGATGTTGAATGGAGTTGCGGGTCGGGGTTGATACTGAGGTGGGTGGGGAGCAAATGGAAGTCTTTCGTAGTTGACGTGGGTTCTGAGGACAGGATCATCGTTGTCGACTGGGACCATGATGGCTTCGTGGTCAATGTCAATGGCGTCGAGGGTTTCTCTTGGTCTCCAAGTAGTCCAGTGGTACGTGACGTCGAAGTGTCCACGTCAGATAAATGTTCCGAAGAAGTAGAGATGATTGTTGTCGGTGTGCATGCGAATGAGAATAATTCCGTCGTCGGTGCCAAGGGTAAAGATGGTAGAGGTGGCGAATCCTGAGTTGGGAAGTTCATGGTGGATTGAGGACATGGTGGTTGGGGATAGGAAAGGTCGTCTGAGATTCCAAGGGTTCTTATACTGCTTGGTTGACTTTCAAAGTCCGCTAGTAGATCTGATGCATGGAGATCCTCGGAGTTAACCCAGGAATCATGAGCTGGCGAGTATCCTTTCCATTGCACAAGGTATTGCTTCTTCTTCCATCGACCGAATAGTCGTTCTTTGAGTATCTGCTCGACTTCCCATTCTGGCTCACCTTCTAGGATGTCAGGTGGCGGTTCCAGGAAGTTGGGTCCGTGTTGATCAGTTTCTTTGTATGGCGTGAGTAGAGAGGCGTGGAAGACGTCGTGAATTTTCCAATTAGGGGGTAATTTGATTTTATATGCGACTTTGGATATTTGGGAGACTACCTCGAAAGGTCAGTATCTCCTTGGTGATAACTTGGGTGTGATGTTACTTGGGAGTTGTAGATTTGTTCCTTCTAGCCAGACTTTAGATTTGACAGGGAATGGTGAATGGTGTGGCCGTTCTTTGATCCAGGATTCTTGCGCTTTACGTTGTGCCTCTTGGGCAGCTTTCCTGGCTTCTTCGATAGCTGAGAGTCGTTGTTCAAGGGATGGGATGTCTGTCTTTCTAGTTGGTTGGTGAACTTGCAGGGTATATCCAATAAGTAAGTCGAATGGTGTTTTCTTTGTTGTAGCGGAGGGCCAGGAGTTCTTGGTATACTGAGCGAGTGGTAACCAAGCATGCCAGTTATTTTGCTGAGTGCCACAGAATACGCGTAAGTATTGTTCAAGGGTTTGGTTTGTTCGTTCGCTAGCTCCGTCTGTCTGAGGATGATAGGCTGTGCTGATGTTTTGGTGGATGTTTAGGACACGGCAGAGTTCTGTTGAGAACTTGGATACAAAACGGACGTCGCGGTCTGAGATTATCTTGTGAGGTATGCCATAATGAGGGATGACGTTGTTTAGGTAGAGTAGTGCGACTCCTTCAGAGTCGATTGTTTCATTACAGGGGATGAAGATGGATGCTTTTGAGCAGTCTGTGTCGGTGATCGTAAGGATAGTGTCGTATCCTCCTGAGAGCGGTAGTTTGGTGATGAAGTCCATGGCGATAGTTTCGAAAGGTCGAGCGTTTTCAGTTGGGGTGATAGGGAAAATAGGGGGATGAGCAGGATGAGTGTTAACTTTAGTCATTTGGCAAGTAGCGCAGCCCTTGATGTACTCAGTTACAAAGATTTTCATTCCAGGCCACCAGTAGTAAGGCGAGATAAGTTGGAGGGTTTTGGTAATTCCGGCATGTCCAGCGGTTTCGTGGTCGTGAAAAAGGGATGTTACTCCCCTCCTAAGGTCATTGTCTGCCACGACAACAAGTGCCGTTCCGTGGTACCAGTGGGTGCCGTCCAGTAGGGATAGATTGTGAGTTGGTGCCCATTTCTTGAGAGTGCTTTGATTTTGATATTGCACTAGCTTGATTTTTGAGTCCAAATTGTCTGCTATGCTGTCCATATCGAATACGCGGATTGAAGTGTGCTGGTCACAGAAGTATTGGTCCAGCCATACAGTGACGTCTTCGTTGATTTCGTTTGGTCCTTCGTAGTCGGGTCATCTAGATAGCGCGTCTGCTCAATTAGTAGCCCCAGGTTTGTATTCCAGTAGGATATTATATTGTTCGCGTTCTGGTAAGTAACCAGCAACGCATGGCCCAATTTTGCGGGGCTCTCTGTAGTACCTAAGATTCGCGTGGTCAGTATACACCAGGACGGGGATTGTGGTTCCTTTGAGCAGATGAGACCAGCAGCGAAGTCCTCTCATAACACCGAGGAACTCGCGGTCATAGATGGGGTAGTTTTGTTCAGTCTGAGTGAATTTTTGGGAGTGGAATCCCACCGGTCGTCGTGGTCCTGGTTTCTGCGTGCCGTCTGGTTTGGTGATAGGGGGGTCTCGTTGGTAGAGTATTGCTCCCGTGCCGATTTGTGAGGCGTCGGTTTCGAGTTCGAATTGTCTGTCTGGGTCTGGTCTGGCGAGGATGGGTGCGCTGGTAATTAGGGTGATTATTTTGTCTTGGGCCTCGATTTGCTTGGGTCCCCATTCAAATGGTATGTCTTTTCCAGTGAGTGCTGTAAGAGGTGCAGCGATGATGCTGAAGTTGGGACAGAACATGTGATGGTATCCGGCTACTCCTAGGAATCCGCGGACTTGTCGTTTATCTTTGAGTATGCGTGGGTAGTCCCTGAGTCCGGCAACTTTGGCTGGGTCGACAGTGGCTCCTTCCTTGGAGATCCGGACGCCTAGGAAATCCATTTGCGGTTGCATGAAGACAGATTTTGATAGTTTGAGGTGTAGGCCATGACATGCAAGTAAGTCAAATAGGAAGTGAATGATTTCGACATGTAATTTGAAGTCTTTGAGGAGGGTTCCTATGCCACAGTCGTCCATATAATTTTGGAGGATTTGTCATATGTTGCGTACACCTTTCTTCTCGAAGTGTTCGTATAGTTCCTCAAGAATACCATTCATAAATCGTTGGAAGCTAGCTGGTGAGTTACTCATCCCAAAGAACATTACTTTGGGTTCGAATAGTCCTTGACGTGTTTTGAATGCGGCCTTCCATTGATCTCCTTCCCGTATACGGATGTTATTGTAGCCCCAGCGGATGTTGAACTTGCTGAATAGTTCCATTCCTTGCAAGTTCTCGATGCATTGTTTGAGGTTGGGGAGTGGGGTAACGTCTTTTCGGGTGACTGCGTTGAGAGGGCGATAATCGATAATATATCTCTTCTCCTTTGAGTCCTTTTTAGGGACCATGAAGGTAGAGAAGCCGTAGGGGGAGTCCGATGGTGTGATGTAGCCTTTTTCCAGATTTTTATCAATGAATTTGTTCTCCGCTTCCTGCTCATCTCTTGAGAGCGGATAGACTTTGCAGTTGAAACGGGTAGGGGCGGTGTCCATGAGTACGATTTTGTGATCTCCTTCGCCGCGAGTTGGCGGGAATTTGTTCGCCTCTTCATCTGAAAATAGTGCCGTATGACGTTTGAATTCTTCCAGGAGGGTGACTTCTTCCTTCCCATGTTCCGATGCATACTTATGGGCCATTTCGACTGATGTGTGGGTGCGGTTGATTTCTACTGGGCCTTCCTTCATTTCTGAAGGAGTTACTCCCGACCATAGAGTGCACCGTTGTGCCTTGAGGATGAGGTCCTCGTTATCTTGTTTCTTCTGTTTAAGCCAGGTTTTTGCACGTTGAAGGGTGCCATAGAGTAAGGTTTCGATCTTGACTTTTGGTCCTTTAAGTTCGCTTTTCTCCCAATCAATGTCTGGTTTGAATTTTCTGAACCATGGGTAACCAAAGAGCATTCGATCACAACCTAGATTGGTGACGAAGAATCTAATTCGTTCTTTCTTGTTTCCTTGAGTGACAAGTAAGTCGCAAGCTCTAGTGATGGTCCCAGCTCTGTTTAGAGTTCCGTCGACATTGTAGACTGGTCGTGAAAATGGGATTCTTTTGGTGCCTAAGCGAAGTTTTTCGACAGTGGTTTGGTCGATAAAATTTTCTGTTGCTCCAGTATCCAGTAGGATCGTTTCTTCTGCCATCCCTCGATAGTGTGTGATTGGAACTTTAAGTTGTATTGAATTTGATTTATTTACGAACACACTATCGAGTCGGAAAGCCCTAACTAAGGCAGCTAGTTGAGGGCTGCGGGAAAATCCTTTGACATGAGTTTCTTGACGAATCCTAGTCTGGTTTCTTCGCTGAAGGAGTCCATGTTATCCCTTAGATAATCAGCGAAAGTGTCGGGATCTGAAATATCTGGCATAATAGGTGCAGCATTGACTCTAGTTGGCTCCCTGGAGTTGTTGGAGCGACCGCTGAAGTTACCGCGGTCAGCCTGTTTCTTGCGACAGACATTAGCTCGGTGTCCTTGTTTTTCACAGTAGAAGCATGAGTTGCTTCGCATGAGTTCTGCTTTCTTGGCTTCGGAGTGTTGTTGTCCACTAGTAGTGGCGTTGATGTCTTGAGTGACTGTAGCATCGACGTCCATATGGTATCCTCCTTGAGAGGTGGTGCGTTGGTCGTTCCTATTCCTCCAGTTGTTGTTTCTTCCGAAACCGCCTCGTCCAGGGTTGTTGGTCTGCCTGGGAGCGAGTTTGAATGCTTGGAAGAGTCCTTGACGTCGTTGGGTGAACTCAGCTGCCGCCTTCCATTTAAGGTGAGATTGGCGAGCCTGTTCTTCCCACTGTTTGAACGTCCAAGGGGTATCTGCGGTAGGGTCGAAGTTGGGGGAATTAATGATAGCGCCAGTAAGTCCTTTGTTCATGCCGTGTTTGAGGGTTTCGATAGTTCCCTTGTCATCTAGGGGAACTCCAGCCTCGAATGCTAGTTGCTTGAATTTGGCGAAGAAGTCGTCAAGACTTCCTTCCTGCTTGAGTTTGCACAGCTTTTGATAAGATTCTTCTCTCTGGTTTTGATTGGTGAAGGCGTTCCTGAACCTTTCGATGAAGTCTTTCCAGAGGTCTTCGTCCGTTTCTTGGACTCCGTCGTTTGCTGCTTTCTCAAGGATGTGCATTTGTTCTTCCTTCCAAGCGTCCACTTTGTCACCGTCCATGTAGCTGAGGAGGGCGACGACGCGGGATAGGGGTTTCTTCATGGTGTCGTTATGTTGGTTGAGTAGGCGCCAGAGATCGAAGTTGTTTATAAACTTCCGGCTTGTATTCCTGTCTCCAGTAAATACAAAAGGAGGGTTTCCTTTGAGTGCGCCGTTGGAGGGGGTGATGATGTTAATCTTCTGCGCCTCGGCCTGTGCTTGGCCAGTAGCGACGTTAATGTCTTCCTGTTGTCCTTCCATGATGGTTGGATGATCTGGGATGTCGGGGTGGGTAGGAAGCTGCTGAAGTGCGGTGGTAACTGCTGCGAGAGTGAGAGGGATGCTGGCCTCTTGTGTGTAATCGGGGTGCTGAGGGTCGATGATGAGCCACCAGCCAAGATCTGGGTTGTTTCTGATAATTCCTCCCTGGTTAGTAATCCAGGTATCGTTGTGTCGGTGAAGTTGGACCCAAAGATAGGTGTCGTTTGCTTGGATAAATTCGATAGGGATGGTCCGTCCACTTGGAGTGTCAAGGTGATATCCGGTGTTAGGATTGTTTACACCGTGGTCTTCGAAGTATGCGTCCTTTGTGACGTGTGCTGGGAGATCGTCCTGTTGTCTTCTGACGATGCGTGTAAACTCGTCGTTGAGTGTTCCGTATTGAACGGTCGCCACGATGGTAACAGCTCTGTGTTTCAAGAGCTCGTAGGAAAGCCTAACTTGTGTTAAGGTCCAAGGGCCTTAAAGACGCGACGTGCGTGGGTTGGTTTGGCGACGACTGGGATTGCTCAGTGGGGTCTCCTCCTGAGGCAATGGATCACGTGAGTAGCGCAGTACCGGTTGGCTACGCAGTATAAGAGTAAAAGTCCCCGATGATAAGGGCGACTTCCTGAGGTAGATAGTAGAGACGAAAGGGAGAGCTTCAAGGCTTTGAAGCGACTGAGTTGATCAAGCAAGAGACTCTGAGAGTCCTAGGTGGAAGCTACAAGTCTTGGATTGAAAACCAAGTTAGGCTTAAGGCCTAACTGCTGAAAGTATGAGTGCTTATATACATTTGAGAAGTAACGGGTCACAGAGGTCACAAAGAAATATGGAAATATTACTAAGGTGAAATCATGACGTGGCGATTCTAAGTATAGCTCCATCATGAGCTGGCAGTCTAAGAATAGCCCATCATGAGCTGGCAAGTCGAAAAGGGTTAAATGAGGACACGTCATGATACTGCGGACTGCGGAGTGATGGCATGTGATAGTTGACTGCGGATTAGTCATGTGGTCCATCAGG
>Ga0307510_10003305_pt1 | contig 18770 bp, 24 predicted proteins | sample 12_EM_MG_FD_207224 | JGI IMG/M metagenome (GOLD analysis project Ga0307510, IMG submission 207224) | Populus trichocarpa ectomycorrhiza microbial communities from riparian zone in the Pacific Northwest, United States - 12_EM | ecosystem: Host-associated > Plants > Roots > Unclassified | place...
TCTATCATCAACTCTGATAACTCCTGGAGCGTAGCTTCTACTCGTCGACCCTTGATGGCATCCTTCGAGGTTTGGGCGCGAGTGACGATCCATTCCAAACAGAGAAGGAGATGGGGGATTGGCCCAAGGTAAAATTTGCGATACTTGACATGAACGTCATTCACAGATGCCTTGCATAATTTGAACAGGCGTTGCCGTCCTATTGCCAGCGCATCGTTGGAGCTTTCCTCAACGTGCTTGTGGAGATAACGCCGCGTTGCTCTTTGGATGACAACTACTTCCTTCGTCTTGTCAGTTTCTTCTCCGTCACCGACAGCGACGGCGTCCTGCGCCGAGTACTCGGCAAGGTCTTCGCCACGTTGGTCGCCATTAGATACACCGCCTACGCTGTCTGCCCCATCTGCGCGAGAAGCATTATTCCTAATATGCGTCATGCCATAGGGACTGGAATTCGCGTGAGAGTTGGTAATATTATCAGCCCCGCGATGGTGGTGGTACCGGAAATTAGTGGGGTGAGACTGAAGCACATCCGGAATGGTGTACATGTCCTCGAATATGACTAACTGCACGCTGGGCGGATGCGGACCTAGTATAGGGGAGACCCTGTGATGTAGCCTGACGAGATGATCCAATGGTGGGGGAGTAGATTGATACAGGATCTCAACTAGATTTGGCCAGTCTCGAGAACTCATATAGCTAGGATAACTTTAGAGGACCGCGAAGTTGTTCCCACAGCACGGAAGCACTCACCGCCAGTGAAAAGCTGTCGATTCGGGACGTCTTGCGGTCCTGAACGATGACATCGTTCGTACAGCGTCATACCTGAGATGACCGAAATTCTCGCTGACTAGAGGAATGGTGTCAGTTTCCGTTGGGATAGGAATTATGACTACCTACGCAGACAGAGGCATCTGCAGCTTGTTATTGAGATAAATGTCAGCTGGTGGTAGCAGTTGAAATCAAAACAACTACACTAACATGCGGCCAATACCAAGGTCTTGTAGGTGTTTTGGCGGCAAGTCCGTTGACCAATTGTCCGCTTTGTTCTTGCGGTCCGGCAAGCCTGTAAAGTGTCATTGGGTGGCGTTGGCAGCGTTGTAAACGAATTCACCGAAAAGGTTGGACGTGTGGCTCAGATATTCTCCCGTGTAGATATCCCTCAAAAGAATTTCAGTTGTTTGGGCAAGGACCCACAAAGGTGGCAGTGTCCTTTCTCTGAAAGTAATGAAATCCTTCCACAGCGCCAATACCCAACTCCGTGGAAGAAGGACACCATGCAGACTTCCTCTAAACCTGGCAGCTGCAGTCATTATGGCTAGCCCGAATAACCTTTCCATAATGTTGCATAACACCGCCAGGTCCACCGGAATACGCTCGCGGACCAGATATCTATCATCCGCGGTGTTAACAGTGCTCCTCGACGCAGAGAGAACTTGCTTTACCTGAAGAATCTGACACCTTGCGCTAGGTCGCCCGAACCATCAGTGAAGGCTAAAAAGTCGTGTAATGTGTATATCTGAAAGCCAGATGGGTCGAAAAATATGAGCCGCGGGTGTCTTTGCTTCAGGGAAGTCGTAGAAGGGATGCGGCGTAAGCAGTCATAAACGGTGAAACCATCTTGTCGGAGCCGTCCTAGCGTGAATGCCGTGTATAGGTTCGTGAGGAAAGCGCCTTGGAGTTCGCCTCTGGAAGGGTTGAGTGTATAAAGTACGTCGAATGCCCATCTCTTAACCGTCAAAAACCCATGCGCAGCCTCAGGTATCAGGTCTTCGTTCAGCGTAGAGATGGAGCCGCTTAGGTGTGAGAGTGGGTTAAGGGCATTTGCGAGAGTATTCAAGAGGCGTCTGGAATGAGATATGCGATTCAGTTTATGAATAGCCACTTGAAATCTTCCTCACCTCTGGCTCTTTACTCGAGTAGGAAAGTCATCCAGAAGGCCGAAAGCGTAGAGGTTATCGAGGATCATGATATGTTGGAGATGGTATCTGGCCCTTCGATTGAACCAAGCTACATCAAGCTCGTGGGCAGCAGAGTGGCCACCACGACATGAACCGTAGGCGAATACCTGGATACACGGATCAAACAAGCGCAGACGCGACGTTGTACGATCCTTGTCCTTTATGCGAGAGTAGAGGCGCTCTGAGAGTGTGCGGCTGAGATTCTGGGCGAACTCCTCTCGAGACAATGTCACCGCCCCGTGTCCCAGATCTTCTGCTGATTGGTTGGGAGAAAGTTCTCTCGTCCTATAATCTTGGTAAAGGAACGTTCCTGGCCTAATCCGAACGCCTTCTCCGTCCTTTTCGAACTGGAAGAGTGTCATTAGCCAAGATGAATCCCAGGGGGTTTTGTCCATAGCAACATCTCTGATCAAGAGGGAGTACTGATGGAACAGTTCCATAGATGAGACGACACCATCTTGTGAAGATGTGTCGAAGGCCAGGGACACGTCATCGAATACGTAGTCAAATGCAAGAAGTCTCACAGCCCTAGCCTGATTATCGAGGCTGAGGCTTTCACAGCGAAGCACGTAGTTGGAAAGGATCTTGTGGGCTTTCGCCGACTTCACCTCCAGAAAGATGAGCCTGAAGATAAAGAGCTGCATCGTAGAGATTAGCTGCCTCTCCTGTGAAAAAAGGCCGTGGGTCACAGACCGTCTTTTTGTCTCTATCACTCAGGTGCGTGCTCGGAGTACTTCTGAGCAGCTTGTCTATCTTGTGAGAGGGGATATCGGCGCTTTCAGGCCATCCACTACAGCCAAACGATATATATCGCCACAAGAAGGTCTCGAAGATAGCGTTGAAAGCCTCACTGTCCTGGGTCACCTCGTCGATATGCTCTAGAGCAAGGTCAAGTGCTTCTGACTCTTGGTTTTCGTCCAAGTACTGTCTGACGGCTTCCCCGTACTTCCCTTGTCTCCCAAGAATCACAGCACGAGTCAACCCAAGGTCGTGCTCGACAACGAATTTCCATCATTTGTTCTTCGTCGTCTCTGAAGAGATCTGCTGCTTTCCTGCGAGACTGTAAGGCGGCATCCGAGAACGTGGCATTCAGGACTTACTCAAGATCTTTAGACTCCAGATAGGACATGCGCGCCACCTCCTTGATGCATTCCATCGTGTCCGAATCCACTTGTGCTTCGTGTTTCTTGATAATCGAGACCGCATTGTCAAGCAGATTGTTGTCGAAACAATATGATGCTGCCTCGGTAAACCTTTTTGCTAGCTTGAGCGCTCTTACGACGTCCTGGTGATACTTGATATCGGCATAGCACCGTGCAGCTGAAGCGTAGTGGGTGCTCTCGTCCTCATCACTCCTCGCCACCTCAGCACAATGCTCGAACGCGCTGGCTGCGCCGATGTAGGCCTCTCGACGGCGTCTTGTTTCGGATTCGGGGATATCGCGGGCAACTTCTTGCAGGTTATACGCGGTGGCAACGGCTACCATGTACTCATCCCCAGCGTTATCAAAGGCTAAAATAGCTTCCTCGAACTCCCTGTGGTTCAAAAGGCGGTTTCCTTCCTCGGACCATTCACCTGAAGTCGATTCGTTGGCAAATGATTCAAGTGGGTTGCGGGTGGATTCCGTCTCGATAACTAGTCCAAGGTCAACTAAGCGTCGCTATATCCCGCATTTATAAGACTGTCATTCACGGAGTAGCGCCATTGGGTACGAACCATGACTGGCTCGCACGCATTGGAATAATCCACAATCCAGAGCCGGTGCTTAGCCCTAGTAACGGCGACATACAGGCATTTGAGCTTTCAAAGTTATGGTGTCAGGCTTCTAACGTCTAAGAAATGACACCGCTACTGACCTCATGTACAAGAGGTGCATGTTTTAAATCCCGTAGTTTCTGCTGGTCTTCATCCATTAGATACCGCCAGAGATGTTCGGATTCAGATTCCTCGAAGAAGTTGTACAGTATGACCTAACGTATGCAGGTGCATCCAAACAGTGAGACATGTCTTGTGAATTGTGCAGTCTTGGACTCACGTCTTCGTACTCAAGACCTTTGCTATTGAATATCGTCCTGGTGAAGGCTGAGTAGCTAAACCAACAGCAGAACGCTTTGACCTACAAGGTTACGCCAACCCACCCAATCTCTGTCTTGAACGATTGACGAGCAGCTTCATCTCGCACAATGATGCCTGGCAACAGGTAATATGCATATGCGTTTTAAGAACAACAAAAGGCGGTGCCGCATACATTGCTTGTGCCCAAGCTGCGAAAGTCGTCCCCTGCAGACGAAGGTTAGCCAGTACTCATGCCTCCAGTTTCGGAATTCGCTCACAATGACGAACGGAAGAAATCTCGCCCTTGAGGAATATACTTGCCATGGAAAAACTTGGGCAATTCCTTGCCGACGATTCCTGCCTCCGGTCGTAGGAGATCAATTGCACCCGGGAATCGCTGAAGTAACTGGATTATGGCATTTGCACATTCGACGATACCACCGTGAGAGCGGTAGTTCTTGAGTAGTTGAAATCCCTCGGGATGACGGGGCGTCCCGCGCAGCGCTCGAATCGACCTCTGCGAAACGATTCGCCTAGTGAATTTAACAGTTCTGAATAATCCCTACCTGGTATCGGTAGACGGATGCTCCAAGTTGCTTGAAGGAGAAGGTGCTCCCGATAGAGATGGTTTGGGCCGTATCGCCTGCCCACAGGAGACCATCCGGATTCCGGCACAAAGATATGATTACTATGACCTGCATCAAGTCAACGTTTCGGAAGACCGACGACTGAACGTACGCCTGGTGTCGATGAGGAGCATATCTTGAACTTCGTCCACATAACTAGTAGAAAACAGTTTGTCACCAGATTCAGTAGAAGGTAAATTCAACTCACAGGAAGTCGATGAGCTCTCCTTTTAGCCCATTTCCCTTCAACCCGTCCAGTAGTCTATGCGTCCTAGAGTTCGAAAGCGTAAACCGCAAGTTGAAGCAGAAGATGTGGCGTTGCACCTGTCCGCGAGATCGCGCTCACCGCGCCTGGACTTGAGCCTTTGGTATGCTTCGAACAATGCATAATCCACCCTATGATTGTTCCTGACGTTTTCATAGGCGCTTTTGTCGAGAGCGCGGTTTGGGTACTCCAGCGATTTCTCTGATCCTTTGATGGTCCCTAGAAATGCGAACGCTCGGGAACTGAGAAAACGAGGGACTGCAAGTGACTATACCAAGAAATTCGCTGAACGCGAGAGACGGTGCTTTATACCAGACATGAGCGAGCATAGTGAAAGAGGTTCGAAAGACGCACAAAGGCCTTTGGTCCAGAGGCACGGCCAATACACTCTCTTGAAGACCTCGTATGTCACCAAGTCAGTCTGACCGTACCAGTCGTTTTTCTTCTTTTGGGAGCGCGAATTTCGGGTCTTGGATGAGCTTGGGACAGGTTTCATGTCGGCCTCCAGAAGGCTACACAGCTACAAGTGCAAAGGTAGTCGTCGTCAGTCCCCGAATCACTTTTTGGAAGGGAGGTACTGACGGTGTCCATGGTTAGGAACAGCGGAAAATCACCGTCGCGAAGTTCGCTAAATTTTCCAGGGAGGTCGTCGCGCGTGCTGTCTGTGTCATCTGGGTTGAAGATCGCTTTCTTCCTCCTGGAGTTCCAGCGTTGGACTCGCTCGCGGACGTACAGCGGGGCATCTGAACCTGTAGAAAGCGAGTATAGGAGGCTCGTGTAGTCTTGCTCGACTTTCTCGGCAAGAAGCCGCGACTTTGTCACAAACAGTTGCCTAGGTCGCGGCCCGACGCATCCTTGGTTTTGCCATGCTCGTTCAATACCAAGGATCTTGAAGACGATCACTGTAGTCTTCCTGCCGTGACGACCGTCATAAAATATTCTGTGAAATTTGAACCTCTACGTACCCAGTTCCGCTTCGTCCAAGCACGAAGGTCGATCTCGTGCATTCAATAACCTTTTTTTCCTCATGCCTCCAAATTTCATCTGAGAACAACGGAGACGAAGATATGAAGAGAGTGAGCACTTACGAAACTTGAAAGACATGGGGATAGTCATTGGCCATCGAGAATATCCCGTATGATGTTCTGGTCGTTCTAGGTCGTCAGCGTTTTGCAGACGCAATCCAGCTGGACACATCACCTGGGAGAGGATGGCATACTGCTCGAGACTGGGTGACTGGAATGAGTAGCATTCATGTCATGAAAGGAAGTACGAACTCCAGCAATCTATGGATCTGAGAGACTTATGGTCAGCCATGGTTAGGGAGACAGGATCAGATCAGACAATACCTCATCCACGCCATCCGTATCACCCTTTTCAGGACTTTCCGATTCAGCGAAGACAGCACCAGCGGGTGTGGAAGTGGCCTCGAATGTCGCTGGGTCGAAGTAGAAGCCGTGGCGACAATTTCTAGCCTTACATCTACTGGGCGTTATTTCCTGAACGTCGCGCAAAAATATCACAACAATACTTTGCTATGTAGGCCGGGCCTTTTCGGGCTCGATATCTCCCGAACTTGTCCCAGTCTGTTCTGTTTAACTCGTCCATGCTATAGATGCCGAGAATCCTTAAAACTATTTTAGAGTTAGTTCGACATGTCAGGTGGGAGAGCAATCCAATGACAGGACCTTGGGTCTCATACTATCAAATGAATACTCAGCAGATAAAACGGTCTAGAAGAGAATGTCAAGCCTACGTCTTTTCCAAACTCGTGGATGACATCAATGTGGTACTGATGGAGACATCAGGATTGCCAACGTTGGAATTACCAAAACAGCAACTTACCACTAGCCTGATGCTTCCGGGAAGTCTGGCTCTGTATATCTCAATTGGGCTATCCCTCGTCAAACGCTTCTGGTTGGTTTCTGAAAAGCAACCTAACGAAAGCTCCCTGCAAAATTTTACATTCTTCATGATTGTTTACCCCTCAAAGAAATCACAGGGACGTACTCCAGTCTTCTCAGAATGGGGCCTGACTGTGCGCCGTCTCGAGCCAAGTTGCTAAGACACAGCCCTGAGCAAAGTATACGCCATTTTCCGTACTCGGCCGCCGACTCGAAGTAGAGATCGGCTTGAATTGGGTCTATGGTGGCGGCGAGTGAAGAGGAAGATGGCCCCATCGACGATGAGGGGGCAGTGTTTGTATTCTCGTCGGAAATAGAGAGATTTCCTTGCAAGGCATTCTCGCGAAGGTATGAGTTGCGAATTAACGCTGCGGTTTCGGGGGTTCGCATAAGAGTGATAAAGAACTAAGCAAGCGTGGAACACAGCCTGAGAAAGGACAGAAGATGGAAGGGCGATAGCAATAGACGTACCTCCAGGATATTTCTCTGGCCATCTATCACGGATTGAACCAGTTCCTCTGCTGCACTACAACTCCTAGGGGCCTCACGCCCCAGAGCGCGGAACAGTCGGTCGTTGATACCAGCATGTATGCCCGATGTAACCTTGGATCGCGAAGTTTTTCCCCTCTGCGTGTTCTTCTTGTTCACCCCTTTTTCGACCTCCGCCTCGTCCAGAAAACCCTGTCCCAATAACGTGGAAAGGTCTTCGAGCAAGGCTGGCGCGATTTCGATGTCGTGGCGACGGTCGTTAAGTTGGTCTCGTGATTGGCCAGAAGGATAAGAAAGGCGAGCGAGGGAGTGGGAAAGTTGTGACAGGACCCTATAGCCAAGTGAGGCCCGGAATCCATCGGCGTTCGATGGGAACCCATTGAAAATGAATTGTGAGATGAGCGCAGCGCTATCGTTGCTCACGGCTGTGGCGAGCGTAAAGGGTGACTCGGTGTGGAGACAAACGGTGGCCGCTCACAAGATATGATGAATTCGAAAACATATGGGTGCTCGGGTCGAAGGGCACAAAGAATTATAGGCCCGATGGATTCGTTATCCAAGGAGCCCTCTAACACGTTCAGGACGACAGCAATGTCGTCTTTGGTACGAAGACGGGACGGGTGGAAGATATCGAGGCCAGCTAGGAGCTGCTTGTGTACGTCTGTCGAGATTTCTGATAGTTGAGCCATCGTAGGTACCGCGGTGAGACGGTGGCATGCAAGGGGCAAGGAATGAACAAGATATATTCCGGACCAATGCTGCGGAGACGGCCTCGAGGAGGATCAAACTATTCGAGAAGCATTCTTCAGGACTTGAAGCTTGAGGCCTTGAGGCCTTGAGGCAGCAGGACGCAACAGGGTTACCATATCAAGATGCCAACCAAGGGCCGAAGTTACCTCCGCTATCCTGAGCGACGACGGTAAGACAGGAACTAGCACAGTAGAGGATGAAGGATACCATGGTTTTGTGGGAGGACGATATCGCACCACCATTAGTGAGAGAAAGATAGCTACTCAACTTGTCCCTCCGAGTGCCATGGTGTTCAAGTATAACGGAGCGCTGGCGAAGATCAGATGAAGGTGCCACAAGGCGAAAAGCGCCGTTTGTATCATCCATCCGATTGTACAAACGTAGGGGAATCACGCGTGGAAAGTGAGTGCACGAGTTCCTGTGCAGTACCATACCATGCTGTGATTAACTGCCAATATGGCCAACCGTACCCACTTGGAGACACGGATGCCGCCGCGTGAAAGTGAAATAAAAAACGAGATGTGAAATCAAAAAAGTGATTTGAAAAGCGGAATGAAACCGGGCCGTACTTCGCTTATAGATAGGAAATTGGAGGGGCTCCTTGAACACGACTCAGTCGGGGCAAGGATTCAACAAAGGATACACCATCCGCCCCACACATTGTCAGAATAGAACAAACTGATAATGAAAACCTGTCCTGTGAGACCCCACCAACACAACAACAAAGGCCCAACTGCCCGTCACAATACACAGGTTGAGTATCATCCCCCAAGGAGCTGCCACGTCAGCCGCTGCATCACCCACCGCCCCGTGGCATCCCCAACCATTCCTGTAGAGTTTGTGGCCATCTCGCGCACGCGCCACTATCCTTCGCGCCTCAAAATCTCTCAATCTTGTCAGTTTATCGAAGGAGTCCTTGTTGCCGTTTCAGACTGACGCTTTGCGTGACTCAATGCCGTCAGCGAATGTTGTGGCATAAGTCGGTTCTATATTGGGGGCACGGGGAAACATCTGTCTACGCTGTCACCACTCAGCTTTCCAACCCGCATAATGGATCCTTTTCCCTTTCTTACATCCTGCTAGGCATTATGCCGTTCCACGCAAGTTGGAACTCGTTGGAGGGCGCCTCTGGATCCGAAAGACGTTCGAACAGGTCCCTCGTTTTTGTGACCCCATTACGTAATGGTTCTAGATGCTGGTTGACATCCCTATCGCCCTCTATGTCCTTTCCCGGGTGCACACCGGAACCAGGTTCCATGAGTTTTTGAAGCTGGCGGGCGTCATCAAGGATAGCGCTGTATCATTGCTTTAGTCAGTCATTCTACAAGTAACTTAACGCCCCTTGTCTTACCTTATCCCTTTGTACTCTGTGATCAACTCTGATAACTCCAGAAGCGTTTCTGCTCGTCGACCCTTGATGACATTCTTCGAGACTTGAGCGCGAGTGACGGTCCATTCCAAGCAGAGAAGGAGATGGGGGATTGGCCCCAGGTAAAATTTGCGATACTTGACATGAACGTCATTCACGGATGCCTTGCATGATTTGAACAGGCGTTGCCGTCCTATTGTCAGGGCATCGTTGGAGCTTTCCTCAACGTGCTTGAAGAGATGACGTCGAGCTGCTCTTTGGATGACAACTGCTTCCTTCGTCTTGTCAGTTTCTTCTCCGTCACCGACAGCGTCCTGCGCTGTGTACTCGACAAGGTCTTCGCCACGTTGATCGCCACTAGATACATCGCCTAGACTGTCAGTCCCATCTGCGCGTGAGGCATTATTCCCAATATGCGTCGTGCCATAGGGACTAGAATTCGCGTGAGAGTCGGTGATATTATCAGCCTCGCGGTGGTGGTGGTACTGGAAATTAGTGGGGTGAGACTGAAGCACATCCGGAATGGTGTTCATGTCCTCGAATATGACCAGCTGCACGCTGGGTGGATGAGGATCTGGTGTAGGGATGTCTTTATGATGTAGCCTGACAAGATAATCGAATGGTGGGGGGGTAGACTGATACAGGACCTTAGCCAGATTTGGCCAGTCTCGAGAACTCATATAACTAGGATCACTTTAGAGGACCGCGAAGTAGTTCTCATATCACGGGAGCACCCACCGCCAGTGGAAAACCATCGATTCGGGACGTCTTGCGGTCCTGAACGATGCCATTGTTCGTACAGCGTCATACCTGAGATGACTGAAATTCTCGCCGACTAGAGGAATGGTGTCAGTTTCCGTTGGGATAGGAATTAGGACTACCTACGCAGACAGAGGCATCTACAGCTTGTTATTTGTGATAAATGTCAGCCGGTGGTAGCAGTTCAAATTAAAATCGTCACACTAACATGCGGCTAATACCAAGGTCTTGTAGGTATTTTGGCGGCAAGTCCGTTGACCAATTGTCCGCTTTGTTCTTGCGATCCGGCAACCCTGTAATGTGTCATTGGGTGACGTTGGCAACGTTGTAAACGAATTCACCGAAAAGGTTGGACGTGTGGCTCAGATATTCTCCCGTATAGACGTCCCTCAAAAGAATTTCAGCTGTTTGGGCAAGGACCCACAAAGGTGCCAGTGTCCTTTCTCTGAAAGTAATGAAATCCTTCCACAACGCCAATACCCAACTCCGTGGAAGAAGAACACCATGCAGACTCCCTCCAGACCTGGCAGTCTTAGTCATTATGGCTAGCCCGAATAACCTTTCCATAATGTTGCATAACACCGCCAGGTCTACCGGAATACGCTCGCGGACCAGATATCTATTATCCGCGGTGTTAACAGTGCTCCTCGATGCAGAGCGAACTCACTTTACCTGAAGAACCTGACACCTTGCGCTAGGTCGCCCGAACCGTCAATGAAGGCTAAAAAGTCGTGTAACGTGTATACCTGAACGCCGGATGGGTGGGACAATATGAGCCGTGGGTGTCTTCGCTTCAAGGAAGTTGTAGAAGGGATGCGACGTAAACAGTCATAGACGGTGAAATCATCTTGTCGGAGCCGTCCAAGTGTGAATGCTGTGTATAGGTTTGTGAGGAAAGCGCCCTGGTTTTCGCCTCTGGAAGGGTCGAGTGTATAGAGTACGTCAAAGGCCCATCTCTTAACCGTCAAGAAGCCATCCGCAGCCTCAGGTATCAAGTCTTCATTCAGCGTAGAGATGGAGCCCCTTAGGTGTAAGAGTGGGTTAAGGGCATTTGCGAGAGTATTCAAGAGGCGTCTGGAATGAGATACACAACTGGGCGTGGGATAGAAAGTGAATGGCATATCCTCACCTCTGGTTCCTCACTCGACTAGGAAAGTCATCCAGGAGGCCGAAAGCGTAGAGGTTATCGAGGATCATGATATGGTGGAGATGGTATCTGGCCCTTCGATTGAACCAAGCTACGTCAAGCTCGTGGGCAGCAGAGTGGCCACCACGACATGAACCGTGGACGACTATCGGGATACATGGATCAAACAAGCGCAGACGCGACATCGTACGATCCTTGTCCTTTATGCGAGAGTAGAGGCGAACCGAGAGTGCGTGGCTGAGATTCTGGGCGAACTCCTCTCGCGACAGCGTCACGGTGGCGTGTCCCAGATCTTCCGCTGATTGGTAGGGAGAAGGTTCTCTCGTCCTATAATCTTGGTAAAGGAACGTTCCTGGCCTAATCCGGACGTTCTCTCCATCCCTTTCGAACTGGAAGAGTGTCATCAGCCAAGGTGAATCCCACGGAGTCTTATCTACGGCAACATCTCTGATCAAGAGTGAGTACTGTTGGAACAGTTCCATCGATGAGACGACACCATCTTGTGAGGATGTGTCGAAGGACAGGGAAACGTCATCGTATACGTAGTCAAATGCAAGAAGTCTCACGGCCCTAGCCTGACTATCGAGTTTGAGGCTCTCACAGCGAAGTACGTAGTTGGAAAGGATCTTGTAGGCTTTCGCCGACTTCACCTCCTGAAAGATGAGCCTGAAAATAAACAGCTGCACCGCAAAGGTTAGCTGCCTCTCCTGTAAAAACAAGGTGATGGGTCACAGACCGTCTTTTTATCTCTATCACTCAGGTGCGTGCCCGGAGTACTTCTGAGCAGCTCATCTATCTTGTGAGAGGGTATATCGGCGCTTTCCGGCCATCCACGACAGCCAAACGAGAGATGTCTCCACAATAACTTTTCGACGATGGCGTTGAAAGTTTCACTGTCCTGGGTCACCTCCTCGACATGCTCTAGGACCAGGTCAAGTGCTTCTGAGTCCTGGTTTTCGTCCAAGTACTGTCTGACGGCTTCCCCGTACTTCACTTGTCTCCCAAGAATCACAGCACGAGTCGACCCAAGATCGTGCTCGACAACGAATTCCATCATTTGTTCTTCGTCATCTTTGAGGAGACCTGGTGCTTTCCTGCATCACCGTGAGGCGGCGTTCGAGAGCGCGACATTCGAGACTTACTCTATGTCTTTCGACCCCTGATACGACAGGCGTGCAACATCCTTGATGCATTTTGTCGTATGTGGATCTACTTGTGCCTCGGGTTTCTTGATAACCGAGACGGCCTTATCAATGAGATTGTTGTCGAAATAGTACGACGCTGCCTCCGTAAACATGTTTGCCAGCTTGAGCGCTCTCACGACGTCCTGATGGCGATTGATTTCAGCGTAGCAGCGAGCGGCTGCGGCGTAGTGAGTACGCTCCTCCTCGGCACTCCTTGCTGTCTTCCCACAGTACTCGAGCGAACAGGCGGCACTCAGGAAGGCTTCACGACGGCGCCTTGCTACAGACACAGGGATATCACGAGCAACTTCACGCAACTTATATGCCATAGCAACAGTCTCCATATAGTCATCATTTGCATTGTTAAAGGCCAGAATGGCTTCGTCGAACTCCCCGTGGTGAAAAAGTCGGTTCCCCTCTTCTAACCATTGAGCTGGATTCAACTCCTTGGCAAATGATTCAAGTGGATTTGGAGTAGTTTGGGCCCTATGCGTGTCTTGTTCCTCATTGGTGGTTTGCACTTCGTGGGTAGGTTGTGCTTCGCAATTAGGTTGTAACTTGTGGGTGGTCTGTGCCTCATGCGTAGTTGGCGCCTCCTTAGTGGTTTGCGCTTCGTGAGTTGTGGGTCTTGTTGTGGGTGCGTCGTGGGTAGGTTGTGCTTCGCGGTTAGGGTGCGCGGAGCGCTAGTGGCCACGGCGAAGATCAGATGAAGGCCGCAGGGCGCATGTAGCCGAAAAGAGCCGTACGTATCGGGTATAACGCATGATGAGAGTCGTGGGTCGGGAGGAGGGAAAAAATCGAAAGCAGGTTTACCGAAGAAAACGAACACGGCCGGGCCGGTTATCCCGGACTTGAAGTCTACCCTCATGGATCACACGGTCTCATAATGCATCAACGCCGGGGTCAGCTCGATGACATCCACACCAGACCAGACCCTCGCAGTTTTCACGCTCCCAATCCTCTCTCCTCCATCCATTCCACCATCTTTACCGTACGACACTCATCGCAGCGCTCACACACCACTAGTTATCGACAATGGTTCGACAAGCCTGAGGTTCGGTTTTGCCACCTCCAAGACGCCTCAAGTCGCGCCGAACATAGTTTCCAAGTACAAGGAACGCAAAGCCGGGAGACAACTTCTTCTCTTTGGTGACGCGGTGGATGCCGAGGGTGGTGCGCGTTCGCAGGCCAAAACCCCATGGGAAGGCGATGTATTGCTCAATTTTGACGCGTTGGTGAGTCTTGAATAAGGATAAGGCTACAAGTCGTCTCATCCGTCTTTGACGAGTAGGAGCACGCGCTGGACTATGCTCTTGTCCAGCTCGGTGTCGACACGTCAACTGTTGACCATCCTGTGATCATGACGGAACGACTAGCCTCACCCCTGCATTCGCGAGCTCGTGGGTCACTTGTTCCTTGGGAGTTCTTATGCTTATCGATTTCCAGTCACATCGGAGCTCATGTTTGAGTTGTATTCTGTCCCTTCTCTCACATATGCCGTCGACGCCGTCCTCTCCCTCTATCACAATAATCTCCCGTCGCCCCCGTCCTCACCATATACGGCCAGCGGTCTTGCCATATCGTTCAATACTTCATCCACTTCCGTGATTCCGATCCTGAATGGCAAGGGTATCATGAGCCAAGCCAAACGGTACGCGGTCGGACCACTAGTTCATGGTGATATTGCCTTGTTAACGAGAAGTTATGCAGGATACCATGGGGATCCCAGCAAGGGTCCGAATACCTCCTCAAGCTCATCCAGCTCAAGTATCCAACTTTCTCAACACGAATAACAGCCGCTCATACGAACGTTCGTGCTTACCACGTTATAATTGTCGCGGTTGACAGACGCAGATGAACAGTGGGTCCTACACTCGTTCTGCGAAATGTCGCCAGATTACCCAGCGCTTCTCCGACGCTTGCGCGATCCGCTCCAGCTGCGTGCTGTAGAGCGCATTATACAGTTCCCGTTCGTCCTCCCTGCTGCAGACGAACGTACAGAGGAAGAGATCGCACGCGCAGCAGAGAAACGACGCGAGCAGGGCAAGAAACTGCAAGAAATGGCAGCCAAAGCGCGTCTTGAGAAGGTACAGTCGCTGGACATGATTATGCTCTTCAATCATTTGTGACTGTCAATGCCACGAATAGCTCGTTCAGAAGGAGAGCGATCTACAATACTTGACGAACTTGAAGGAGCGGCGAGCAGAGGAGACAAGGCGGGAATGGCAAGTGCGTATTTTGTTCTCTCTCGTCAGCCCCCTTTTGCTTACACCACGTCCTGGTCACAGAGTATCCTCCAATCGGAGGGTTTCAGTGATGATGCCGCTCTAGACCAAGCTATCAAAAAGCTCGAGGCCGACTTGAAGAAAACACGGAAGAAAGCCGCCAACGATGGCGACGATGCCACAGTGAGCACCCCCGTTTTCTCAAATTTGAAGCCATACTCATCATCTTTCATCATAGGAAGAGCCCTCCTTCCCGCTCGTCGATACACCAGATGACCAGGTAGGCCTCTTTCTTTGACAGAGTCATCACCTGAACATCTGAATCTTCTAGCTCGACGAAGAGGGACTGAAAGAAAAGAAGAAACAAAAGCTTCTCAAAGCTGGATTCGAAGCTCGCGCGCGGGCACGGCGCGAGAAAGAAAAGGCCCTCGAGGAGCGCGCTGCTGAAGAGCGCAAGGAGGAAGAGGAACGGGGCGCCGACCCATCAGCCTGGGTCGCCCGTGTCCGCGCCGAACACTCTTCGGTCATGGAACGCATCAAGGAGCGCAATAGGCGGAAAGCTGCTCTCGGCGACCGTAAGAGCGCGGCTTCACAGGCTCGAATGAAAAGTATTGCCAGCCTTGCCGCCGACGACCGCGTCGGGAAAAAGCGACGTAAAGGAGGTGGTGGTGCGTGTGTTTATCGTAGTCTGCCAACTTATTCGTTCGCTCACTCTCAAGTGCTTTAGAGGACATGTTCGGTGCTGACGACGATGACTGGGCTATCTATCGCAAGATTGTAACTATCACCCTCCTCACATCTCGTCCATGTCACGTACTGAATTTCTTGGACGCTAGAACACCACAGCTGTATCATCAGATGAGGAGGAAGACTTTACGCAGTTACAGACGGTTGAACAGAAACTTCTCACACACGATCCAGCGTTTGGGGTCGAACAGACGCATGCCGCGCTCTCCTCTCAACGCTCAGCATTCATGTCTGCGTTCCGGCCGCAATACGTGGACGGCGATGTCGAAGGTAGTGCTTCTCATTTCGCGTTTCTCGATCGACGGCTTATTGAAGCGCTGATCACAGGTCGCGCGCGGATCCACTTGAGCATCGAGCGCTGGCGGGTTTGTGAGACCTGGTTCGCGCCGAGCATGGCGGGCGTCGACAGTGCGGGGCTCGGCGAAGTGCTCCAGAACGTCCTCGCATCTTTCTCACATTCCGACCGCGGCCTTCTCGTCCAGGTACTCAGTTCTATCCCTCCCTTTCCCTCTCCGCCCCCTTTCCCACTCGTTACTTTCCCGATACTTGTACTTACCATACTCCTCTCGACTCGACGCAGAACGTGTTCCTAACGGGTACGCCGGCGCGGATGCCCGGGCTCTCGGACCGCCTTCAAGCGACGCTGCGACCGATCCTCCCGCCAGAGATGCCACTCCGGATCGTGTGTGCGGCGGACCCGTCCCTCGATGCATGGCGGGGGATGGCCGCGTTCGCCCAGACGGAGGAATTTGCGCGCGTTGGTGTGAGTAAGGCCGAGTACGAGGAGTGGGGCGGAGAGCGCGTACGCCGATGGTGGGGCGGGAACTGGAATGCGAGCGTGGTGTGAAGAGGGTTGTTGTAGGTACTGGACCTTAGAGGTCGAGGACGAGAGTATCGTGGGGCTTATGAGCATGACGTCGAGGCGGACTACGGGCACCCACTCGTAGACGAAGCGTGCATCCAGATGGTCGGGTACGACCTTCGCGGGCAAACGCCCTACTACTTTGCGCAGAGCCACTTGTAGTCATATACTGTGACCAGAGATGTCTCTAGAAGCTCTCTGGCTGATTTTGAGTCACCAGATATGCCAGAGTGTTAGTTTCAGGCGATTGTGAGGAGTAAGGCCAACGAGTGGTCACAGAATCGACTACCAAATCGATTTTATGGGGCGCATATAGTACAGTATTGCACAGGGTAACCTTCTGTAACATTTACTGTAACCGTAACGGTCCATTCCGGGTAGCATACTACGGGTCCTGATGGTGGTGGCAGTAGGACATGTACTAAAACTGGGTTCAGGGTCACACAAAAAACGTAAAGGAAAATAGCAGATGGTAAATAGAAAACAGTGAAAGGTAGTGGGAAGAAACACGAAAGTGGAATGCACTTATCAATCTTTGACCGCCATGGCCGCACATTTTTTACCATCGATCCCAACTGTGGACCACCAGGTGGTGACCGAGGAGCTGCCGCGCTCTTGAAAGTTGTGGGCGAGTGTAAGATCTCCGGCCATTAAGCTTAAGTGTTCTCCATTCAGAAGGCTGACCTCGCAGTCGTCAATGCATCTCAGGGTGAAATAGCGTGATAAAGATAGCCCACGAACCTGCGCCGCCGACAAAAGCTGCAGATTTGATGTTTTGCATAAGATTTTTAACGGGCTTGTGTTCTAGGTGAACGACCCCTATAGATACTCTGCTAATATCTGATCGCGTTGCATGGATCTTTCGGTACGATCGAGAAATCTCTGCAGTTCCCAGCGCGAGGTGTGGTATCCGACGGTAAAAAACGTGAAACGGAACAATTCGAGTAGAGGGGCGTCAATTCGGGAGCAAAGATCTTCGACATACTCGCAGTCGCCATGAATCGAAACATCAGTGAGAGAAGGGAGGACAAAGCGCGTCTCCGGAGGCAGAGATCGGATTGATTCTCGAGGTCGAGGACATTGGAATTGGATCGTAAGCATTTCGAGATGGGAAAGTGCAGACAGGAAATGGGCCATTCCCTCGGATGAAATATGCGTGCAACTTGGGATACGTTCGAGGCAAAGGTCGACAAGGCGATCGGCAGTCAAAAGTAGTTTCCATATTCCCGGAAATGCGATGGACCTCAAGGAGCATGATCGTAGACTTGGGGCGGACCCACCCAAGATTTCATCGGGGAACGCCACTGCCGTCTCTGCGTCATCCAATGATCTAATCCCAAGATGGGACAGTACTGGAAACGACTCCTGTATTGCTTCCGCGACTCTTCTCAATAGATGACTTGAATGACCGCTCAATTCGATTTGGCTGACGCGGGTCTTGTGTCTCAGTGCAGCAATGATGTTATCTGCACCTTCCCATCGTGACAGCTCTGGTCCAGAGTCCCGCAGCGCCAGTAGAGGCAGGCCCGACCAAGCAGCCAAAATATCCTCAACTCGTGTCCTGGCTGTGCAGACAAGTCGCACATCGAGGCGACGTGGTGATGCCAATACAATCCCTCTCCATCTTTGACAGACATGAGCCAGCGTACGCCATTCACTAGTGTTGACTTTTCCAACCACATAAAAGCTGAATATTTCTAGAAGGGCATCATCGGGGAGGATGTCGATTGTCACCTCCACTTGGCCTAAACGGGATCGGTCAACAGTTCTTGCAGACATGAGGAAACCACCTACGTTCACCTCGCTCACCAGACTCCTTCAGCATGCCTTCTGTGATGCCATTACTCCCAGTCAGAACTAATAGCCCAGAGGCAACATGACGATTAGCGTCTGCCTGAGGTAACAACGTCGTGAACGTCGTGCAAATACTGACTAGTGCGTTGATCTTCCCCTCCATACCCTTCCGAAACATGGGTGGTGTGTTCTCCTGGCAGAGTGCCTTCGGTTAGGCCATTAGGGGTCAGATTTGATGGCCCAGAGTTAGTAGGAGACGAGCATCGGGTGACGACGTTGTCCAGACGGTGGACGTTGGTGGTCATTAGGTATGACGATGTGGGCCTTGGTTCGTAATGTAGTTGTGAAAGCTGATCTGATAAGTGCTTTGAAGCACCTGAAGCCAACTTTATAGGTAAATCACGGTGTATGATCCAACCCACTGTGCACACGTGGAAGGTAGGGAGCATCCAGTTACAGTTTGTATCACATGACCAAGCGTGACAAACCATGAAAAATGGTGAAAAAGCGTATTAGCTCTATAGACAAGACATAAATGTAAATACAGCAACCCATTTTTTATGGAGATGGGTCATCCAAACAGACCTGTGGTTTCTAAATGTTTTTTAAAGCTGTTTTGAAGGAGGAGATCGATTA
>Ga0307510_10003306_pt1 | contig 18769 bp, 16 predicted proteins | sample 12_EM_MG_FD_207224 | JGI IMG/M metagenome (GOLD analysis project Ga0307510, IMG submission 207224) | Populus trichocarpa ectomycorrhiza microbial communities from riparian zone in the Pacific Northwest, United States - 12_EM | ecosystem: Host-associated > Plants > Roots > Unclassified | place...
TGGCTGATCCGCCTGTTTTATTGATGGACGAACCCTTTGGCGCACTGGATAATGTGACCCGTTCTAAGATTCATGCCGAGTTTAAAGCGCTGGATGAACTGAAAAGGAAAACCATCATTATGGTGACCCACGATGTGCAGGAAGCTTTTGAGCTGGGCGACCGTATATGCCTGATGGATAAAGGAAAGATTGTGCAGATAGGTACACCGGCCGAACTGCTTTTTAAACCAGCTAACGATTTTGTTGAATCATTTTTAAAGGAACAACGTCTCCAATTAGAGTTTAAAGCCATCCGGATAAAAGATATATGGAGTTTGTTGCCTTATGGCAAAGAGGACACAAGAGCTGCTTCTTTGTCTGCTAATGTAGCGATATGGACAGGCCTGGAAAAATTCAAATATCACCAGGCTGACCGTTTGAATATAATTCATGAAGATGAAACACGGGCAGTAGGATTTGAACAACTGATCAACGCATTTTATAAATATCAAAGCAGCCGCGCGCATGAATGAGCAACAGCAAACTTTATGGGAGTTCATGCAGCAGCAAAGCGATAAACTGGTCGCCCAAACGCTTCAGCATATCGGGCTGACCTTTATCTCGCTGATTATTGCGGTATTGGTTGGTTTGCCATTGGGTATCTGGATAACCAGCAGGAGACAATTTTCAGGCATTATTTTAGGCATAGCTGGTGTGCTTCAAACCATTCCGAGCATTGCGCTTTTGGGCTTTATGATCCCTTTGTTGGGTATTGGTGCTAAGCCCGCAATTGTTGCCCTGTTGTTATATGCTCTGCTGCCCATTATCAGGAATACCTATACAGGTATAACAGGCGTGGATACCGCGGTGAAAGAGGCGGCCCTGGCAATGGGAATGAACAAATGGCAGATATTATTCAAAGTGGAACTACCTTTGGCTATGCCGGTGATATTGGCAGGTATTCGTACGGCTACCGTGATCAATGTGGGCGTGGCAACCCTGGCCTCATATATTGCCGCGGGCGGATTAGGCGAGTTTATTTTTGGCGGCATATCGTTGAACAATACAAATATGATCCTGGCAGGAGCAATCCCCGCGGCTTTATTAGCAATCCTGTTTGATTTTTTGCTGTCGCGATTGCAACATTTCAACTTTAAAAAGATAAAAACTGCTACTGTTACACTGCCGGTGCTGCTCTTACTGCCGGCATCATTTTATTTTATACCATCCGCATATGGCGGAAAGCTGACTGCTGGGTTCACACCGGAGTTTATGGGCCGCCAGGATGGTAATCTTGGTCTGCAAAGTAAATATGGGTTAAAAATTCACACCATTGTGATCAGTGATGCGGTAATGTATAAGGCGGCTTATGAGAAACAGCTGGACGTGATCAGCGGTTATTCCACCGATGGGCGATTAAAAGCCTATAACCTGGTTGTTCTGGATGATGATAAAAAGATATTCCCGCCATATTATGCCGCGCCAATTGTGAGGGAAGATGCATTAAAAATGTTTCCCGAATTGGAAAAAGCTCTTAATTTGTTGTCAGGAAGGATCACAGATTCAATCATGACAGATTTAAACTACCGGACAGATTACCTGCACCAAAGTCCTGAGAAAGTAGCAGAAGATTTTTTGCGAACTCAAGGTTTACTAAAACCTTCGCGAAATGGCAATTCAGGAATTGTACGTATTGGATCAAAGATTTTTGGTGAGCAATATATCCTGGCAAGTATGTATACCATGTTGATCAAAGGCTATACAGACTATGATGTGTCAACGAAAACAGGACTTGGTGGTACCAAAATATGCTTTGACGCTTTGAACAATAACCAGATCGATCTGTATCCGGAATATACAGGTACAGGGTTGCTGGCTATCCTGCAACCATCAGCAAAAACTATTGATTCTCTTTCCACAGACAAGAATAAAACCTATGATTATGTCCAAAGGGAGTTTGCGGCAAAATATAATATCAAATGGCTAAAACCAATCGGCTTTAATAATGCGTATGCTTTAATGATGCGCGACAAACAAGCCAAGCAACTAAATATTAAAACAATTTCAAACCTGAAGAGGTATTTGGAAAGCAAGTGATTATGAACCTGGCAGACTCCTATAAGAAAGTTAGAAAACGAACGGAACAAATTTGCAGCCCCCTGCAAACGGAAGATTATGTGGTGCAACCCATTCCGGATGTGAGTCCGCCAAAATGGCATTTGGGGCACACGTCATGGTTTTTTGAGACTTTTATCCTGAAGCCATACTTTATGGGCTACCAGGAATTTGACCCTCAATATAATTTTGTTTTTAACAGCTATTATGAAACTGTCGGCACAAGGGTGATCCGTACAGACAGGGGCAACCTGAGCAGGCCCACCGTTGCGGATATTTACAAGTACCGCGAATATGTTGACGAAGCAATGGATAAATTTCTTTGTCAGGAACCATCAGCCGATGTTAAGGAATTGTTGATACTCGGCCTTAACCACGAAGAGCAGCACCAGGAACTATTATATACAGATATCAAATATATTTTAGGACACAATCCCTTGTTCCCGGCTTATTCTAAAGATTATATTTCGCCAAAAGTCGACGAAATCGCCAACTCAAATTTTATAAAAATCAGCGAAGGAATTTACGAAATAGGTTTCAAGGGTAATGGGTTTTGCTTTGATAATGAGCTTGTCCGGCATAAGGTTTATCTGAATGAATTTGAGATAAGTCCTGTTTTAGTAACCAACCAGGAATACCTCAAATTTATAAATGATGGAGGCTACCAGGATTTCAGGCACTGGCATGCGGAAGGCTGGGATTGGGTGAATAAAAGTCATATCACTTCGCCTTTATATTGGCACAAGATCAACGACGAGTGGTACAACTATACCTACAATGGCCTCCAGCAACTCAACCTGAAAGACACCTTAACACATATCAGCTATTTTGAAGCCTCGGCCTATGCGGCGTGGAAGGGATTGCGTCTCCCTACCGAATTTGAGTGGGAGGCTGCTGCCGCGCAATTCAAATGGGGACATCGCTGGGAGTGGACAGAAAGCGCTTACCTGCCTTATCCGGGTTTTGTAAAAGCGCCGGGGGCCATAGGCGAATACAATGGCAAATTTATGGTGAACCAACAGGTTTTGAGGGGGAGCTCAGAAGTAACTTCCCCTGGTCATAGCCGCGTCACATATCGTAATTTTTTTCAAACACATTTACAATGGCAATTTACTGGCATACGTCTTGCTAAATAAATTATTCAACACCTAGAAACATGACAACTTTCTCAATGCAATCAGATTTAAAGGGCCCGGTTAATCTTAAGACGGACCATTTTTTTGATGATGTTATAACAGGTTTAAGATCGACGCCCAAACGTTTAAATTCCAAATATTTTTATGATGCAAATGGCGATAAGCTTTTCCAGGACCTGATGAATTGCGGGGAATACTATCCAACCAAATGTGAGCTGGAAATATTTTCGACCAAAACCGCCGAAATATGCAAGGCTATTATAGCTGACGGCAGCCCCTTCGATCTGATCGAATTAGGCGCCGGGGATGCTACGAAATCTACTTACCTGCTTCAATACCTTTTAGAACAAAAAGCGGATTTTACTTATATGCCCATTGACATATCCGATAATGTGATCTCTTACCTCAATATCACTTTGCCCGTCACACTTCCGGGTATCAGGATCAATGGATTAAACGGCGAATATTTTGCCATGCTAACCAAAGCTGCAGCAGTGTCTGACAGGCGCAAGGTAATATTATTCCTGGGTTCCAATATTGGTAATATGCCGGTTGCTGATGCAATCAACTTTTCCAAAGAACTACGTAAACACCTGAATGAGGGGGATATGGCCCTGATCGGCTTTGATCTTAAAAAGAATCCCGCTACGATACTGGCAGCATATAATGACAAAGGCGGAATAACCAGGCGTTTTAATCTGAATTTACTAAATAGAATAAATAGGGAATTGGGCGGCAATTTCGATGTTGAAAAATTTGATCACTATCCAACTTACGACCCCGAATCTGGCGCTTGCAAAAGTTACCTGGTAAGCCAGCAGGATCAAATAGTAAATATTGCTGATAAGCACATCCATTTTCAGAAAGATGAATATATCTATATGGAAATATCGCAGAAGTTTACCGTATCGCAAACCGGGCATATGGCCGAAAAATCCGGCTTTAAACCCCTGGAATTATTTTTTGATAATAAAAACTGGTTTATGGATGCGATTTGGATAGCGGAATAATCTAAAATAACGAACACCGAACAACCAATATCGAATGATGAAGTTAGATGATCTTAATTTCATCATTCGACATTCAAAATTCATTATTCGATATTCAAACTAAAGGACTTTCGGGTTCAACTCCGAATCAATTAGTTCGCCGACAGGTTTCCCCATCAGCCATTTAGCATGATCGTTTCGTTGCCATTGATGTTTTGGTGGTGATACCCGTGCTCCATCGGCTACATAGATGATGGTCATTACCTCCCGCATCTTATCCGAATTATTGCCCGGCGCATTATGGATCGTAAAACCCCTGTGAAAGGTTGCATCGCCGGCCTTCATAGTTTTTGCCCGGCTTATCGGGAATTTTCCCTTCTGCACATAATCATCAAAAGCAGATTCAGATTCATCCGAAATTTCAAAGTCGAAGATCGCCCCTTTTGTGAATGAACCTGAAGCGAAGGTGAGCATCCCCATATCCACATCAATATCGATCAAAGGCATCCACATGGTGATGGTATTATTAGTGTCTATGGGCCAATAGTATTGATCCTGGTGCCAGGGCGTAGGGCCGCCACCTGGTTCCTTAAAAAGCGCCTGGTCGTGGTAGATGCGCACATTTTCAACCCCCATAAGGTCCGCTGCAATTTTTGCCAGCCTTTTTGATAAAACAAATTGCTTCACCTCCTCGTCACAGCGCCATAAATTCATGATCTGCAGGAATGCTTTGCCGTAAGTATCCCTCTCGGCCATTTTGCGTTTCTCGGTATTGTACCTTTCGGCAGCATTTACAATAACCGGGCGGTAAACGTTTATTTCTTCCGGCGACAATACCTCATGGATCAAAGTATGTCCCTTTTTTAAAAACTCATTTACGTTTTCCCGGTTAATAACTTTATAATCATTTAGTCGGGGTAGTTGAGAGATAGTGCTCATTTGATTTATTTGGTAATCAAATGTAATCCTGTAAATCAGCTAAAAAAATGACGAAAATGGTTGAAATATGGCATATATTGTCATTATATTGCATACGCATTCTTCTAATGCCAAAATAACCTATGATAAAAGCTTCTTATGAGATTCTGCAGCCCGCAAGCGGGCATTCTTTCATTATCAGAATGTTCGGTAAAAATGCCTTTGATGCACCTTACCATTTTCACGAGGAATATGAGCTGACCTATATTGTAAGCGGGCATGGCAAACGCTATGTTGGTAGCCATATGGAGAACTTCACAAGTGGCGACCTGGTATTGCTTGGAACCTGTCTGCCGCATTGCTGGAAACTGGAAGCGGACGGCACCGATCACGAAGATGCCTGTGCCATTGTAATTCAATTCGGATCCAATTTTTTGGGCGATGATTTTTTTAATAAGGACGAAATGCATGCCATTAAAAGATTGCTTCAGAATAGCGCCAGCGGCATAAGTTTTAATGCAGATACCCGGGCGTTAGTAGACCGCATCATGATGCACATGGCAGACGAAAAGAGTAATTTTAAAATGCTGATCGTGCTGCTTGAAATATTACAGCGGTTAGCCGTCTCCAATGAATATAAATTACTGGATCAGCAAAGAAGCGTTGCCGAGCATTCGCGTGCGGAGCAGGAACGTATTAACCCCGTTTTTGCCTACCTGGTTGAAAATTTCAGGGGAGATATCTCACTTGACCAGGCCTCCGGCATAGCCCATATGACGCCCAACGCCTTCTGCAAATATTTTAAGAAGATCACGCGTAAAACCTTTATGGAAACGGTGATCGAATACCGCCTCAACTATGCTACACAGCAATTGGTGCAAACGGATAAACCCATATCCGAAATATCATTCGACAGTGGCTTTGGCGATGTATCGCATTTTTATAAAATGTTTAAGCACAAAATGCACCAAAGCCCGCTCAATTACCGGAAAACGTTTCTGCGCGAGTTCAATGGCGAGGATGTAAGCCGGGTTTCCGCGTAAATGGTTGAGCAAATGCTTTTGAGAAATAAACCGATCTAAATCCATTATATTTACATTAATGAGAAGGCGTCTTTATCTTCTGCCACTGGGTATTGCCATTGGGGCCGGTGTAGGTGTTGTGATGCACAACGTAGGTATGGGTGTAGCTATAGGAGTAGCAGTGGGAGCTATGATGTCGATAGTTTCCCAAAGGCGCGGAAAGTATTAACGGTGAATTCCTTTTGTATTTCTTCAATAAACTAGCCGGTATCTCCCTTAGTTTTCTACCGGCATCTCCCTCAACTGCTTGGGAGTTAACTTTTCATATCCGGCAGGGGCCGAAAATATTCCGGCAGGCACCGGTTCAAATTTGATCGCTTTTACACTTGTTTTAATAATCATTCCATTACTGTTTGTAGTAAACGATAACGGGAATCCTTTTGTCGTATCAAAAGCCATCGTAAGTGAATTGGGAATCAGAGAAACATCTTTAGAAAACCATGCTTCATCAATTTCGCCTGTAACCTTATTGGTTAAGGTATACTTTAATGCTTTATGACCGGCTATGATCTGGGTATCTATACCGGGCTCGTAGCTGTAGCCAAGCTTTGCGGGCGATTCTTCATCCTGGTTGGCTTTACTATAATCAATCACATACTTTTTCTCACGGGAGGCAAGCAATACACGCATAAAGTTGGTCGGCTTATGGGTGATGATGGTTGTCGATTCATCGTTCATCTGCTGTACGCTCACGGCAGAATCACCCTTGAAATAAACCTTAGCTGTTTTGGGCAGGTAAATCAGGTATTTTCTCAGGCTATCAGGCAACTGGTATTGAAGATCGTAGGTAATGGAACCTTCAACCACCTTTTTACGACTGCATGAATATAGGAACGACGATAGTATGGCGAAATATATAATGGCTTTTTTAACCTGCATGATGAATATTATAAAGGGACAAACTTATCAAAATTCGGCGGGATGGTCACGCAAATGCACAATTAACCGCGTGAAAAGAGAAAACAACGAATCCGTAATACTACGCATGCATTCCCGTAGAAACCCTGCGCCGTACCATTAATTGTGTATATACATTTGGATATACATTAACCCAATCTGTTATGAACAAGCTCACTTACATCGACGACTGCCAGCTAGACCAGTTTATCCTCAGAAAAGTATTATCCCGTTATGGCTCCTCATACGAGGTAAAATGTACAGATACCTGTATAGGCGTACTCAGCCTGCTATCGCAACGCAGCCTGAATGAAGAAACGATGCCCGATACTATCCTGCTGGATATTTACATGCCCGGCCTGAATGTCTGGGATTTCCTGGACAGGATAAAATGGCTGTATCCTACTTTTCCAAAGCCTTTAGAAGTATACATCCTGTCTGCCTGCAGGCAAACTGCCGATGTAGAACGTGCCAAAAAATATTGGTTTGTAAAAGCATTTATGCTGAAACCAGTGACCAGGGAAATGATAGAGGACCTGATGAGAAGGAAAGAAGCAAGGCTTCACCGATTCCCGGTATTGGAAGCTGCAAGCTAAGTCATTCTACTTTACCTTTTACATTCAAAAGAATGGAGGTGGTGTGTGGTATACCCAGCGTTTTACCCGGTATAATATCAAGGTAGCGCGTTAAATAGCCATTTACAATGCCACGCATAACCTGTTCATAAGAAGTTTTAAATTCCGGCATAAGTGGTACGGCCGAATTACGGAAAGTCATTTTCCCACTTGCATCTACATAAACATACATAATGTAGCTGAACCCCTCATATGCTTTATGTATGGTAATATTATACTCAGGGGCCAGGTAGTCATCAGCAGCGCCAACCTCATTTATAGGCGTAGATTCGTTCTTCACCTTTTCCACCTTTATCATTGAGGACCGGCTTTTGAGCCCTACCGGCTCGCGCGCTGCGAATGTACTATCGGGTTTAGAATTTACTTGTGCCGTACGCTCTTTTACAAATGCTGTATCCTTTTTGCCGGGCAATCCCATTGCCTGTATTTTAGTGGCATCGTGGCTTTTTATATACCGGTCAGAGTAAAAGGTAAGGAAGACTTTTGAACCTTCGTCATCATCCTTAATGATCTTTTTCTCCACACGCAGGGCTTGCAGTACCATGCTATCTGCCGCTAACTTTTTTAACTTGAACCAGGCATCAACCATATTAAAGACAGAATCATGATCAAAATAAACATGAAAGCCATAATACCGTTTCATCTTCGGACTGAAAACATTCACCGAATCATCCGCGATAAAATACAGTTTCCATGATGGTTCCAGTTGATAACCCTGCTTATCAAACTTCAATCCATTGGTATAAATACGTTGAACTTCGGTAAAATGAGTACCTTTTACATCTCCAAAAGGTAAACCCGGCCGCCTGAACTTTTTACAAGAAATAACTGCCAAAGGGACCAATAAGATGAGCAGGAGGCGGTATCGTATCATAAATCGGCTCAAAATAATTAAAAATCAATAATCTTTGAATAAATTGCTTCTGCTTTCCGGAACCTTGATATGAAAACAACCTTTCATTTTATCTTATTCGTAGTATTAATTCTTGTTACAGATATAGCCATTGCACAGCGGAAACAGGTACTTCTCGATTCGTATTTTAATGACGAGCATAAAAAAGATGTTACGGGCAAGATAATCTCCTACCACTACAAATGGAATGAGGTTGATGATAACGGTTTTTCTATCTTTAAGGAGGCTTTTAAAAATGCCGGGGCGACAGGGATATTTACTCTTTATCGTGCACCTGATCCTGATATACTCGGATCCGCGGATATTTACATCATAGTGGACCCGGATACCAAAAAGGAGAGTCCTAATCCAAAATACATCAACCGGGAAAATATAGAAGTGATTGCTGCCTGGGTAAAGAAAGGTGGCATACTATTGTTGATGGCGAACGATAGCGCCAATGTAGAGCTAAAGCATTTCAATATGCTTGCCGATCGGTTCGCTATTCATTTTAATGACGATCTGCGTAATCACGTAAGCGATGATAAGCACTTTAAAGACGGTGCTATTATGGTAGATCCGGGTAACCCGGTGCTGATAACTGCAAAAAAAATATTCATGAAGGATATTTGCTCGCTAAGCGTAGACTTTCCGGCTGAGCCGGTATTAAAGGATGGCAAAGCAATTATTATTGCTGTTTGCCGGTATGGTAACGGAACTGTACTTGCCGTAGGCGACCCATGGCTATACAATGAATATACCAATGGCCGGCTGCCGCCCGGTTTTGAAAATGATAAAGCAGCCAATGACCTGGCCGGATGGCTGATCGACCAGATCCCCGATAAATATTGACAGGATTTCAGGATTTTTATGATTATCCGGATAAATCCCACGAATCATTTAATCGTGTAAATTAAAGCAGTAACGTATCTACGCGGTGCGCATGTACAATATCATCGCAGGGCGACCAGGAGAATATCGTAAACCTTCCATCCTGCGAGGCTACCAGGGCAAAGGCATCGCGCTGGTCATACACAAATTGCGCCGCAGCAAAATGCCGTGTGCCACCGTCCTGCCCGGGAGAGACGATCTGTGCAGGACTATCAATTATCGGCTCAGTAACCATGATCTGTTTAACCGTTTCATTCCCATGGGGCCGGGTAATTTTTGCACCGAATGCCAGCAGTTCATGCTTGTCATTAATAATAGTAGCACCATCGACAGCGGTAAGTCCCGCTACACAATCTATTTCTTTTGAAAGCTCTTCTTTCCAGAGCATCAGGTTGCGGTTATTTACATTCTGCACCATCAGGTTGGCCAGGCCGTTAAATGATGGAGAAACAGCATAGGATATCGGGTGAAGAATCGATTCTCTCCACTTGTCACTTTCTGAAGGTACGATCAGCAGCAATCCGCCATGCCCATGCGCACGCATCGATACAGCTAATTGTACATGCAAGTTAACGGGGTTATTCCACGATGATTGGGAAGTAAATCCAAGCAACGAGGACACCAACGCAGGACAATCGGGCAGAGTGATGGTTTGGTCATCTACCACCTTTACTTCGTCGCCCTTTAATACAGCCACGTTCACAAATTTTCCAAAACCATCCACACGACGGTGTTTGATCACCAATAAACCAGGTTCAACCACCTCCAGTACAAAACAAAAACCGGGGATATCGTTGGTAGTGCCCCAAATGTATATCTCATCGTCATCCTGCCATACTCCGAGGTGGATGCCGGAACGTTCTACAGCAGGTGCAAGCTTGGTTAAAATATCAGGAGTAAGGGCCAGGCGTTGCTCAAATATCAGGGGTTGATCTGATTGCGTTGGCGAAAGAAAAGCGAGGGATATTTTTGGTGAACGCCCCTCTTCCTTACGCAGGCTGGTCCAGAAAGCGGTATCTATAATAGCTTCAATAATGTGTTTTTGGGGCTCAGGAGCCAAACGGTCTTCTCCACGTTGCATTGCATCAGATAGTTGTTTTGCAAAATGCGCTTCTATTGCACCCGACACCAGGTGCGCTGCTTTATAAGATGTATTGCTTACCAGAGATCTGATCCCGTTATTACTCATAGTGTATTCCTTAGGAAAATTATGATACTAATTTACCCTAAAATACTTTGACCCATGCAGGGGCAGGAAAATATTACGTTAATATGCCTTTTTGCTGATAGATTTTATAAGAAACTATTCATTACAACTCTTCAGGTAGTTTTCCAGCGATAACCTGCCCGAGCCTATTACTGCAAATACAACAAGAAATATAAGTGCAGCTACAGATGATGCCAGATCAGTATTAAACGGCGACTGCAGTATGTTAATGAAGAATACAGCCCCAAAAACCACTGGTATTTGCATAATGGCTGAAAAACGGGTAAGTATACCCAGGGCAATTAATGTACCGCCCACCAGGTGTACAAAAGTGACATAATAAACCAATGCCTCTAACAGACCCGGAGCGACATTTATATCTGACTGGTTTTCAATAAGTGATTTTAAAATGGCCGTATTATCCATAAAGCCTAAACCTTTTAGCAGAAGAAAAATCCCCAAAAGTATGCGGATAATATCCAGGAAACGGGGGTGGTGGCTATCGCCCCATTTCTCTATTCTATGGATCAAGTTCATAACAAACCTCCTTTGTAACAAATTTATGACAATGGCTTATACCAAATATAATAAACATTTGTTTGCTTTCAAACAGGTTTTTACAATTGGTATTACTTCAAACATGCTGGCTCCCAAACAACAGTGAAATTTATATTGTGATTTAGGTATTAAAAAACTTGTGAAATAGTTTTTATAAATGTATTATTGTCATTCATACATTTATAAACATGAAACCTAAATTATTAATGTCCTTAGCACTGGCCATGCTGTGCCTGAATGCTTCTGCGCAAAAAACTGCGAGCGCTGATATCAGCAGTGATTCCAAATTGACTGTGAGCCGGTTTATTTACGGCCAGTTTGCCGAGCACCTGGGGCATGGCATTTATGGCGGTTTTTGGGTGGACAAGAATTTGCCTGTAGAAAAACAGGACAGGATACGCCTGGACGTGGTAAATGCTTTAAAGAAAATTAAAATACCTGACCTGCGCTGGCCGGGAGGTTGCTTCGCCGATGAATATCATTGGCGTGATGGTATTGGTCCGCGTGAACAACGCCCGAAAATGGTGAACACCAATTGGGGTAATGTGACCGATGATAACAGTTTCGGTACACATGAATTTCTTGAATTGTGTAAGTTGATCGGTTGCGAACCATACATTGCGGGCAACGTGGGCAGCGGTACAGTTGAAGAAATGGCCAAGTGGGTTGAATATCTTAACCTTGATGGTGAAAGCACCATGGCAGAGCTAAGGAAACAAAACGGTCATCCGGAACCATACAAGGTTACTCTTTGGGGCGTTGGTAATGAAAGCTGGGGCTGCGGCGGTAATATGACACCGGAATATTATTCAGACCTTTATAAACGATATGCAACCTATGCCAGGGATTACCCGGGGGCAAGGTTGAAAAAAATAGCCAGCGGGCCAAATTCGGACGATTATAACTGGACTGAAGTGTGTATGAAAAATATCGGTACCGGTATGTGGGGACTTACGCTGCACTATTATACGGTACCTACCGGGAACTGGGGGCATAAAGGTTCTGCTACCAGCTTTAACGAAGGCGAATATTTCAGCACCATGGTGAACTGCCTGAAAATGGAAGAACTGGTAACCAAACACTCGGCCATTATGAACAAATACGATCCTGAAAAGCGCGTGGCGCTGGTGGTTGATGAATGGGGCGTATGGACCGATGTGGAGCCGGGCACTAATCCGGGTTTCCTGTATCAGCAAAACAGTCTGCGTGATGCTCTTTTGGCAGGCACGACGCTTAATATCTTCAACAACCATTGCGAGCGGGTGAAAATGGCCAACCTGGCACAAACTGTTAATGTATTGCAATCGCTGATCCTGACTGATAAGGATAAAATGCTGCTTACTCCAACCTACCATATATTCGATCTGTATAAAGTGCACCAGGATGCAAAATATTTGCCGGTAAAACTCAATTCGCCAGATTATGAATTTGAGGGTAAGAAGATCCCGGCGGTAAGTATTTCTGCTTCGCAGGATGCAGCAGGTAAAATACATATCTCGCTGGTGAACCTTGATCCGCATAATACAATTAAGGTGAGCACCGCGTTGGCTGGTTTGAAATGGAATAAAGTGACCGGACAAATCCTTACGTCTGCTAATTTAACTGATATCAATACTTTTCAGCAACCCAATAAAGTGAGTATCGCTGGCTTCAACGGAGCAAAAAAAGCAGGTGATAAGCTGGTGGTTGATATGCCTGCAAAATCAGTAGTAACACTGGAGCTGAATTGATTTTACCCTCTTCTGCGTGTTGAAGTACGGATGATCAGCTTTGGTTCAATACTTATGACTTCCGGTGGATTGGATGGCTCGTCTTTATTCATTTCATTGAAATAAAGATTGGCCACCGTTTTACCCATATGGATACTAAACTGATCTATAGTGGTAATAGAAGGACTTGTTATTTCAGTAAAAGGTTCATTTGAGTAGCCGCATATGCCTAATTCTGACGGCACTTTTATGCCCATCGCAGAGGCTACTTCCAATACACCCAGGGCTGAAAAATCTGAAGTGGAGGCAAATATGGCGTCTGGTGGATTGGGTAAATTCAAAAGACGCCTGGTAGCCTCTGCTCCCAGTTCCTGTGTCCATGCATTTTCGGCTATCAGTTCATCAATCACAGGTATATGATGTTTTTTTAATGCATTTAAGTACCCGGCCTTTCTTTTTTTAAAAATGTCCAGGTTTTGTGGTCCTTCAAGCAGGGCAATCCGCTTGTATCCCTGGTCAATCATATGGGATACTGCTTCCATGGATACATGTTCGGTATTATTGATCACTTTCAGGGTTTCAATTTCTTTGGCCACACGGTCAAACTGTATCAGTTGTATGCCGTTGTCGATCACATTTTGCAAATGCGTGTAATCTCCGTCGTCAGCTGATATCGATATTACAATACAATCCACATGCTGATTGATCAATGTGTTTACACATTGTACCTCCCGCTCATGTGATTCATTGGATTGGCAAATGATCAGGTTATACCCCTTCTGATAAGAAGCTTCTTCAATACCGGATATAACATTTGAAAAAAAGTTTTGATTAATACGGGGCACTACCACGCCAATGGTCTTTGATTGCCCTTTGCGAAGATTTGAAGCGAGTGAATTGCGATTATAATTAAGTTCTGCAGCTGTAGCCAGGATCAGGTTCCGTGTTTCTTCGTTAAGGTTGCCGCTATTATTTAACGCTCTTGATACTGAGGAAGCGGCAATATCAAGCTTTTCTGCAATATCATAAATAGTAGTTCTTTTTTTCCTTTTCATTTCGAATGGTAAAAATGACAAAATAAATGTCGGCAATCGATTGCAAAATGAAAAAATAATTTAATTTCGCTCTGAATAATTTTGTGCGCCTGGCTCAGTTTTATAAATAGCATCAGATTTTAACCAATTAAACCATGTTATTGTTAGGTATCGATATTGGAACATCATCCGTTAAGGTAACCGTTGTAGATGCGGCTACGCAAACTGCTATAGCATCAGCCCAATACCCTGATACCGAAAGCCCTATATTGGTGCCCGAACCGGGCTGGGCCGAGCAGTCACCGGATATGTGGTGGCAGCAGTTGCAGCATGCTGTTCAGCTTTGCAATAACAGTGGCACATATAATCCGCATGATATTTCGGCAATCGGGATAGCTTACCAGATGCATGGCCTTATCCTGGTGAACAAAGATCAGCAGGTATTGCGTAACAGCATCATTTGGTGTGATAGCCGCGCCGTGAGCATTGGCGATAAAGCATTTGGCGCTATCGGCGAAAAAAAATGCCTGAGCCATCTGCTTAATTCACCCGGAAATTTCACTGCTTCTAAACTAGCCTGGGTAAAACAGAATGAACCGGCAGTGTATGATCAGATCGACAAGATCATGCTGCCAGGCGATTTTATTGCCATGAAGCTATCGGGCGATATCACCACTTCAGTGTCTGCCTTATCGGAAGGCATTTTTTATGATTTTAAAAATGACCAGCTTTCCAATGATGTACTGAGATATTTTGGCTTCGATAAAAATTTCTTTCCTGCTGTTAAGCCCGTTTTTTCAAATCATGGCACCCTGTCACGATCGGTTGCTGAGAGATTGAGATTAAAAGCAGGCATACCCATCACCTACAAAGCAGGCGATCAACCCAATAATGCACTTTCGTTAAATGTATTGAATCCGGGCGAGGTGGCGGCAACAGCAGGAACCTCGGGTGTTATTTACGGAGTGAGCGACAAATTGACCTACGACCCGCAATCAAGGGTGAACACCTTTGCGCACGTTAACTATACAGAAAAACAAAAACGCCTGGGCGTGCTGCTTTGCATCAACGGAACCGGTAGGTTATACAGCTGGGCAAAAAATCTTTTCGGGTCATCGGGAAGTTATTTGCACATGAACGAAAAAGCCGCAGAATCCCCTATGGGTTGTTATGGCCTGCGTATATTGCCATTTGGCAACGGCACGGAACGCATGCTGAACAACAAACCCATCGGCGCACATATACAAAATATCGACCTGAATATTCATGATCAGTCACATATTTCCAGGGCTGTGCAGGAGGGAATTGCGTGCGCCTTCAGGTATGGGCTGGATATTATGCGGGAGAATGGCATGAACCCCTCAGTGATTCGCGCAGGCAGGGCCAATCTATTTTTAAGCGACCTGTTCGCAAACACATTTGTCAATGCTACCGGCGTACCCGTTGAGCTTTATCATAATGACGGCAGTACAGGAGCAGCTTTAGGCGCTGGCATCGGTTCGGGAATATTTACATCGCCAGCCGAAGCATTCAGCAATATGCAAAAGATGAAAGTGATAGAACCATCGGGCAATAAATTTGAGCCTGTTTACCAGGACTGGAAAAACCTGCTCGAAAAACAATTGCAAAAAACCAATCAATAATTCCATAAATCAGTAATTCAATAATTATTATGATCCTCACAGGCGAAAAAGAATTTTTTAAAGGGATAGGCCAGGTAAAGTACGAAGGGCCGCAAAGTGATAACCCGCTGGCATTCCGCTGGTACGATGCAGATAAGATTGTTGCAGGGAAATCTATGAAAGATCATTTACGTTTTGCCTGTGCTTACTGGCATTCGTTCTGCGGCTCGGGTGCCGATCCGTTTGGCGAGCCTACCCATCTTTTCTCATGGAACGAAAAGGCGGATGCTGTTGAACGTGCAAAAGACAAAATGGATGCTGCTTTTGAGTTCATTACCAAAATGAACCTGCCTTACTACTGTTTCCACGATGTGGATGTGGTAGATTATACCAATGATATTAACGAGAATGACAGAAGACTGCAGGCTGTGGTAGATTATGCCAAACAAAAGCAAGCAGCAAGCGGTGTAAAATTGCTTTGGGGAACTGCCAATTTATTCTCTCACCGCAGATATATGAACGGCGCATCAACCAATCCTGATTTTCATGTGCTTACACACGCGGCAGCACAGGTTAAAGCTGCTTTGGATGCTACTATTGCGTTGGGTGGAGAGAATTATGTTTTCTGGGGTGGGCGTGAAGGTTATATGACCTTACTGAATACTGACATGAAACGTGAGCAGGAACACTTTGCACAATTTCTTCATCAATCAATAGCCTATGCACGCAAACAAGGGTTTAAGGGGACTTTCTTTATCGAGCCAAAACCATGTGAGCCAACCAAACACCAGTATGATTATGATGCAGCTACTGTACTTGGCTTTTTGCAGAAGTACGACTTGTTAAGAGATATGAAGCTTAACCTGGAAGTGAACCATGCTACTCTGGCGGGACACACTTTTCAACATGATCTGCAGGTGGCGGCTGATGCAGGTTTGTTAGGTTCTATCGATGCCAACCGAGGAGATGCACAGAATGGGTGGGATACCGACCAGTTCCCGAATAGTATTAACGAGGTAGTGGAATATATGCTGATCATATTGGAAGCTGGTGGCTTCGCTGGCGGCGGTATCAACTTCGACGCCAAGATCCGCAGAAATTCAACTGATCCGGCAGATCTGTTTTATGCTCATATCGGTGGTATGGATATTTTCGCAAGAGCATTGGTCATTGCCGATCAGATACTGCAAAAATCGGAATACAAGAAAATAAGAAAGGACAGATATGCGTCGTTTGACAGCGGCACAGGCAAAGCTTTTGAAGAAGGAAAAGTAAGCCTGGAAGAACTAAGAAACTATGCTGTAGCTAATGGTGAGCCTAAAACACTGAGCGGCAGACAAGAATATCTCGAAAATTTGATAAATCGGTATATATAGTTTATAATTGTCAAACCAACATATTAAAACCTGAATTTACATGCATAGTTTATCCTTCGGCGATTGGGCTGTATTTCTTATCTACTTTATTATAGTTTCCGGTTATGGGTTATGGGTCTACAGGCATAAGCATAACAAAGACACCACATCAAAAGGTTACTTTTTAGCCGAAGGTTCATTAACCTGGTGGGCAATAGGCGCTTCGCTTATAGCCTCCAACATTTCTGCCGAACAAATGGTCGGCATGAGTGGTTCAGGCTTTAAAATGGGCTTAGCTATATCTACTTACGAGTGGATGGCGGCGGCAACATTGGTTATTGTAGCGGTTTTCTTTATACCGGTATATCTTAAGAACAAGATATTCACCATGCCGCAGTTCCTGAGCCAGCGTTACAATGACAAAGTGGCCATGATCATGGCTATTTTTTGGCTTGCGCTGTACATTGTTGTTAACCTGATGTCCATCCTTTACCTGGGCGCTGTTGCAGTACATGGCATTTCGGGAATAAATATTCATACTTGTATATGGATGCTTGCTATATTCTCGGTAATTATCACACTTGGGGGCATGAAAGTAATTGGTTATACCGATGTTATCCAGGTGTTTGTATTGATACTGGGCGGTTTAATGGCTACTTACCTTGCTTTAAACCTTATAAGTGAAAAGGCTGGCACAACCGGAGTTTTACATGGCCTGGTACTGCTAAAGCAGCAGGCAAGCGACCATTTTGACATGATATTTAAAAAGGACAATGCCAACTACATGGACCTTCCGGGACTTTCGGTTCTGATCGGCGGTATGTGGATCACCAATCTGAACTATTGGGGATGTAACCAATACATCACCCAAAGGGCCCTGGGTGCCGATTTAAAGACTGCCCGCAGTGGTATTTTGTTTGCAGCCTTCCTTAAATTACTGATGCCTGTTATCGTGGTACTGCCCGGCATTGCAGCTTTTGCGTTATACCAGAAAGGAATGTTCCACCAGGAAATGATGACCTCAACGGGCATTCTTGATCCGAATAAAGCATATCCTTCTATATTAAACCTGCTTCCCGGCGGTTTAAAAGGACTGTCTTTTGCGGCGCTTACTGCAGCTATCGTAGCATCATTGGCCGGCAAAGCAAATAGTATAGCTACCATTTTCACAATGGATATTTATAAAAAAGCTATCAAGCCTGCTGCTACAGATAAACAAATGGTTTCTTTAGGAAAAATATCTGTAGTGGTGGCTATGGTATTAGGCGTAGTTCTATCTGAAATTATAGGCGAAAAATTAATGGGCGAGGGCAAATCCGGGTTCCAATATATCCAGGAATACACTGGCTTTGTATCGCCCGGTATATTTGCCATGTTCATTTTGGGCTTCTTCTGGAAAAAGGCTACATCTAATGCAGCTTTATTCGCTACTGTAGGCGGATTTATATTCTCGATGTTCTTTAAGCTGGCGCCCAAATTCATGAACCTTGAATTCCTGTCGCCTTATGGCTTCTCTAAATTGGTACTACAGGACGATAAAGTCACCCGTTTATATGAAATACCATTCTTCGACAGGATGGGGTTTGATTTTATCATTTGTGTGGTGGGTATGTATGTGATATCTATGATAGAAACATCAAGGGGTGTTAAAACAAATGGACTGGAAGTGGATGCTTCTATGTTTAAAACCAGTCGTGGTTTTACAATCGGAGCTATCGCAATTTGCACTATCCTGACTGTATTATATACT
>Ga0307510_10003308_pt1 | contig 18767 bp, 17 predicted proteins | sample 12_EM_MG_FD_207224 | JGI IMG/M metagenome (GOLD analysis project Ga0307510, IMG submission 207224) | Populus trichocarpa ectomycorrhiza microbial communities from riparian zone in the Pacific Northwest, United States - 12_EM | ecosystem: Host-associated > Plants > Roots > Unclassified | place...
GCCGTATGATGGAAACGAGGCCCACCAACTTTCTCTTTAATGATTTTTTTTTGGAAGTGAATTTTGAAGAAAATAGGAAGATGAGAACAGCGTGAGATCAATTATATATATATATATATATATATAATGAATGAGGTTGATAATTGTCTGGACCAAATCATTTTCAAGATTGTTTTTAGGACAGTATTTTTAATTTTTTTTATAACGAGATTTAAAGTATATTCATTGTGTTCCATAAAAAATTTCATAAATATACTAATTTGAATTTAAATAGTTTTGTTTTGATACTGAAAATTATTCTCATAAAATGAGAACTAAGTTTTAGGATTTCCAGATGTAATTTAGAAATTGACTTGAAAGATAATTTAAGTTATTAGGGCATTAAATCAACTCGTGAATTAAAACGATTTTATTAAAATAACGTTATTTTATTTTGTTTTTTGAGTTTTTAAGGTTTACTTGGCAGTTGGCAATGTTTGAGCTAGATTTATAAAATTAATCAAATTACTAATTAACAGCTGAATCAAGTTTCAAGTTTAGATCAACACGACCATGGACCAGGGAATGTATGGATCTTCTTTGCATATTCTATTGGCACTTTTATGTCGTTATGACCACTCTATACTCTGTAGTATCATAAAAATCACTAATCCACCAATTCAGGTTTGTGAGAGTTGACGAATATTGTTTATTTTGACTCAGATATTGAATCAGCCATGACTCGTGATTAATCACAATATTATAAAGATTCGAGTGAATATGAAGAGGAGGAAAGGGCCGTTCATCACACTTACTCCTTCGCAACTCCATGTTCATAATTATGGCAGCTCAATAAATTCTTGGTTGAATAGACAACTAGCTATACAGAAAAGGGAAGAAACAGAATCAGAATAGTTTCACGGAAAAAATCAACAATTTCTGTAGATAGAAGTACAATTAAGAGCTTAACATTGCTATAACAAAAGAATGTTGGCCAAATTTTGTTGGAAAATAATGAACTCTATAATTTAGTGACCATTCAAAACAGTAACGTTTACTTCCAATACAAACCCTGTAAAAATTTGCAGTGACGACCGTATGAAACTACTAACTATACCCCAGAGGGACTTCATTCTGACCCAAATTTTTTTTGATATCTTTATTCCCATCACAAAAAGAACCAGGCTAGTGAAACAAAAATATTTGGTAGGTAGTGGATCAGTGAGAACCAAATCTACACAATCACTACTTACCAAGGCTTCCACAAAATTTACGCATCGTCTTCTTCTTGGTTGCCAGAGTCAGGGGTTCCAGCAAGCCAACCCCACACGCCACCTGAGCCCTGCCTATGATTTGCATTCAAGGCATGTTCAGAGGCAGCCTTTTGTCGTTGCAGGAGTTCAAGTTCTTTTTGCAGTGCCTCCATATTTTGAAGCTTTTGTCGTAGTTCCGCAACGTCAACCTGTTAGTTCAAGGAGTAATTAACACAAATGAATCTGTTTCGTAACTGGTGCTGCTATTTTTGGAAGATTCGCTTATTACTACACCTGTAAGTAAAAGGAGAGTATAAAAGAAGCTAGCGGTTCTTAATTAACATAATTCACCCTACTTATCATAACAACAAGAAGGCGAATATTTTATCCGGCCATTGTTCAATCTCCTTTTTTTGTACAGTAATTTTGTGGCAAACCAAACACAGTTTCTTTTCCCTGATATGTAGACATAAGATGATATTAGCCATATCTTCAGTTCTGGGTTGGGTTACTGAACTAGAGATATCTTGTGGCTGTTTTGACCAAAAATGAAAAATTAAATGATACATATCAGAGAAGTCAACAGACAAAGATTGTAGTTCTTCATGGAAGTTCCAATAACTTCCCTCATCAAACCCAAAGAATGGGAAAAAAGAATATGAAGAGAAAGTAGCTAGGAAATACCTCTAGTTTGAAACATCTTGACTGATCAGTAGCGAGTTGACCACGTACAGATTGGAGCTCCTGTGATGCCAAGAGAACAAAATTAAGGGGCATTTGATATAGAAAGAAAGAACATCTTATGAGCTACAGAAAAGTTGATAAGTGGAAAACAAACACAGGATAAATTTCAGATGGCATGCAACTCTGGTACAAGATTTGACAGAAGTGCTCAAAAGATGACTAAACCTGTATGTCAGGTGATTACCTTGTAAAGATCAGTGTTACGAGTCTCAGCATCAGTTAACTCTTGCTTTAAATGGAGAGTTTGCAAATTCTCCTTGCTGAGCGAAGAATTCAGTTCTTCTCTCTCAGCCTTTAAAGTAGCTAAAAGATGCTCACTAGTTCCCTCACCTCTAGATTTCTGCATGGAATTCAAAGTCTTAAGGATGCAAATCCAAAACAACAATACAGCAAAAGAATTTGTGAATCTCTACATCTGTTAAAAAAAATTGCAATTTGCCATACCGTGGACCCTTGGTCCATGTTATCCATAACAATTTCCCTAATTTTGCCTTCATGCCCCCCTTCAAATTCAGAGTCCACATCTCTGGTGGGATTTGTAATGTTATGGATAGCAGAAACACTGTCGGGCACAGGAGTCTCTGCTATTTTTGATTCCAAAGTTGATTTGTGGCTTGGTTTAAGAACATTGACCTGACAACAGAACAAAATCAGAAAGAACGAAAGAAGGAAGGGAGGGGAATCCACAAGAAAGGAAGATTGCTACTAACTTCATTGCTGTAATGCCCGTTATATCCTCCAAAAGACACAAGAATATCTTCGCCATTATAAGAGCTCAAGACCAAACTCAAGCCCTGCAATAAAAGATGGTCAGCTGATTCTACTTGAGGGAAAAAAATTACAGTCAAGAAGGCCAAGCCTATCTGTCTACAGCTTGTCACCCCCTCAGTAGTAATGATGGAATTGATAAAACCAATTCTAAGATAACTATAAATACTAGAGAAAGAAAACAACATCAAAGACTGAAATTGACAACACTTATACTAGCATGATAAATTCAGACTCCATTACAGAAGGCAGCAATAAACTCAACAGTTTAGATGCATCTAAATCACAATTCACAATCTCTACAGCGCTCAGGTACACATCCTTTGATTACTCATAACAGCTAAACTGTTGATAATTTATAGAAGTTGCTCCTTATTAAAGCTCTATTAAAATAAACCAAGCAAAAAAACTTTCAAGACGCATGGAAAACTTTTGCGCTCCGTAGATTTTGATGGTTGCAAAAAGTTTCACATGGAACACAAAAATCATACAACTTTCCAGTAAAATTACATGCAGCTTGAAATAGTTCACAATTCTGTTAAGTAAAATACCTCACTGGCAAGAGGAACACGCCCTTGAACAGAAGTTACAACAGACCAGCCAAGTGTAGACATGTTGAGGACAGCAGTTTCAGAGACCCCTAAACAACGTAGACAGAAAGGAATATATGAGATAAATTTATGAAGCTGGAGAGAAATTTAAATCATTCAAATCAAAATTCCTGTCCATTTTCTTCCATTTAAAACTACTCGACTAATAGAATAAAAAAATTCATTCTTACTGGGATCAATACTTAAACAGGCTGGGGACTTGCTACAGTCATTTTTTACAAAAGTTAACATGAAGGAATTTCCAGGAAAAACTTTTTTCCCTTTTTTCTTTGTGTTTAAAATTTTACTTCATTCAGGACAAATGGAAAATATAAAAGGATTTGGTAGCTAATGCTAAATGCATAAGCTCCAAGTTGTAAAATATATACCAGTCTTGTTGTCACCACCACCAACAATAAACCAATTCTCCCCAACTGTTACACCGGCATGTCCAGCCCGGGGTGTAGGTATCTCCCCCTGTTGTGCGGGTCTCGTCCATTCCATCTAAAAATCCATGTATGTAGAAGATATTACTAACAGTCCTATTGCACAAGAGCAAAAACATTGAGATTAGTTATCTTACAGTTTGCAAATCAAGCACATGCAGATCATTGAAACAAGTGGCATGTGAGCCTCCACCAAAAATAAGAAGGTAACGCTCGGCATGTACTGCAGCAGCATGATCAGATCTTGGAGATGGAGACACCCCACTGTAAAATAATAAAGAAAAATTAATCCTTGCTCACATTGTTCCATTTTTAACAGAAGTCCAAAGATCCACTCACATTCATATCTCAAAAATTGGATGTGAGCTAGAAACATGAGATATTGTTCTGGTCAATAGCAAAAATCATAATAGGTTCAAAGTGAAATCTTATTTATATGTGCTAATCTGGAGAGTTGTATCTTAAATCATCATGGCATCAATTTGCGAGATTCATCTTACATAGCATCAATTTCATCCCAAGTCATGGTTTCTAGGTCAAGGATATGCAGATCATTCAAGAGAGATCTCTTCGCATCTTGTCCACCAAAAATCACTAAGCTTGTCCCGACAAGGGTAACTGATTGACCTCCACGTGAGATCTGCAATGCATGAAATATGCAACATTTTATACATTATATAAGTAACCAATATCATAAAAGAGAATGGAAAACTGTTGAGCATAAGTATTCCATTGTGATTCACTGTTACAGTTTCGCAAGTCCAACCCACAATTTCATTTCAAGTGTCAATACGCTAACAACAAGTTTTGGCTGAAAATCACAAAGAAAAATAATTCACAAATTTGGCAAAAAAAGAAAAAAATTTAAGTCAAGATTTAAAATTTCTTCTTTGTGCATCAGCACAGCAGACTACAGCTTTGAACTTTGAATAATACAGTGATTCAGTATTTTTGTTTTGTATGAAATGCAGTAGATGAAAGAAAGGAAAAAAAAACATACCGGTGCTTTCCCATAAGTCTTTAAGGTTGACCAAGTACAAGATTGAAGATCAAATACCTTGACTGTAAAAGGAAAAAAAATCAAATATTAAGGCAATGTTGGTTAAAATCACTCGGCCACATAATGATAATACATTATATACCCTGGATAGTTTCAGAAGGATCCTTTGTATGTCCAGCAATTGATAGAAGCTTGTTCTCCCATGGTATCTGCAGAAACAGAACACACATTGTCCTATTCATCAATGTGTGAGGATAATTCAATACCACTGCACACTTGTCTGCAGATGGATCAGCATATTGCGAGAAACTTGCTTCAAGAAGTTCACGTATAAAAGGAAATTCAGTTATATACTAACCAAGGAATGGCCAGCACAAGGAGTTAATTTAGCTGGAGACTGTCCCTCCTGTGGCTCATTCTCAGCCTTAAAATTGACCTTATACCATGACCAACTTCTCAAATCCAGCACCTGCATAGGGCACCGAATTTTGAGAAACAATATTTAAAAAGCTGTGTTGGCATAGCTGACAGTCATTTTCGACGGTCATTAGTTCAACATAAAAGCAAAATACACAGTAAAATATAAGAGGTAAAATGGAGTTTAAAAAGCACAGGACCATGAAATGTAATATTTAAAATATTCTAGGATTCCAGCTTTAGTTTGATATAGAGCATAGCTTTTCAGGAAAAAATAAGGATTATATCTGCACAAACAAATAAATATTTATGAACTTAGTTACATCTACCAAAATAATATTCCAGTCTATGGTTTGCCTACATGAAGATCATTGAGATAGCGGCCATTGTGATTTCCCCCATATATGTACATCTTATCTTGAACAATTGCTGCTCCATGCTGGAAAATAAGAAAGAGCTTGTTCAGAGAGAATGACAGGAAAACAGAGGAAATGAAAATAAACAAAAGAAAAGGGACCAAGTGCAGTTGTCATTTTAAAAAGGTTTTCTCACCTCATATCGGGCTTTTGGCAGTTGGCCAGTTATTGGAGGTGTAATCCATTGATCATAGACAGCAACTGACCCAACATCTTCTGAGACGACATCTTTATCCTGAGTTTCTACAAGGGTTCCATTCTCAGTAGAAATGGTCTTTGTGTCTGGGAAAGAGTTTCCATTCTCGATGACATGCTCATCTGAGTAATGCTACAAGAAGCAATATCAGGTAAGCATGCAAAACTCAGGAAGGAGAAATTAATGAGAAAAGGTGCAGAACAAGGCACAAGTATCACATTGATGGCCATGATGAGCATTGTTTCCTTCAGTTCTTTCCCTCCACTGTTTTGATTTTAAGTAGAATAAAGGAAAAGGAAAGCTCCCTAATTAAACAAATGCAACTCACTAGAAACACACACATGGACATACAAGCAAGGTATGCTTGAGCAAGCCTCCATAAAATGAGACATAAATATACACTTTCATTGGATCTGTTCAATTAAAAGTGATGTACTTATGCGAGAGCAGAAGTGGCATTAGCTGTGCAATTTGAAAGTTCTTGATTGAAGGTGCTGGTGGTGCCTGTGGTAAGCTATGAAATTGATGTGTTGTCGATGGCAGGTGGTAGCAGGGTAGTAGCTATGGATTGTGGTGGAGGATGGTTTGATTGAGGTAAGCAGTGACACTTTAATGACAGCAGCTGTGATGATTCAAATAGCTAGTTGGTCATTGCTCAACATTTTCCTTCCCTCTAACTGAAATTTTCCTTGTTCAATATTCCAATGACTCTCTCCATTTTATCCTTTGCTTAAATTGTGTTGCCTAAAAGAATCATACATGGTGTGTTCAAAGGACACAAATCAATTGCCACACATACTTTTATTATGTTGAATTTGCATTAGGAAACGTGAATTAGAAAACCATTCAGGTGCTAAAAAGTTGTCACATGACACTGGTATCATCTGTGAATTACACATAAATAATTCAACTTGTGCATCAACAATCATGCACACACCTAACTAAACAAAGAGTCATTAGGACAACTAACAAAGGTATTGGTTCACATATATACTTCGATATTCTTTCTTATGTTAACTAGCAGAAATATCAATCAAAACATATAGAAGTAATTCATGGTTAGAAGTTAAAATATCCAGAAATGAAAATAAGCTCCAACATATAACACTCAATGAACTCACATTCACTTGTGTGTCTGTGACAGACTCTGAGATAGAGTTAGATGCTCTAGAGTACCAACTTGGATCATCTTCCTGCCAAAGAGAAGCAAAAATAATATTAAATTAACTTGTATTAAAATCATCACGAAAAGATGAACCTGAAAACCCCATTGCCATTACCTCCAGTATTTTCACAAAGAGACGCATGGCTTCTGTGGAAGCCATATTTTCAAGCCCCTGCCAGCTGCACAAACACCAACATTTTTAGAGGAGCACTTTCATCCATGCATTCAAACAGATTTATTATAATGAAAATACAGTGTGCAAATTAGCAAATGAGAAATAAAATGACAATGGTGCACCATCTAAATCACTAGATGGCAATCTTTTAGAGATTCCGGCAACTGTTCACTGGATCATAACAAGCACATTATATTGGCCTCCTACTTCACAAGAGACAGATCCATCCATCGAGCAAACCCAAAGGAGTTCAGGAACTAAAAATCACCCTCCTTGGTGCAACAAATTAAAAATGATCCTCTAAATTCCACGAAAAGTTCTAAATCCACACTAATCTCCCCCAACACAGTCATGTTCTCCATCTTACACGTTGCTTTATTCTAGCAAGTCTCGTTTCCAATTTCTTCACATTTTCTGCTCCAACTTTCCAAAATCTCGTACTTCACCTATTACGCATCTAGCCTTGGGTGAATAAATAACAAGTACACACTAAATACAGATCCAAAAGCAAAACTAAAAGCCGATGAGCAAAGCAAACAAACCTTTTCCATTTGCTTTGTTCTACAGCCTTCCAGCTACTAGGTTTCGGCACATTACACGGTCCAATTGTCGCCTGCAATCACATTCCAAAAACTACCAAATTCACTAAAAAATTCGGATTTACACAATTCACTCCAAACTCATTGCGTCGTAATAAATAATTAAAAAGAAAACTAACATTTTCAGATCACAGTTCAATTTTTAATCACCCTAGATCCACTAAAATTACACACTCAAAACGCGCAACATATGCAAAAAGAAAATAAACTAGAAAATAAGTAACACTGAAACACTCATAAATCGCGTAAAAAAAGAAATTAAAGTATTAAACACGCAAATTATAATATAGAATCGAGCTAATAAAACCTATAATTAATAATAAAAATAACGGAAAATAGAATTAAAATTCGCGCCAGAACAATGCGAATCAGATCGTGCAATGTACGAGTTGAAATAGAAACGCAATGGATCGGGGAAAGGAGATGGAGAGGTGACCTGCTGGTACAAAGCGTAGAGGAGGAGAGCGGTGTCGTTTTGGAATTTAGAAGAGACAGTGGTGGTAGAGTTGTGAGATCCATCAAATCCAGCGTATGATGCCGCTGCATAGAATCGCTCAGGATATGCGAGGCCAGAGCTTGACCTCGCCATCGCCATTTGCATACGATAATTTATCAATTAATTACTCTCTCGTGCGTGTTTCTGACTCTTTCTCTGGTTTGGTTTGAGAGATTTGAAATTATTTGCGTGAAAGAGATTGTGAAATGGAAGGAAATATTTGGTTTTTGTAGGGGAAGTGCTTATATGGTATGGTGATGTTTGTTATCGAGGATTTGTTGTTATTTAAAAATAATATTTTTTATATATTTTAAAAATTATTTTTAATATTAAAATAATTTAAAAATATTAAAAAACTATTAATTTTAAGTAAAATAATAATAAAAATTTAAATATTTTTTCAACACAAAAATAATCAGGAACTAAATAATAATTATAGTTATTATATTTTTTGAAGATTGGGTTAATTATTATTTTAAAAAAATTGAAATTAATTAATTTTTTTAAAAGAATTATCTTTTTTTATTAAATTTTAATTAATTTGATTTTTTTTAACTCGTTTTCTTGTTTTATTTTATTTATTTATTAATATATATTTTTTATATTCTTGCCTTTTCTCTTTGTAAGTTTTCTATTTTTATTGACATTAATATGGTTGTTTGGTATTCTATGGTCTTTTGTTTGTTGCTTTTAGTCTTTGTTTTCGTTTTTTTAAGCTTGGGGGAAAACATTAAAAACTTGTTTGCTTTCGTTTGACTATTTTTTTTGTTTTTTTTTTTAAACAATTACCTTGTTTTTATCGGATAATTGTTAAGACTAACTGTCATGTTATTTAATTTTCTTTGTCAATAATAAAACATTAAAGATGTTATATATATATATATATTACATTAAAATAAAAATCTTTCTACCCAGCTTGTACAGCCAATGAGGTGACAAAGAAGCAACAAAAGTTTACTAAATTTTAATTTTTTTATTTAAAATTTTTTTTTATCATTTTAATATATTTTTTAAAAATAAACTACATCATTATATCTGACTCATTTATTTGATGTATTTTTATTTAGGCATTGCGAATATGCCATCCATTTGTATTTTATTATATGGAAATAAATTGTGTAAATTCCAATGGATTGAAAAAAGAAAAAATAACGTATTTTACCTTTTATTTTAAATATTTGATACTTCACTCAAATGCAGATTTTCTTCGGATTATATACAAATACCTTACTAATAAAATCTTATTATATAACATTGCAGTCACAAGCAGTAACATCTCATATCATTTACCATGTTAATCTATAAGAAAATGTTGAATTTGATTAAACACTCTATAAAAACTAGATTATTTTTATAACATTTTATTATTTATATGAAAACAATGAAGCATTTGTAAATCCTAAGCTTGCCGGTTTCGTATATTTTTTGATATGCTATATATATTTATATTTTGATAATTTATATATATATATATATATATATATATATATATATATCCTATAATTCATTACTATAGTTCACTTAGCTAGCACGCGAGTTAGTGATATTAGTAATATTATTTTTAAATAGGTGAATTTTTTATAAAATTTGATCATTAACTTGGTTGTTTTTTCTAAAAAAAAAACGTTGTTTTATTTTATATTGTTTATTTTTTTTGGACTGACCCCCTCCAAATCGTAAATCATGCACGCAACAAAGCCATGCTGAAAAAGGAAAAAAAAAATCAATAATTCAGCCTGTAAAGTATTTTTTGTAATTATGAAAAAAAAACAATTGGATTTATTCTCAATAAAAAAGTCTTCAAAAAGAAAAGAAAAGTCAATAACAGAGTTTCAGTTCTGTTGAACTTCATACACAGTAGTCTGAAGTGAACTCTGAACCTTAAAACCAGAACCCAAGAGAGAGAGAGAGAGAGAGAGAGACAGCGAGACAGCAAGGCAAAACAGTAGTACAGTTCTACTGCTGGTGTGTCTGGTCTGTGAAACACAAGCCGTCCACTAAAAAATCTGCTAAAGTCACTCTTCCTTGGCTTATACTATAATGAAGAGCAGTATTTCTCTGGCTCATAACTCTCTTTTCCCTTCTTTATATACATTATTATTTCACCACCAAAAACCCTAGTCTCTCTCAGGTACCCTTTGCTCTTTCCTTCCCTCTTTTTTTTTTGTTCTTGATAGTTTTGCTGATCCGGGGTTGATTGCAATGCTTGATTTCTCACTCCTATTTTTTGGTAAAGAAGCACCCAATTCTTTAATTGGGTCTGGTTTTTCTGATTCTTTTCTTGAATATTGTTTTTCTTTCTCTCCCTCTAACAATTTCTCAAGTGGAAGCTTTGTTATGGTTATTGTTACTGTGTTTTTTCAATGCGTTCTGTGTTTGGATTGGAAGTTTGGAACATGGGCTATCGATTTATTGACGAATTTTGCTGTGTCTTGCAATGATTTGATGAATTAAGTTAAATTTTGAAACTTGGCAGTGTAGTTTTTTATTTTTTTAGTTTTTGTATCTCGCGTTTCTTGCAAATCTATTATGGGAAAATCTTGTTAATTTTAGTAAATCTGTTTTCTTGTGTTGGGGTTTTTCACATGATGATTGCGAATGAATGTCGTGTGTTGGAGCTTTGCAACTTGTGTGGTTTGAATGATTGCTGACTCTGTGGTGTTATGTTGTGACTTGTTCTGGATCTTTTGGTTTGTAACAGATTGGTGTTATGAGCGTACAATTGTTAGTTAAGTGTCTTGTTCTTGTTGAATTTTTCTGTGACACAGCTATAATGGATCACCCACGATCATCCTTGGCTAATGGTGAGGAGAATGGTGGTGGGATTCCTGATGACTTGCGCTGCAAGAGGTCAGATGGGAAACAGTGGAGATGCACTGCCATGTCTATGCCAGATAAAACTGTTTGTGAGAAGCATTATATTCAGGCGAAGAAGAGGGCAGCTAATTCTGCCTTGAGAGCCAGTCTGAAGAAGGCCAAAAGAAGATCGCTAGGTGAAAGAGATATTTACTTGGAGAGCAAGGGTGATGATTTTGATATACCACTTGTGAACATGAAAGTTGAAGAGGAACAACCGTTTTTTGTTCCATCAAAGAGGCATAAGGAGAAAGTACCAAAAAGTCAGTCTCGCTATTCTCCTGAAACACTTATAAGGAGTTTGTCTGGTCGGAATTCTCAAAAACTAAATGATGATTCTCAAAGAGATTTCAAGTTTGAAGAGAATCGGAGGTCATATAAGACGCCTCCTCTTTTAACTATGGATTCATCCAAGAGTATATCACAAAGAAGCTTTGATGCCAGTGCTATGACAGTGAGTGAAATTGAAATCGTACTTGACAGCATGTTTTAAAATGTTGTTGTTATACTGTACTGTTCATTTATGTTCTGTATGGTTGCTTTCTCTTCTGCTTCAACTTGTAGATATTGAGATGAACACATTGTTTTCAGGAATACTCTGATGCAAGCACAGATTCTTCTGAAGACATTGGTGGACAAACTTGTCATCAGTGCCGAAGGAATGACAGAAATAGAGTTATTTGGTGTCCCAGATGTGACAAGAGAGGTTTTTGTGATAACTGTATCTCTGAATGGTGAGGGTTGAACTCTGTTGCAAAAATACAGTCATATTTCCAACTTATAAGCTCAGTCAATGATTTATTCAGTACTTCTAGGTACTCGGACATTCCACTGGAAGAAATTGAGAAGGTTTGTCCTGCATGTCGTGGGATCTGCAATTGCAGGAGTTGCTTACGAGGAGATAATATGGTAAAGGTATTTCACTCATGAACTGAAGGGACCATGTTTCTATTATATTGTTAAGTTTCTTATGTATCATGAACAAATAGTAGTGGGATTATCTTATCCATTGAGGATATTTCCCCCCCTATAAGTTGCAGGTGAGAATACGAGAGATACCTGTTCTAGACAAATTGCAATATCTCCACTGCCTATTATCTTCAGTGCTTCCTATAGTTAAGCAGATCCATCATGAACAATGCTTTGAAGTAGAGCTGGAACAGAGGCTGTGTGGTGAGATGCTTTTTATATTTTAGTGGCATATGGAGTTTAGAATGCTTTATAAGCTTTTCCCTGTTATGTGACTAACTAGGCATTACTTCTTCAGGAACTTATATAGATCTTGTCCGGGCCAAATTGAATGCCGATGAGCAGATGTGCTGGTATATTAAGTAAACTTATGCACTGCTTTATCAATTTCTTTTATGTTCTTCTTTACTGTGCATATGAATTGAAGTCAGGACCCTGGTCTTTACTTATCTTATAAAATAATCTTGCAATTTGATGAGTTCAGAAAGCTAAACTATAGCCTGTCTTCTAGATAGGGTTTTTTGGAGGGTGTATAAGTATAATAGATTCCTCATCATTTCAAGTATTGTTGTTCATTGTAATTTATCATTTTGCAGCAATATATGTAGGATACCAATCATTGATTATCATCGGCATTGTGCAAATTGCTCGTATGATCTGTGCCTCCATTGCTGTCAAGATCTTCGAGGAGCATCAAAACATGGTGTTGGAACTGAAGTGAATGAAAACCAGATTGACAGGAGAATTCAAGACGAAGAGACCCTATCAAAATTTGTGATAGACTCCCGAGGAAGAATAAATTTATCAGATAAGTACCAAGGCTGGAAGGCAAACAATGATGGCAGCATTCCATGCCCTCCAAAGGAGTACGGTGGTTGTAATTACTCATCATTGAACCTAAGCTGTATTTTCAAGATGAATTGGGTAGCAAAACTTGTGAAAAATGTGGAGGAAATGGTCAGTGGCTGCAAGGTCTATGATGCTGACACTCCACAGAAATCTGGGTTGAGTGATTCCACACTCTGCCAGCATGCTCATAGAGATGATAGTGATGATAATTTCTTATATTGCCCCTTATCTGAAGATATAAAAGTTGATGGGATAAACAAGTTTAGAAAACATTGGGTCAGAGGCGAACCTGTTATTGTGAAGCAGGTATTTGACAGCTCATCCATATCAAGCTGGGATCCAATGGCCATATGGAAGGGGATCCGGGAAACATCAGATGAGAAAATAAAAGATGAAAACAGAACAGTGAAGGCCATAGATTGCTTACACTGGTCTGAGGTGTGTTTTCTCTCACTTTTGCTTATGTTAGGTGTATGGCTCTTCTTTCTTAATAACATCAGTAAATAAATTGTTGTTGTGTTAATCTATTTGATTTCCATGATATGTGGTTTTCTGTGTTGGCAGGTTGATATTGAACTTGATCAGTTTATCAGAGGATACTCCGAGGGACGAATCCGGGAAAATGGTTCACTAGAGATGTTGAAGTTGAAGGATTGGCCTTCTCCCAGTGCTTCTGAAGAGTTCTTATTATACCAGAGACCCGAATTTATCAGTAAACTGCCTTTCCTTGAATTCATCCATTCGAGGTTGGGTATTTTAAATGTTGCTGCAAAGTTGCCCCATTACTCTTTGCAGAATGATGTAGGACCTAAGATTTGTATATCATATGGGAGCCATGAGGAACTTGGTGTGGGCAATTCTGTAATAAATCTTCATTTCAAAATGCGTGACATGGTATGTTTTATTTGTTATTACATTGATATTGTGACACTTTCTACTCGCATGTATTGCTGTTCCTTCTTGAAATTCATGTTAGAAGATTTAAACTATAGGTCCTAGATTGAAATTTAGCATTTGTATACAAACTTTGAATTAAAATATACACATGAGGTGTTTTAGAACTGAAATCTTTTTAATCCCATTGAGATCCTAAATTCAATCTACATGGTTCACAAATAAATTCTTAATATCTCTAACATTGGGTTGAACAAGAATTTTACAAATTCTGTTGGCTTCCAGTGCAACAAGTGCAGCTGTGGCCATGCCCTGTACAGAGAGCCAACATGTAATATTAAGTGGCTGTTTATTTGTTTTTTCTGAACAATCTCTCTTGTCTAAGTTGTCTAATATGGATTGGCATTGCTGAGGCATGGGCAGGTATACTTATTGGTGCATACATGTGAAGCAAAGGCAAAACATTGCCAGGAGAATGGCTCATTTGACCCAGAAAAGAGCTTGGAGGAGGGAAGGTTGCCTGATATATCACTTGGTGGGCGTAATATACAAGAAGATGAAGTGAAGACAGCTGCAGAAAAGAATGAGAAAATGGAGGATCAAGGGGTTGATAATACCACTAGCATTGAAGAACTTGAGAGAATTGAAGATCAAGGAGCTGAAAGAACCACCAGTGTTCCAGAGGTTGAGAGAACGGAAACCATCAGAATGGAAGAGGTTGAGGGAATGGAGGGTCAGCAGTTGAGGAAAAATCATGATGATATCCCTGTAGAGATTCACACAGGAGTTAGTTGGGATGTCTTTCGTCGGCAGGATGTTCCTAAGTTAACTGACTATTTGCGAACACGCTGTGAGGACCTTTGGAAGCCTGACAATGCAGTGCATGATTTTGTAAGTTGACCTAGTTATCTTTGGAAATGTACCCTATATTTTAATCAAGACAAATGGCTTCTATAACTTGCATGCTGCTGATCTTATTAATGGGATCTCAGGCCACACGTCCCCTTTATGATGGAACAGTTTTCCTAAATGGGTTTCATAAGAGACGATTGAAAGAAGAATTTGGTGAGTAACAATAGCATTTCTTAGTTTTCAAAATAGATAAAATGGATCAGATTTAGCAGGAGTCAGTTATTCCTGCTTGTTTTTAGTTTTTCTGTTGACATAGTCAGGTATCCGAGCTTCTACTTTGTTAGCATAGACCTTCCTATTGTTTATTTTGTTCATGAGCAGGGTATCTGACTTTCCTGTTATTTTTCTTCCTCAGGAGTTGAACCATGGTCATTTGAACAGCACCTGGGGCAAGCTGTATTCATCCCTGCTGGCTGCCCTTTCCAAGTGAGGAATCTTCAGGCAAGTTTGTTGCAATTAATTGGATTCTGAATTCTGATAAATATATGACTCGGTAACTTCTAAGTGTAAAACAATCTTAAAACATCTAAACTACAATGATGAAAATATATATTTTATTTTTCAAATGGTTGGATATTAATTGATATCCTCAATATAAATGGTTTTGTGATTTTCCCAAATTAGACCAAGGTTCATTCACACCTTTTTTCTTGGAACCAGCATTGGTCTGTTTCCAAAGTTGCAAAATATTCATCCTTTATCCATTAAAAGTAAAAAAAGAATAGAAGTTTCATCCTTGAGGAGATGATTTTATTTGTGGTTTCCAAATAATGTTGCTGCAATGGGGCTGCTTCTACTCTTCGCAGATGAATATTTTAGGCCTTCAGGTTAGGGACATATTTATCATCGAACAATGGGATAAAAAAAGGTGCTTTAGTAGTTTGGGGGACAGGCATATGCTATAGAAAACAACACTTGTGAACAGCCAGTAGTTGTTGCTTTTCTTTCCTTCTTTTCTTCTTTTAAAGTCAAGTACTGCCTGATTTTAAAAGTCTTATAAAAATACTTCCAGTTTCCTGGACTGAAGATATTTAGAGATCGTTATGTTTAGAGCGGTTCCAGAAGCTTTTGCTTTTATTTCCTATTCTTCTGTTAATTGTGATTTTTGTAATTCTTGAATTAGTTTTGATATAGATCAGTCTAAATTGTTGACATGGTTAATTCAGAATTAATTAAATTCTGCATTATAATTATTTCTTTGTTTTCTTCTTGTAAATTTGCAGTCCAATGTTCAGTTGGGTCTTGATTTCTTATCTCCTGAAAGTTTGGGGGTGGCTTCTAGATTGGCAGCAGAAATTCGCTGTCTTCCAAATGAACATGAAGCAAAACTTCAAGTTTTGGAGGTAAGAATACAGAAACTTTCCTCGAAAATTCGATGCCACCTTTTCCTTGAAATTCTTTTGTTCTCCTATCAATGATTTCTTTATCTTCTATTTGGTTTTGATACAGGTGGGTAAGATGTCACTCTATGCTGCTAGTTCAGCCATTAAAGAAGTCCAGAAATTGGTGCTTGATCCTAAGTAAGCAAAACAGCTTGACTTTCATTCCACTGCTTACTTATTGTCTGTGTTTCGAAATCTTTAATCTGATTTTTGTGATGAGAAATAAAAGTGAAATTAACATCTGATGCATTGGCCTTGTGGACCTGTGGCATCACACATATCCCAGTTAGGGGTTAACATTAGGAGTAAGGTTTGAAACAAGACCGTGGAGTGCACTTATATCTAGCTTATTTTCCTTGCCTATGACCTAGCCAACCTTTTGGGCGATTCTTGTTGTATTTTTTTGGAGATTTTTGCACATATATAGAATAGTTGCCTTCTCCCATCCCTTTATCTGTTTACTGGGATTATAAGATTTATAATTTTTTTTGCAGGCTTGGAGCAGAAATTGGATTTGAGGATCCTAATTTAACTGCAGCAGTTTCTGAGAACTTGAAGAAGGTTGCTAAGCCAAGACAGATAAGTTGCGCTTAAATTAGTGTACATCATTAGTGATTTAGATATAGAAAAATAATTTTTTAAGTGGCTGAGATGCTGCCTGAGGGAATTTAAATGTATAAATGTAAATTATATTTTGACAGATTATGGCAGTTGTAATATGCAAAGTTTAAGTAAAAGCTAACTAGTTTTAGGTCATTTCTGTTTGATTGATGTTTTGGATTGTATACTTTTTACTCTTTATCATATCTGATATTGAAATTCAAGTAACTTTGGTCTTAGGGTTTCCCTCAACTTCATTGAACCCGCGGCAGATGAATTCAGTTGCGAGTAAAAATTTCAGTTTGCTGCAACAGTAATTTAGCATGACTTGCGAACTTCTGAAGTCAATAGCATAAAGTATAATCTTATATTTTTCTGTTAAACTGTGTAATAATGCTCCAGGACTAGCTGCCTTAAAATAAGATATCAGGAGAATACAAACTTCAAAATGTCTGTTCTTGCTCTTCTGTGCTTGTTTTTTTCTTTATCAAGAGATGATACTAAATGAATCTGCTATCCTATAGAAGTCTGCCTTCACATTTGGCCATGCAGATTCCGGTGCTTGTGCATTTAAGGTGTATAATCTACCACCGCGAGCACAACAAACTGCTAGATTATGCCGGTGAAATGCGGGGCTTTCAACTCTGAATTCCAGCTTGTAGTAATTAACTTTCCTCAGAGAGTCCTCTCTTAAACTTGATTCAGTCAAAGTACCTTTCACGTCAAGGCGTGATCCTGTGATTGTCCGGACCACAGCTTCTCCCACCTCCTTAGGCCCTCCAAATGCTTCAATCCTACAAAATTCATAAATGAACCTTCATTACGTCTTCTATTTTTTTAAAGCTTGGATCTTAGCATCAGTTTTCTAGGTACTCACGAGAAGTCAGGAGGGACTTGTGAGACAATGACACTAACATTGAGTTCACCACTTGAACCTGGGGGGCCAAATGCAACAACCGGTTCATTCACATTCTTGCGCCGCCCATCACTAGATTTCCCATCATTCAGTGGAGGTGGATCGAGTGATCTCTCATATTCTGTCTTCTCAGCTGCTCGATAAAGCAGCCTTTGGTCTCCAACCCAAGTTGCGGGGTATATGAATTCTGCTCTCAAAAAGCACTCATAGTATTAGAAGAACGCATCGATCCTATAGGTGCCAAGAAATCATGTTAAACAAATTCACATAACAGAGGACTCACTAACCAAATCCTTCATTTGTCTCAATGCATCGGCTATACCCTCCAATTGGATAAAGCACATCAAGCTTAACATTTCGACCGCTTTCCGGTGATAATCCAAGAAGAAAACTAGTAATCCCACCAAAATTTGCACCAACAGCCACCAGAGAAGCTGAACCAACACCAACAAGTAGACGACGCTGAAAAGTCGATGCCAGAGGTGCAAACTGTTCGGCTGGAGGCCTAGGCACCTCTGGGAAACTCTCCTTCCTGTCCCCAGATGATTGAGTCATGTAAATCTTTTGGATGGAGGCATTTTTGCATGCTAGAAAGTGATGTTGCAATGCCATGGTCTATGCTTTTCCAGCTGTGTAGCACCCTAGCTAGCTTAAAGTTGCTCACATAACCTTTTGGACTTGCCAACTGTTATTTGATCTAGGGTGGTGCAGTTTTAGGCTCTTGGAGAGAGGCACAAAGGGGAGGAGGGACTTGCCCTTTGACAGTGATAATGCTATCTGATTTTCGGTGGTTCTCATTTTCTTGTTCACAAGGAATGCTTGCAGCCATACAAATTTCCCTGTCCAGCCTCCAGCGCGTGAAAAATGCTATTGAGTGTGGACCTATGGTGGTGCCCTGGCTCATGCATAAAGTAGCTATTCTCGTCATGGAAAGTCGAAACCCTTTTGTGGGCTCAGTCAATTCGATACGCTAAAAGTTTGGTCTGGGCCATTGCATGTCACAGTCTAGCTCGGCTGACTTTTCGTGGTATCTTGGGTCTAATGCGACGTGTCCAATAGTTAAAAACTTTCCACTTCGATTGAATGCCTTACCTTCAACGATTTGACGAAGAGAAGCGTCTTTTCCCCCTTTTTTTTTTTTTTTT
>Ga0307510_10003310_pt1 | contig 18762 bp, 29 predicted proteins | sample 12_EM_MG_FD_207224 | JGI IMG/M metagenome (GOLD analysis project Ga0307510, IMG submission 207224) | Populus trichocarpa ectomycorrhiza microbial communities from riparian zone in the Pacific Northwest, United States - 12_EM | ecosystem: Host-associated > Plants > Roots > Unclassified | place...
GACTTAGAGATCTGACGGGCCGTTCAGGCACAATCTGACCGGCTTGTTTTCGGCTCAAATCGAGCTGAAAACCAAGCCGGTCAGATTGTGCCTGAACGGCCCGTCAGATCTCTAAGTCGTCTTAAGTGACCCCCCGGCTCTTGACCTAATCCATTCACATCTTTATTTTCATAATTCTAGCTATTTTATTTAATTTGTTATTGCCAATTTTCGAAAAGGTCCGGCTTAGCTGCCAGCAACACTAGGTCAGTCTTTGCATACTTGCTCTTTGCCGCAAAGAGGGCACTAATGACATCCCATTGTTCTTTCACAGTGGGGTATTTCTCCATGTCCATGGCCAATTCATCTGGAAGCTGCTGGCTCAAGAGACACTACACAATGGTGTCATCACGAACCCATTGCCTGCCCTCCGATTTCTTGGTGTCCGTGGGGTTGTCTGGGTCCTTAGGAATGGGCCTAGTGTCAGAACTGTCAAGATAGCCCCAATGGCCAGCCAGTGTCATTGCTCAATGGAAGCGGAAGGTGAAAGTTGCCCAGTTGGTACCTTCCAAGTCAAGGTGGGGAACATCAGTGGACAAGCTGGGTGAAGTGCTGATTGATAGAGTGGAAGGAGTTGTGGGAGATGAAGCAGGAGAAACCATTTTGGGGAATGAGACTTTGGGAGGGGCAGCGGGTGCAGTGGTGTTCAACGAAGGTGAAGATGAGGCAGCAGTAGCAGATCTAGTGACACAGGATGATGAGGATGTGGGCACAGGGCCCATAACCTGATGCAACAATTAAGTTATGGGTTATGAGAACATGCAAGTGTGTTTAGGATTGCAGTCTGTGCAAGAATGCAAGTAACAGGATACTACGTATGATAAGCACAGGTAATAAGAGTATAAAGTAATGAATGGATGCTCACCTCAGTAAACGCACAAGTGGGCACAAATCTGAGGGAGTTGCAAGGTAACTGCTGCAGTATAAATGAATGAGCACAGAGGGCTTGTATGCAAGAAAAGAGGGTACTCAATGGAATCAAAATGAGGGTGATATGGTACTGTCAATACTAGTGCGTTGGCACTGTAAACTAGAAGATGGTCCATGTGCTATGTGTATTCAAATGATTGTATGCTTTCTGTCTATCTTTGCAAAGTCCATGTGGGCATGTTGCCTGAGATCTGCTCCTCTGCAACAGCCTTGTCAGTGAACATAAACAGTAAGACAGACAGGACATACCCATCATGATATGCCCATTGAAACTTTTTGGTCCAATAGTGATCACCAGATATGGTCCAATCCCTTTGATAACCTCACTTCCACTGACAACTCAGATAAAGCAGTCTGTATAGCCAAGTAAATCCAAGCCAGAAGGATTCACATTCATTTGTGACCTATGAGTGCTCTTACCATCATCAGGAGCACTATTGGGATCAAACTTGGCAAGTTGTCTTTCCCTGAGTGCAATACACTTGCAGTATGAAAGCTTCTTGATTGCATCTGACTTGCCTGTTGTACCAGATTCATCGCACTGCACATTGTGACCAGAGAAAGATACTGTCACATGGAATAATTTTGCCAGGTTCAAATAGCATAACATCACCAATGACAACACTGTAGATGTTGATCATTTGTTCTTCACCATCATGGATGACCTTGATGACACATTCTTCTCTCTTCTCATTGAGCACCTTGAATCACTTCTCCTTTTGCCAGTTGTTCAGTGACCCAATGAGAACAACAATCACAATGGCAACAAGGATGGTAATGCCCTTAATCCGGGGGTTCTCCATTGGGGCAGGGTTGACCAAAATCCTGGAAGAGGCCAAGTAATAGAGATACTGAATAGGTAGAAAGTATTCAACATACTAGAACTTTGTCCTTGAGCACCAGTGACATTAATTGAAGTAAAATTTTGCTTGTGCATTGAGGAACAATGTTCTGGCCAAAGATTCATTTCCAGTCTTCAATAGATGCTTTGTACACATCTTTGGAAGACTGAAAAGCAGTGGGAAGGCTCATGGCAGAGCTGCCTGTAAGATTGGTTGTGCTCTGTAATCCCTGGGGCATATCAGCAGGGGATGTAGCCATTATGTCCAGTTTTTGCAGATCCTTCTCTGCTGCACAGGATTTGCTAAGATCTTGAGAAGTTGGTTTGGAGTGGGCTTGGTAGATGGTTGGGTTGATGGTGGGAATGAGAATGGATGGGAGGGCTTCTGCTTGGCATGGTTGAGCCTTAATAAGACAAATGTCAATGGGGTCCATCCTATGAAAATGTTAGCACTTGCAATAGAGAATGGGTAGTGATGAAAATCCACACCCTCTATTGAGCCAATGGTGTCTGGTGACTCTGGTCTATACATGGGAAGAATGTGAGCCAGAAAAAGGCACTGCATTGTTGGAGAGGGCAGAGGACGGATAGCTTAGGTCAACTTCTAGTTGCAACTCAAGGCAAGATGGCAATTGGCATTGGCTCAGTTAGCAGAGGCATTATAAGTGACTTGCTCCAGCCCAGAAGCCAACTTCTAACTGAGTTGCAGCAACACTAGCTGTGGGGGCAGAATCCAGAAGAGTTAGGACCCATGGACATAGCATTATACAGACTGGATGTATCTTTAAAACTAGAAGTGCTACATGGGGCTTTGCTCCCCAAGATGCACAGAAACCAATCCAAAAAAAAAAAAAGGTACTTATCAAGACACTGGCAAGTAATGTTAGATTTTGCTGATGATGGACTTCACATAGATAGATAGAAAACATATGATCATTTGAATACACATAGCACATGGACTATCTTCTAGTTTACAGTGCCAATGCACTAGCATTGACAGTCATCAGGAAAACACCTTGGCTCTTGCCTGTCACTTTCTGAGACTTGTCACTAGATCTCACTACTTGGGTATGCTTGGCATACCTTGATTCAACTTATTTCACTTTTTCAACCTTTTCAACCTTTTCCTCAAGAGACACAATTCTATCAAGTGTACCAAAGTTGAAAAAGTATTATCAAGTACTCCTTGAGCATAAAAAATGAGAATCAACTATTAAAAAAGTGAGGCAAAAGGAAACCAAAGTTTACCATGCCAAGAGATGTCTCTTCCAGCCTTAGAGTGCTGGCCCTGCTCTGTGGTGTTGCTCATAATGAATGGCTCATAATGCACACTCATGCACTAATATACCAGCAATCCCATGCAAGCCCTGAGCACCTACACCAGGACAAGCAGCTCCTGGATAGTCTCCTTCTTTGTTGAACAGGACATCGCCTCAAACTGAATGCCAAACACACACTACAACATGTCGGCATAAACATGGCCTGGGGACACACCACCATGGGCACTGATGTCTGGGAAGAAGCACAGGTGTGGATGATCACTCCCAGTGGTGAGACTTTGCTGCTGTCCAGACTGAGAGTGTGGGCAGAGCTGGTAGACATTGAGTGGGATCAAACCAATTCCCCACTTGGATTGGCTGCATGACCAAGCTTTCACAATAAATTAAGTGGGTTCTCACAAATAGAGCTTGGTGATTCTAGTAAATATGGTACAAGCCCTGTTGACTTGACATGTCACTCTGGGGTTTTGATTTGTGGTGCATGCCACTGATGATCCTACTAGCCATGGTGCCAATGATCAAGAGGATGAGTACAATAAGGAGGATGGCACCCTGGTGCATGCAATACCATAGTAGCTTCATGACAACAAGCTCACAGCTGTTCAACACTGTTTTGTCCTTGCAGGCATAGCTGACTGCACTGGGGCTGTATCCTATCATGCTTGATCCATGTTGGCCATCCAACCTTGATGCAGGTGCACTATCAACAAGAGCAAGCAGCTTGCACATGCCACCCATAACAGAGACAGTCCTGTGTATGACTAGCATGACTTCCTTGGCACATGTCTCCTACATGCACTGCACCCATTGCCAGAGAGCCTCCACCAGCTGATCCTCCCTCCCAATGACTGCAAGCTGCAGCACAATCCTACACTGCCAGCTGTAGGTCTCCTGTGCAAGCTGCTCCATTTCCTTGTCTAGCACGTCATGCAGGCATATGGACTGGTGCTGCTGGCCAACATGTTAATACCACGGGCCATGCCTCCAAACCACCCAACATGGTGTCCCCAGCAGGACAGATCTCAAGCTTGGCAAACATTGCATTCCACAGCTCATGCCACTCAATATATGATATCAAGTCGTGGCAACACAAGCAGTGCACTGCATCACCAAGCTGTGCATCAGTGAGAAAGGGTGGCTTGGCAATGCATTGACGGAACTGCTTGCACTGCTCATGGTGCAGCTTGAAGAGTGCAAGGAGGTCTGCCATTTGCAGGCAAAGTAGTGTGGGGCAGTTCTTTGGGTTGTAGAGGTTGACTAAAAGTGAGTGCATAGATTCTGTGCATGCATCCTCAGCCCAGCTAAAGTGGCACACTGCAGCATACAGCCACAGTGGCTTGTCAACAAACATGGGCAGGCACAGGAGTGCACATGCAATCAATGCTGGGCCCAGCATTTAGTACTTCTCTGCTGTATAGAGCATAGGCTCAATGGTGTCCCACATGTCAAGCACAGAGATCTCAAGCCTGCAGATCATGCACAACAAGGGCTCAAGCATGCACAAGTCTTCATTGAGGCTGATGACTTTGGTGTTGGTGGCTGTCTCTTGCAGTTTACTGTCCTGCAATCATGAGGACATGGGTGGAGAACCCTGAGGGAGGGTGAACATGGTGCAGAACCAGGCAGAGGTCATTTTGAGTATCATCAAGGGAACACAAAAAAGGACACTGTCGCACAAGCTGAGTACAATATTGGCATTGAATGAGAACAAGGGTTGAAATCTAGGGCCTTTGGGCTCTGCAGATTCTGGGCTGCTCAAGATCAAGAACAGCACACCATCTGTCTGTAAGACTGCATTGTACCAGATCATGGACAAAGCCTGTGACTTTGGAGCTGGGCTGCTCTTCAATAAAATTCTACCTTTGCTGATGGAGTGGACCCTCAAGGACCAGAAACATCATTTACTTGTCAAGGTCATTGACCAAGTCCTCTATAAGCTTGACAACCTTGTATGTCCATACATACACAAGATCCTTGTTGTCATCAAGCCACTCTTGATTGACAAGGATTACTATGTGCGTGTCAAGGGCCATGAGATCATATCAAATCTCTTGAAAGCAGCCAGCCTCACCCACATGATCTTGACTATGTGACCTGATATTGACCATGCCAATAAGTATGTGTGTAAAACAGCCACCTGCACATTCTCCATTGTCACACCAGCTAGCAAAGTATCAAAGCTGAGCATGCCCCTGAGCCCAGCACAGAACTTGTCCACAGCTGTGTTGGTCACCTTGTCCTTGGTTTATGATGAAAGCATAAGTGAAATGAGCATCGTAAATCACTTATTCTTCCCTTGCCAAAAGAGACAATGGCAGGCAATACAGAGCATTGAGAGAGATAGTAGGTCAGTTGAAACATTGGGGATTTGAGCTAATGATATGCATCACACACCCAAGGATCCATCTCCTTCCACTTTGTGTGGCAACCCATAGTATTCACTGGAGTGGGGAACTGCAAGTGCAACTCCTTGATAGTGTTGTAGGTTTCTTGCCAGTGTGCAGGTGCAGGTGAGGCTTCTTGAGAGCCTGCTTGATTCAGGAGCATTTTTGGGGCACCATCACACCTGTCAAGGGATGTGATTGGAGGGAGACAGTGTGTTGGCAGTTGGCAAGGGTAGGGTGGAAGTGTTTGAGGGCTGCTACACAGTTTGTGACATATGAGGTATGCTGGTTCAGTGGAGACCAGATCTGGGTGGGATTGTGTATTAGGAAGAGAACAGAGATGGACAGAGACAGATATATTGCTTTTGACTATATGTCAATTGCATCACTGTATCACCTGCCCTGTTCTTACAATCACTCTGCTTTGGCTGCTATTGCCACAGGGTGAGGCTTAGGCTCAGGTTCAGGTTCAGGCTTGGGTTTAGGCCCAGGTTGGGAATCTGGGTCAGATGTATGATTCTCCCCCTCTAGGATCCTTTGACATGTGCAAGGTACTCAAGCTTGGTGCCAGCCCTTTGGTATTGTATGACACTTGGCATGGAGGATGTCAAGCTCATGTGTCAAAGAGTTGAAATTGCCTTGTGAACTTGAATGTTGAAATGAGAAAGGTTGAGTAAGGGGCCCTGAGCTGAAAGCGGTCTGAATAGTACTTGTAGATGATGACAGTTGGATCATGGAAAGTTGGTCTGTTTTACCAAGTCCATTCTATTCTGACTTGTGACTTGAGCATTAAACTTTTCAAGTCATGTAATACATGTGTCATATATGTGTTTGTTGAACTTCCCTCCCTTGACCACCCTGAGCAAGAGTCAGAGTCAGAGCCCAAGCTATATCGTCCTTATACAAGGTTGAAAAATGCCACACTGAGTCAGTGTGAGTCCCCTATTTTTTCTTCACTCTCAGGCAACCACCACAACAACTGACAATCATATGACCAACAACTTACCACAACAACTGACCAACAACGTCAACAGCTGACCAACAACAACTGACAATAACAACTGACTGATAATGACAATTGGCCAACCAATGATGCCAATGACCAACCAATAGCAATAACCATAGGGTGAGTGCTCCATGCTTGCTCATTTTCACTCCCTCTGTAGTCCCACTTGTGAGTGCCCCTCTAGTTGCTTTCCTTCCATGTCTTAACTTATTCATCCCTTTGCAGTTTCTTACATGTCCTGGCATCTCCCTCTGCCATCCCCAGAAGGTAAGTGCCAGTCAGTCAGTCACTTTCTCTCTGTATGCTGATGGAACCCTCCCTAGTTTGTGAGTGCCAGAGGCCATTGTGGTTGATAATAACCTGCAGCCCACACATGCCACCAAGCCCATGCCAGCTACGATCACATACATGACCATAAGTCCTGATGGCCAGTGGCTCCTGAAGCCAGATGACCACTGACAGACACATGTCTTCAACCTCAATGTGGTGCAGCATCATACTGCCCTCCCCTCCTGTTAAGGCCTATTGAACCTTAAGGCACAACGTGTGCAAAGGTGAAATCTGCAGCAGTGACAAAGTTACAAGGGTCGTAATTCCCTTAATAACTGAAGTGACTTTGGAATGTGATAAAGGCAAGAAGGTCACTAAGACCAATGTCTGGGTAAAGATAAAGAGGAATAGGAAGTATCTTCAAGGATTTGAAGATAACTTCAAAGAAGAATAAAAGGGAAATGTTGGTTCAAGCAACAAGGACTGAGAACACAATAGATTGCAAACTAAGTCAGGCTTAAGGCCCAACTCTAGGATATAAGCCCAGCTTATATACAAAAGGGCAGCTACCTGACTAAGCATACAAAAGTAGAGAACAATGGAGTCACAAACAATGGTGGTCACAGACTACCATAAGGAGAGGACAATGGAGAATGTACAAAAGGAGGGAACAATGAAGTTCCCAACAAGATGGCTTCTGTTGTACAGGTAAGCAGTCATGTGAGTCGAGGTCACGTGATCATATAAGTACATATTGGTCAAGAAAAGAAAGAAAAATGTGGGCCAAGTGCCCAGGAGCATAATACCTCCTTCCTGCAACCTGCACACATGCTCATGTTTGCACCCACTTCACCCTTGCTGCTCATCCTTGGCTTTGTGAACAATACCCTTGAGTTGTATGATGCCAAGATGTGTCAGTTACCACTGTGGTCCCACATGCTGTGCACTGTGCTCCCAAATTGGTTCACCCACCTGTGTGACACCATGCTTGGCATCCCACTTGTGCCTGTAGCACAGGAGGGCAATGATATGGATGATGCCATTGGCGGAGGTGGCAGCAGCAGCAGCAGCAACAGGAACCAAACCATCTTTGCACTGTTCTGGGGGCCAACCTGGCTCTATAAGGTGCAGTTTGCTGCACCAGTGGGATGGGGAGGCTTTGACAAGAAGCAACAGAGATGATGCAGGTTGCTCACTTGCTCATTCACTTCCTTTCCATGTCCCTACCTGTCCAGTCTCCAGAGGGTGTGTACCCACTTGGTCTCTTTCTTTCTGTGTCCTGACATGTCCCTCCTGTACCTCAGAAACTGGTCAACCTACAGCCAACATCAAGCTCCCTCACCCTCACCAAATGAATTGGTGAGCAGATTTCCCTATCACCATCTGCATGGCACATGTGATGCAATACTGACTCATAGCTCTCCTCCTGTCCATCCTCCAAGATGATACAGCATGATCCCCCACTTATCATGTAACTCTGTCAGCACAGCCATCAAGTTGAACAAGGGATCCATTCCCATGCATAAGTGGTAAGTCTGGTCCAGGACCTAGCAAACACAAGGGTGGGTGGTAGAATTCAGTCAGCAACACAACAATGGGTAGATGAAACACACTGCCTTTCACACTCTTGTCATGAGTTGTGTTTCCCAGAATGATACAAGATCACCCATGTTTTCCCTGTTAGATAATGAACAGTTAATATGCACTAGTGTGAATGGCATGCAACCACATCATGCAGGTGAACCCAGAGAATGTGACTTGTGTTGAATGCATCCACCCCATTCCTATCTCTCTCCTCATCGTCTCTGACTGACACCCACCTCCTTCCTCTCATACAGCTCTGGTTTGGCGCTCTTGTGACCATCAAGCCCCCCTCTGCATATGTATATCCTCAAGCACATCCTCCCCTTTGAGCTTGACATCATCCACATGCACCAAGTGCTGGGCTGGGATGCACACAGGTACACTGACATGCTTGGCAGGCTTCTCCATCAGTATAGTTTTGTGTGGAGTGCACATCTCAACATGGATCACTGGATATGGATTGAGTGTGGTATGCATGTAGGCCTGTAGGCCTGATTGCTGCCTCCCACTCTACAGTGTGTAGCTAACATAATGTAGTGGGCATGTAGTAAAAGTTTATACCATCAAATACAGTCTTAATTTCACTTGTGACCATTTCTATTTGGCTTGATGAGTGCTTGAAACAACTTGACCACTACTTGGTCTTACTTTTTTTTTTATGATCAATTCTGAAGAATGGGCCAAGTGTGAAAAAGTACAAAAAGGTGAAAAAAAGTACAAAAAAAGGATACAGACATAGCTTGAACAACTTGAACAAGAGAAAATCTCTTGTACAAGTGTAGATCAAGTGTGGATCAAGTTGCACAGATTGCTTCTTGAAATGCTCTTGGGACCTCTTGAAGCACATCAAGAGGAACAAAAGAGTTTTCAAGAGAGGTTGTGTTTTCCTGATGGTACCATATCACCCTTGTTTTGATTCCATTGAGTACCCGCTTTTCTTGCATACAAGCCCTTGCACTCATTTATTTATACTGTAGTAGTTACCTTGCAACTCCCTCAGATTCGTGCCCACTCATGTGTTTACTGAGGTGAGCTTCCGTTCCTTACTTCATGCCTTAGTTACCTGTGCTCATTATCTGTAGTACATTGCTACTGTGTTCTTGCACAGGTGAATACAATATATAGATTTGTGCCCACTCGCGCATTTACTAAGTACATTGCTACTTGTGTTCTTGCACAGTCTGCAATCCTAAACACGCTCGCACGCTCTCATAACCCATAACTCCATAGTTGCATCAGACTCCTTAACTTGAACGTATCATAGCCGTAATCTCGGTCACTCCGTACATCTGAAACCCGGGGGGTCACAGCTTTACGGTATTGGTATCATACATCGTTTAGTAGTGTAACCTTGCAATGAGCAAGTGACTTACACACCTTGGATGGTCCCATGTTTGCTAGAGCAAACACGCCACACGTTCCAACTTCTCAACGACTGCGGAGTGCCGACCCTCTGATGCTAAATCCAGAGGAGTTTTACCTTCATTGTTCTTGCAAGCCAAATTCGCGTTATACTGGATCAATAAGTTCACAACGTGGAGGTGTCCGTTATACGCCGCCATGTGCAACGCGGACCACTGATCTGCGTCCTTGTCATTCACATGCACACGGGGATCCTCCAGTAGCACCTCCGCAACTTCCAATTGTCCGCCTGATGACGCCAGATGTAAAGGGGTCAGCTCCGACTCATCCTTAACATTCACCTTGGCGTTATTGTGAAGGAGTAAGCTGGCGATGTTGTCCTTTCCTTGGTCCGCTGCTAAATGTAACGGAGTTCGGTGGTTTTCATCCTTCGCGTTACAATCCGCTTTCTTTGCGAGCAGAAACTGGCAAATGAGTTCGTGACCATGTAATGCTGCCACATGCAAAGCAGTCCGCTTGAGCGGCGCGACCTCTTTCTTGACCAAGGCAGGGAGGCGACCCACTAACTCCTGTACGGCCCCCAGGCTTCCGTTTCTTGACGCTAATGACAACGGAGTCTCATTTTTCTTATTCTTCACATCCATCTCGAGTTTGTAATCAAACAAGGACTTCATGACCTCGATCTCTCCCCGCCACGATGCGATATGTAACGGCGTCTCATCTCCGTCGTCCAGAGCACCCGCGTCGGCCCCATTCTTCAGAAGGGCCAATGCGGTGTCCGGATGGCCGTTGCACAACGCTGCATGAAGGGGGGTCCTGCCGTCACGGCCCCGAGTTTTGACGTCCTCTGGGTGCAACTTAGCAAGGGATTCCACCATGCTGGAAAAACCGCATAATGCTGCGTAATACAGTGGGCTTGTTTTGGGTTTAAGAGGGCGGGTGTGGATGAGGTGTGGTCCGGAAGGGTTGTCTATGTCGTATACCCAGATCCAGGCGGCGAATTGTGGGGTTTTCTTGTCGAAGAGACGACTCATCCCACCTTCAAGTTGAACAAGTGATGATGGGTCTCCGTCGTTGGCGTGCTTAACCCAGTGTTCAGCCGCGTAGGTGGCCAGAGGGACCATCACCTTGACCTTGTCCTTGGCGATGCGGCCATTCAACGTAAGGAGTACGCTGAGGCAAAGTTTGGCGGAAAAGGTATGTGCCAGCTGTGGGATAACGCGATACGAGGAAAGATGTGTCGAATGCGGGTCGTCGGGTCGAACTGATGTAAGAAATTCTCGCACCGAAAAGTGCGAAAATCGTACTCGTTTTTCTCCGTGGACGTCGTCAACAGAAATCAAGCTGGGGCATGCGGTGCGCACAGCTGCCTCGGCATCTTGTACCCTCCGGGACGGCTCGAGTTTTAGAGCCCCAGCTGATTCTTCCGACCCATCGCTGCAAATCGCAAAGACTTCCGCAAGCTCCTGGACAGAAAGAGGGCGAGCAGATACCGTGAGGAACTGGAAGATATACTGTGCGTATTTCCGTTTGGACTCCTTGATGTTTTTCAATATACGTTCGTAGGTATCGTCCAAAGTGAAGGGCAACGTGCGCAAGATATCCGAGACATCCTGCTCAACACAGTCGCGCAGATTTTCCAACTGACAGGAGGCCCATCTAAAACTGAAGTCATCACATGAGATTCGGAAGGCAATACGAGGCGCGATTACAGCTATCACTTACCTCCCCTGACTTTTCTCTACAAGCGTGTCAATGGCCAATTTCTGGGTCTTTTTTTCCCACCTCTTCATTATTGTGTCTGAGACAACAACCGACTCGACATATTGGGCGATGTCGGCAAGTTGCCCTTTCTGATTGTGAAGCGACACGCTCACAGGTTCCAAGGGATCGAGAACATCCTGGATGTCGAATTCGTGACGGCTGATGAGACAAAGATGTAAATTTTGTAACCTAGTTAGCCTCTTCAAGATCCTGAGTACAGATTGACGTGGAGGGGGGGCCCCCGGGGAGGCTGGGCTTCGGGAAGCTGGGCATTCATCCAACGCGTCTACTATGATGAAGACTGGCGCTTGCTCTGGATATTCGAGCATTTTCCATAAGCATTTTTCGAGCGTAGCTTCGCTAGGAGACTCCCCGCCCTGATTATGCTTCGCATGAAGTCCCGAGAGAATGTCAAAAAATGCGTTTGATTGGGTGCAGAGTTGAGCGAGGAGTGAAGACAGCAAGCCGCGCGCATCCTGCTTAGCGGTGTCTTGGAAGTCGATATAAAAATACCCAACGGCGGCTAATCCGGTCTCACGCATGTGCCGAGCATGACGGACAATTGTTGAGCTGGTTGATACGATAATAAGTACACACAATTGAGAATAGTTGAGGCATTGCATACCATAAGATAGTCTTTCCCGAGCCAGCTGTAGGACCAGACCTTGTCAGCTGTGGCAAAGACGTGAAGCCAATACACGTACGGTCGCCATGAATCCACAACAACGTACCACCGGTGATCTTCCACTGTTTAAAAACTTTGTCTTCAATAAACCAAGTGGCGGTATCACCGTGATGGGCCTTGCGAGCAATGTCATGGTTTGTCGATGGGTCTGGCGGCGAAAGCCAACGTCTAAGCTCTCGTAGTTTATGGCCTGCGACATGGTTTCAGCTCGGACTGCCAATGTCTGTTACGTGATGGAACTACGAACTCTCTTTCCCGATGTTATCGGTCACCGCCCGCTGTATGTCAGCTGTATCGACAATTAAGTTATTGTCTATACATGACATTCGGTAGACATACACAGGGCTCGATCGATGCTCTCTGTCAATGGATTTTCACCTACCAGCACCCCGGAAACATGTTTAATATCATGCACATAATGATACAAGCAGAAATCGCACACCTTCCATGACCAGAGTCATGTTATGGACCAGGTGATAGATGACCTCAAGAGTAGACGTAACTGTCATCTTAGCCTGCTCCGAAGTGAGCCGACCTAACCTGCGTTGGATCTTCTCGACGTCATTCCTCCCCCATAGATTCTTTGCATAATTTCCTGAGTGCTACGTTAGAAATGGATTTGCTGATGAAGGTCAACTCACTACGAAGTTGCCCGTCCTCGACGTCTTTCGTCGCAATGGCAAAAGCGAGGACCAATTCAGTCATTATTTTGACGAGCATCTGAGTCACTCCTGGAATGAAGGAGACCTCGGGATAAATCTTGAGTCGTTTAAGGACGATCTCGACGTAAGAAAAAAGGTCCACGAGAGCGTCGCAGTTTGCAGCATCACTCTTGGCCACCTGGAGGACCCAATTTTCATCACTTGAGTGAGCCAGTTATGGGTGGCAAGGAAGATACGCACCGCAAGAAGGATATTGATTGACGAAAAGACAAGTTGTACAGGTGGTGGCGCCTAGAGAACAGAGCATTTCGGGAAGGTGATACGGCCAATTTACTTTAAAAAACATACAGCTTGGAGACCAGCAACCTCGTTAATAGCAGGAATGGTGGAGAGATCTTGCAGGTTATCAACAATTACGTTAAGGCATCTCATCAAGATGACACGATCATCAAATTTCGCGGCATGCATCTCGAATACAGAACAGATGCCAGTGATGGGGGAGCCACGAGGTTTGATCTGGGCGGCAAGTGGATCATTGACAAGATTTTTTCCTGTCAAGTTGGTGTACTTAACCAGGGTAGTACTAATGAGATCTTTAGGAGACGAAGAACTTGAAGGGACCGGAGACATATCAAGATAGTGAATAGATTCGCCATCTTGGACGTGTAGGGATGCGACTGTCGGAAGTAACTTTTAGCACTTCGCACTTTACATAGAATGGGTATAGGGTGTATACCGCCATCTTCAGAGAGCACAGGAATTTGATTTTCATGCAAAAACTGCTCGACTGCGTCTGCAGTGATGGTTTCCTAGGCGCGCGTTTTACTTGTAGCACCAACTTGAAGTTCGAACATTTGTCTTGGACGTACCATGTTCTCAACGATCTGAAGATCATCATCATGGGCAATGGCTATGACGTCCTCAGGGCATTTCTTTTGGAACCTGTTAATTAGACTTAAAGTCAAGGGTCATTGACGTATGGACGAACCTCCACGATATAATCCAAAATACCGATAAGCGGATCGCGATACTAATCAAGCAGTCATATAGTCATACTTCACCGGTTCACCCGTCACTTCACTACAGAAAGACGACCTACTTTTGGAGCATCTTGAACTCGGGTCACTTGTATCTCATCCTCACGATCGTAGTCGGGGTCGTCAGGAAGGGGTTCTGCTTCAGCCCGGATGGGTCTCGTCCAGAGCATGATACGCTTTGCCCGGAAGCCCTTGATAAAGACGCACTGATTCGGTGTATCGGATTGATTAACCTTTTGGTACGATTAAATAAAAATCAGGGCAGGGCGAGTGAACGGGACGGAGAAAACGGACCGGGTCGAGATTACTACCACCGTGTGCTACGTCTCCCTCAAAGTTCCTGAACTCAAAACTTTGCCCACTCGAATGTTGCGGTTTGGGTACCAGAGCAGTTTTTGCCATTTCAGAGCGGCCAATGAATGCAGCAGCAGCCCATAAAGTGACTAAAGTACAATCAGTGACGAGGATGATATCTTGCATGCGCTCCACAGGCAGGTTTTGATTCCTTGACCAGTCAAACCAGCTGCCTACATTGTCTCGTATGTACTTCTCAAATGCTTTTTCACGCATGAGATATCTCCGGTGACCATCGTGAGGGAGATACAACAGTGCTCCGGGACCCTTGCACTGATAAGTGAAACCTTCGGCACTGTGAGAAGCAAGTTGAGGATGTGTGCTGAATCTCGTTGTCCGGGAAGGGACTAAAACTTACTCGCGGGAATCATGAGCCTGCCTATTTTCAGTATTTTTGTATCTGAAAACTCCGGGGGAATAGTAGTCGTCTTTCTTGAAAGGTTCTTCGTAAAGAGTGAATAGATCCAGATCCATGGCTTCGTAGTTCTCTGGTTGATCTTTACTAATTTTCTGGTTTAAGGGATCGTCCCAGGGAAGCTTCACATTGAACATGCGATAGAAACGTCCGTTTCTCTCGTAGCCAACATCACCAATCGAGACCTTGTCATACAATTCCTTCACAGGACCTGGTTTCCACAATGCCATCCCATGATATAGTGACGAGAGTTGTTCCCGGTAAACATTCCAGGGTTGGTCCGTTGGCATGAAATGAGAAGATTGGGAGAGTGCTGGTTGGTGTAGCCGTCTGGGTGGGTACCAGGAGGAAATCCGAGGAATACGCCGATGGGGCCCTGATAACACAGGTGCAAGGGCGGCATCTACTACTGTAATTGGAAGTGTTGTAATTAAGTCGGCGATTTACCCCACGCGCTCGAGATCGCATGCGCGAGCCGGAATGCGACTGTGACTCCGCTCGGTTCGGCCCATGTGATTTGCAAGGCTCGGCTCAAAGCCCGGAAGCCCGGGCAGCCAAACCCCAGATATGGTAAACATAAAGGTCACACCCCCGAAGATGAAACTCTGCTCTGCTGGTGCACTGCCGGTGCAAGGATGGCCACAACATAATGCAAGGACCATTGTCACCACACTAAAAATTCATTATATAAGCTAAATATATAAATCTCTTTGTGATTCTGTGATTATCAATTATCAACAAGCTTTTACAATATGCCTACAGCTCAGTTCACTCACTTTGTTCATGAACTGGCCTTCAGCACTTTGCAAAGCTTGTTGGGGGCTGTGCCCCCAAACCCCTGCTTTTGTACCTCACTAATGTTTTACATACTATAGTCTATTTAATCATATTTTCTTTCAAGGTACAGCTCAAGATTCTGCTTGTCAGCTTTAAAATGTGTCCAAAATCTTCAAATTTGGTTAACAATTGACTGAGTTATCCTCAAAACAATCTGTGTTCTACTTGTTCAAGTCTCATCCAATTCAGATCAAAGCACTCTTATTTTCATGGTAGACCCATCACCCAACTTTTCTACAGGTATGGGTAGAGCTCAACCTCAAATACCCATGGGTTACCCATCCAGATCCCTACTTATACCCTTTTTTATCAAGGCCATTCTAGACTTACTGTTAAGGCCCAAGGACCTTTAAGGTGCGACTTGCACAAAGTGGTGGTGACGAGTAACGATGACAAGAGTGTCTTTGACAACGTCAAAGACCTGAGAGGATTTTTATGAAGGGGAGAGGGAAGTCGAACGGTAGAGTGAAGACTTTCAAGACGTTTGGATTGGAAACCAAGTCAAGCTTAGAGCTTTGACTTGTAACTACTGGCTGGTTTATATACATGAGGAGTCTAAGGCTATGCTACACTTACTATAGCTAAGTATGAGTTGAAACTAATACAGGGATCTCTTGGAATGAGTCAAGTAAGTAGGAGTCAGAGAATGCGCAGTATGCGCAGTAAGTACGAGTCATATCGAGTCTGGAAATGAGTCAGGATAGAGATACAGTATATGCGCTGAGATGCTCCAATTCGGGGGCCGGGACATGACGATACGAAGGGCGCGTAAGCGAATGAGTATTGGATCACATATGTATCTGCTTTTGGTAATCCGCTTTGATGCGAGTCTGCTTACTCTAGCAGCATAGGAGGTGACTCCGTATTGGGATCTTGATCAGTTCCCACAGACCGGGGACTTGGTAGGCTTTGGTAATCAGGGGTGGCTTGGGCGCTAGGACTGGTCGGGGATATCGGAGATGTGGCTGATGACGTAATGGGGGTGTAAGTCCCATCCTCGTGACGTTGGCGTTTAGGTGCTGAGGTCTTGCTGCTTGGGGAGACAGGCTGGGTTATACTGGTAGGTGGGGATGGCTGACTAAGCCATGCTTTCCATGGCGGTGAAGGCTGCTCGTTGGCTTCTAATTCATAGACGTTAGAGCCAGATGGTCTGGGCTGGTATGGCGTGTGTGGCGGGCTAGGACTGCGGTCCCTCATAGGACTATCTCCATCGCTGTCTGCAGCGGGATCTGTGATCATTGTTGTAGGCTCTGTGAAGTGTTCCATGGAGGAATGTTGGCGCGTATAAACAGGCCATGTGATCGGGATCGCTGGTATCGCCTGACTGAAGGTAGCGGGTAGCGTGGGTGTGCGTGCTCTGGGAGGTATCGATGGCGGTATTGTTGGTTGGGATATATTCTGAGGGATCTGTGTGGTTGGTGCAGGAGGTGCGATGGGTCCTGAGGTTGCTTGGGGTAGGGAGTAAAATGAAAAACTGGGTGGATTGTAACACTTACCTTACTATCTAACATTCAGAGAGCCAAAGTTCTTCCAATATTATATAGAGGTTTCTTCAAAATTCAAGTATCTTCTATTCATTTGTCACTCTTTATTATATTTCATCACTTTATAGAATTATTACATGTTGTATTTATCATGAGTACTACAGCCAAAAAGAAAAAAAGAAAAAAAAAGGAACAGAAACAGAAAAAGAAAAAGAAAAAGAAAAAACCAAGTCAATAGGGTCTTTTAAAGTCACCCTTATTTGCACCATTAATTGTTTCATTATTATTCAAAATGCTATCATTCAGGAGATCAATAATGGAATAATTAATGCTCTTTTTTCAGTTAATAGCCTCAAGGGCTCCTTCTTTGTTGAATGCCTATTATGCTTTTCCTTCTGTTGTGTTTGGAGTTTTATTTGGAATCAGTCCAAACTTTGTTTTGTGTTTTGCTATATCCTGTCCCTTCCACATGCCAAAATGACATGTCAGCCCCCTATCACACACCATGCCCCCCATCTCCTTGTTCTCCACCTCCTTCACCTCTTGGTCTTGACTCCTTGCCCCCTCACATCAAGTTCCTCTTGTTGCACCTTGAACCCTGCTGCTGATGACACACAGATCACCCACCCTTTGCCAGCTGACACCTTGCCTCAACAGCTGTTGTTCCAATGTCACACAGGATGCATACAACATCAGGCCCCTCCCATTGCTTATGTCTTGGTCCAACTCTTGACTGACCAACTGATGGTAAATCAAGCCAACAGGCCACTGTTTTGTCCTTGTGCCTTTGCAATTTGTACATTCCCTGTTCTCTTGTTGTCCCTTACCTTTGCAGTTTGTATTGCATCTCATTGATATCACAAGTGTGGCTGTAAGGCTTACAGCCATGCATGAATGGCCACAACAGGGCCTCCCTTTCCTTCTGGCACACCTAGTGCATCATTTGTATTTGTATTGACTTCCTTGTCCACACTGTCATGGTTCTAGCATAGATTCAGATATGCTCTTTGCAGGTTGGTAGTCATATACTGTGTTTTTAGTACAGTTCATAGTTATTCACACAAATTATAGTTATTAACAGTTAATAACCAGGTGAATAACTCCTGAGATTCCCAGCAGTTACTAACAAGTGTGAATAACTGCCCTATGTGTTGTTCATAGAACCCTATTACAAATGTCTCCCTTTCCACTTTCCTTTTACCCTCAACTCCACTCACTTGTTCATAGCATACTTGTTCCTAATTGTGTCAGCCAACCATATAAATATCTGTGTGCCTGCCCCACTGAACAGCAGGCAACTATGGCCCAAGCTTTCCTCTCTTTTCTCATTTGTGTTTGCATGCTAGGCAACCATGGCCCATTTCCCCTCTTTTCCACCCTCAATCCTTTACCTGTTCAAACACAACTGCTAGCAGACATGCAATCGCTAATCACTAACTTGCCATTCATCCCTGACTTACTCCATGGCACATTCTCATATTCTTGGGAATGCAACTTGGGTTCTATTTTATTTATTCTTTCACCCCTTACTTCTTGAACTCATACACAGACTCTGTGTCTGCCATACAGTAAAATTTCCAGTCTTTTGGACACCACTTTTATTGCATACAATGCCATGCAGTCTGTTGCTGGCAGTAGATGTTTGTCTTTTATTTTATTTTCTTACTCACTTCTACATATAGAATACTTGTCCAGTTAGTGTTGCCACAACTAAAGTCGATGATTTTGAGAAATCAGCAATAGAAAATTGAATAAAATGGATAAAAATATGAAAATAAAGATGAGAATAGAATAGGTCGAAAGTCGGGGGGTCACTTAAGACAACTTT
>Ga0307510_10003311_pt1 | contig 18761 bp, 17 predicted proteins | sample 12_EM_MG_FD_207224 | JGI IMG/M metagenome (GOLD analysis project Ga0307510, IMG submission 207224) | Populus trichocarpa ectomycorrhiza microbial communities from riparian zone in the Pacific Northwest, United States - 12_EM | ecosystem: Host-associated > Plants > Roots > Unclassified | place...
CGCGAACAAGCTTGGTTAGCTTCAATAGGCTCTGAACCTGCGGACCAAGGTCGAGATAATGCAAAAAAGCATCTTTCTCGTATCCTACGTCAACAAAAGCGGCATTTAAACCAGGCATGATCTTTTTTATCCTGCCCAAATAAATATCACCAACAGTATAGTTATTAGTGACTTGCTCTTTATGAAGTTCTACAAGTTGTTTATCCTGTAATAACGCAATGGTAGCCCCGTTCGGGGTCGAATCGATAATTAATTCTTTTATCAACTGCTACTCCATTTCTTAAAGCGGCATAAATTAGCCACTTATTATAAGAGATAAAACAATAACCAGTATAGTTGAATAGTTGATTAAACTGGAATAAGTTGATTGAGTTATTATTTTGTTGTGATAACCTAATCAACCACTCACTTAATCAACCACTCACTTACTTCTTCTTATGTCTGTTCTTTCTTAAACGTTTTTTACGTTTGTGGGTAGCCATTTTGTGTCTCTTACGTTTTTTACCGCTTGGCATAATAATAATTTTTTAAAGTGCGTTAATTTTGTAATTCCTTTATATACAGGTCGATCTTCTGTCTTACAACAGGTTCAGCAACCATAGTTTTGCATTTTTGATAAGCTGCAACCGCTTCTTTTTTCATTCCCAGTTGCTTGTAGCTTTCTGCCAAATAGAAATTCGGCTCCAGCTCGTCTTTTTGGGCTATCATGTTTTTAAACCTGGCAACGGCCTTTTCAAACTGTCCGGATTTCATTGCAAAAAGTCCGAGGTTCAGGTTGGCGCTTCGGTTATTTGGATCTTGTTTTACCACATCAAGCAGCAAACTGATACCCTGCATCGGCGAACCTCCGTTAGGATCAGTAATACCCATACTTGTTTGGTTAACATAGGCAATACCCAAACCCGTTTTTGCATCCAGGTTATCCGGTTTCAATTTCACTGCATTTTTATATGCCCCAATCGCATTCTCAACAAAAGCCGGCTGAACCGCTGTATCAGTGGCTGCTTTGTAAGCATCATTAAAGTGATTGCCTGCATTCATCCAGTTCTCAAAAGTATTTTCTTTCTGAGCTATGGCCTGGTAGTAGAATGCTGATGGTGCGGGTTGGTTATCATCGTCCCATTGTTTTGCCAGTTGTTTTTGTAAACTTAGCTTATCTGCATCGCCTGTGGCATTTTTTAACTGGCCTTCAAGGTCGTTTATTCTTGCAGCAAGTGCTGCTCCAATTGCAGTTTTAGCCGGGGTTGATACATCTTCAACGGTTACATTAGCAACAGATGATCGTGAACCTGAAACAACACCCGCAGTGCCTTTAGCTACTTTGGGTTTTATTAAACCTTTAACAGGTTTGGAGTACAAATAACCGCAAAGAATCAAAACGACTGCGATAACGGTTATTTGCTTCCACTTCATGTTGTAAAATTATTTTGCTGCTTTTGTTGCTTTGTTACCGCTTCTCACTTTTTCAACAAAAGTTTTAGCAGGTTTAAAGCTTGGTACAAAATGCTCAGGAATAATTATAGCGGTATTCTTTGAAATGTTACGCGCTGTCTTTTTTGCTCTTTTTTTAACTACGAAGCTTCCGAAGCCTCTTACATAAACATTTTCGCCACCAACCATCGAGGTTTTGACAACTTTGAAAAATGCTTCTACAGTTTCTTGAACGTCAACTTTCTCGATACCTGTCTTAGATGAGATCTCAGCTATAATTTCTGCCTTAGTCATATCAGATTTTATTTATTTTAATATGTAAATACTTAACTGTTTTGGGGTTGCAAAAGTATCTGTTTATAACCAAAGATTAAAATAATTGGCCGTTTTTTTTTCGTTAACCCGTAATTAGTACATAAACGTTACAAATCTAATGTAATTGCACGCCCTTCACATTACATTTGAGGCGTATGAATTTCTCAGACGAACTGATACAATGGTATCTAAAAAACAAACGGGATCTGCCCTGGCGAAACACAACAAACGCCTATGTAATATGGCTTTCAGAGATCATTTTGCAACAAACGCGGGTGGACCAGGGCATGCCTTATTTCCATCGTTTTATTGAAAAATATCCGGATATAAAATCATTTGCTGCCGCAGATGAAGGCGACATACTTAAACTATGGCAGGGCCTCGGCTATTATTCGCGGGGACGCAATATGCTGAAGACCGCACGGCAGATTGCTGAGCAATACGCCGGGGAATTCCCGGTTGACTATGATAAACTGATCAAACTGAAAGGCATTGGAGAGTACACCGCTGCTGCTATTTCGTCTTTTTCTGCCAACCAGGCAAAGGCCGTAGTCGATGGTAATGTTTTCAGGGTGTTGGCAAGGTATTTCGGGATTAGTGAGCCCATCAATAGCACCAAAGGGGAAAAGATGTTTCAGGACGTTGCTAATAACCTGCTGAATAAAGAACACCCGGGCTTGCACAACCAGGCAATGATGGAGTTCGGCGCTATGCTTTGTAAACCTAAAAATCCGGATTGCGAAATATGCCCGGTTAGGTCAGGATGCTATGCGTATAATAACAATGCAATAGCAGACCTGCCACAGAAATTGAAGAAGACCAAAATAAGGGAACGCTTTTTAAACTACATCGTGATTACCGATGGCGACACTATATTAATGAATAAACGCGATGAAAAAGATATATGGGCAAACATGTATGATTTCCCATTATTTGAAAGTAGGGCGCGCTTATCGCCCGATGAAGTCATTGCCCTGCCAGAAATGAAAGAATATTTTGGAGAAAATATCAACATTATAAATACCTATTCTATAAAAAAACACATACTCACCCATCAGCATTTACATACACAATTCATACATATGAATACCAAGCCGATTAAATTAGAACAAAAATGGTTTTACAATAATGTAAATAACTTAAAAAATACCGCTATGCCGAAAATCATTTTTATATTTATAAATAATTTATTTAATTTGTAAATAAAAATAGCTGTATAATTCAAACTATGTCTGGTATTAACAAAGTGATTTTGATCGGCCACCTGGGCAAGGATCCTGAAATGCGTTATCTGGAAGGCGGTGTATCTGTAACAAGCTTTCCGCTGGCAACTTCAGAAACATTCAATAAGGATGGCCAAAAGGTGGAGCAAACCGAGTGGCATAATATCGTAATGTGGCGCGGACTGGCTGATGTGGCAGGGAAATTTCTGCAAAAAGGCAAATTGGTTTATATCGAAGGAAAGCTAAGAACGCGGTCCTTTGAAGATAAGGAAGGAATCAAAAAATACACTACCGAAGTGGTAGCTGAAAACTTCACTATGCTTGGCCGCAAGAGTGACTTTGAGGATAATGGTTCACGTCAACCTACCAAAAACACAAACGGCAACGATAATTTTACGAGCAGCACCGCTGCGGATGATCTTCCTTTCTAAAACCCAAACCTTGCAAAAAGAAAAGGCCTCACGATATTATATCGGAGGCTTTTCTGCGTTTTATTAATATCGAACACCGAACTCTGAATTTTGAATAATGAAGTATTTAAATCAATACATACTTCATCATTCGGTGTTTGATGTTAATTATTCGATATTTTAGCGATCTATCTACCTCCCGGCGGACAATGATCTTTTAAATATTGAGTAAATAAAGTTTGCAGATGTAAGGATGTACCCTCACCTTCAAATATGCCATGCGTACGGTTAGGGTATGACATTAACTGGAATTGCCTGTTGTATTTAATCAACTCATTGATCAAAAGCTCAGCATTACGGTAGTGCACATTATCGTCTCCTGTACCGTGGATATATAACAAATTACCCCTTAGGTTTTTTGCATAACTTACGGGCGATCCCTTGATGAACGGTTCCCTGCCTGCATCATCGGTAGGTACCCCCATGTAGCGTTCCTGGTAAATGTTATCGTAGGATAACTGCCAGCCCACAGCCGCTACAGCGATACCTGTTTTATAGATACCAGGATACTGGAACATCAGGTTAAGGGTTGACGATCCACCGCCGCTCCAGCCATGTACTGCTATGCGTGTTGAATCCACAAATGGCCATTTAATGATCTCTTTCGCCGCCATCGCCTGGTCGCGGATATTGATGATGCCTATGTTTTTGTAGATAGACTTGCGCCATGCAGCGCCTTTCGGCGCAGGAGCACCACGTCCCTCAACAGACATGTAAATATATCCGTCATCGGCCATGCTGCCTGCATACAATCCGTTACGGCCAGTCCCGTAGGTATCGGTAACTGTCTGCCCGGCAGGCTCACCGTATACGGTAAACACTACAGGGTATTTTTTAGACGGATCAAAATTGGTTGGCTTTACCATCCAGCCATCCATTTCGATGCCATCAGCTGTTTTTACTTTGAAAAACTCCGGCTTATTTTTAGCGTCTTTATTGGCTGCTAAAGTAGCACCGCTTATATGCTTATTATCCGGCAGGGTAATAGTTTCACTTTGTGGCTGGGTATAACTGTTTGAGAAGTTATGTATAGCGATCTTACCGTTTGGCGAGATATCGTAGCTGTGGGTCCCAGGCAGGTCATTTGGCGTTAAACGTTCAGGGGCTTTGCTCGATCCGTTCAATTTCACACGGAAAAGATATTTCTGCGTAGCGTTATCAGGCGATGCGGTGAAGTAAACAAATCCATCCGCTTCATCAATACAATTCAACTTGATCATATCGTAGTTCCCTTTAGTAATCAGAGTCTCTCTACCATCAGCCGATATTTTATAAATATGTCGCCATCCGTCTTTTTCGCTAACCCAGATAAATTCTTTGCCGCTTTTCAGCCAATCCCATCCAACAGGGTTACCGTCATTCCAACGTGCTTTTCCATCTATCCAGGCTTTGTCCGTTTCTGTGTGTATTACATGGGTAGTGCCATTTGATACATTTCCTACAAATATTTTGCTCTCGTTTTGGGCGCGGTTAAGTTGCTCCAAAATGATATCATTAGAGCTGGTTGTCCACTCCATACGAGGAATATAATGCTGTATATTGTCTCCGGGGACATCAATCCAGGTTGTTTTGGCGGTATTTATATCAACCACTCCAACTTTTGCAGAACTTGGGTCCTCGCCTGCAACAGGATACTCAACCGGTACAGTAAAAGGGTAAATCGAATCTGTGGTATTCAGCATTAGGTAATTTTTGATCTTGCGCGCATCGATTTGCCAGTAAGCAATCAGCTTGCTATCTGGCGACCAGCGAAAACCATCACGGCAGTCAAACTCTTCTTCGTAGGCCCAGTCGAATGTACCGTTGATGAGCTTGGTGCTCCCATCGGTCGTCAATGGCTTGACATCTCCGCTTGCAAGGTCTTCCACATAAATATTATGCCCGCTCACATAAGCAACTTTAGTGCCATCCGGGGATATTTTAGCAAACATGAGGGATGATTCGGGTTTGTCGTGGCCCAATTGTTTTAGTGTTTTTGCTGTCATGTCATACACCCAGTAATCACCGCGTGTATTATAACGCCACACCCTTTTGGTATTGGTAAATATCAATACCTTGTTGCCGTCCTCCGAAAAAGAAAAACCTCTTACAGACAGTGGCCCTTTGCCCTGCGGAGTAAGCATTTCTTTGGTAACTATTGTTGTTTTTTTGCGGGCATCGCGGGCATCCAGTTCGTCGATACCGCCTGCACTGACCTTGTAATACTGGTAACCGTCTTTAGCCCAGTTAGTGCCGCCGTGCTGAGCCTGCACTTTGCTCTGAAAAGAAAGCAATAAGAAAATCGTCAGGAAGGCAAACCCTGAGTAATAAAACCTGGTTTTCATTTAATCAATTTAAGTGTTCAGTAATTTGAGAATTTGCACTCAATCACTAATTTTTGCGTTATTTTAGTGACCGAATGCCCCCGCAAATTAATAATTCCTTTATGAAAAAGCTATACCTGTTACTAATTGGCATCACAATCGTTACATCTGTTGCCCAGGCACAAAAGGTAGACCGCAGCAAGTTTATACCAGACAGCCTTGACAACTATATCAACCGCGCATTGACCAACTGGCGCATCCCCGGTGCAGCGGTTTGTATTGTGAAAGATGGAAAAGTTGTAATGATGAAAGGCTACGGTATTAAGGAATTGGGACTGAATAACAAGGTGGATGAGAACACGCTGTTCATGATCGGCAGTAACACCAAAGCTTTTACTGCTACGGCACTGGCCATGCTGCAAACCCAGGGCAAACTTTCGCTGGATGATAAAGTGACCAAATATATTCCCGAATTTAAATTGGATAATAAGTTTGCCGGAGAAGAAGCCATAGTGCGCGATCTGCTTTGCCACAGGATAGGCTTCCGGACCTTCCAGGGCGATTTTACTTTTTATAATACGGATCTTACCCGCGATCAGGTAATACAGAAGATGAGCCTTGTAAAAGCGGCTTATCCGTTCCGAACAAAATGGGGTTACACCAACTCCGCTTTTTTAACAGCCGGGCAGATCATACCAAAAATTACTAGTAAGCCGTGGGAGATCTATTTAAGGGAAAATATTTTTGCACCACTCGGTATGATGAACACACTGGCATTGAGTGCTGACATTCCCAAGTCATTGAACAGGACCGTTCCGCATACCTTAGTGAACGGACAATTGACAGCCATCCCTTACTGTCAGATAGATGGCCTTGCCCCGGCCGGTGCCATCAGTTCATCTGTAAATGACATGAGCAAATGGGTATTGGCGCAACTGAGCGACGGCAAAGTTGGACAAAGGCAGGTAATACCCGCAGCAGCCATTGAGGCTACGCGGCAACCACAGGATATTGTTGGCAGCGTCTCCTATCTTACCGGTGAAATGAGTTATGAATTATACGGCTTAGGCTGGTTTTTACAAACCTATGGCAACCGGCAAATCGTATCACATACCGGTGGGGTGAACGGATATCTGTCGTCCGTTACACTTGTACCTAAAGAACATTTGGGTATTATCATTTTAACCAATACGGATGCTAATTCCTTTTACGAGGCATTAAAATGGGATATTATCGATGCTTATTTAAAGCAACCGTTCAGGGATTACAGCCAGAAATATCTCGCCAATTATAAAACACACCAGGCAGCAGCTGATCTGCAGGATAAAAAATTACGCGATACTCTCGCGTTAAATCGTCTACCTGCTTTATCCCCCGGTCAGTATACCGGTAAATATGTGAATGGGCTTTACGGCGTAATGACTGTTACTCAGGGTATGAATAACGACCTGGAGATGCGCTTTGAACATCATCCAAAAATGTTTGCCCGCCTGCAGCCCCTGGGCGGTAATCGCTTTTACGTTACTTTTTCCGACCCAACTTTTGGCAAAGCAGTATTTCCCTTTACTGTAGTCAACGGGAAAGTAACATCTGTAAGAGTAAAAGTGGCGGATTTTGTTGAATATGATCCTTATGACTTCAAAAAGGCGGAATAAAAAAAGCCCCCTCTCACTCGCTGATTGGGGACTTTTACCTAAACCTTATCACATTGTAACAATGATGTTACTTTGTAATAGCAAATATATATAATATATATTTATTTTTCAAGCCATTGCGTTTAAAAGACACCAATATTTTTTTATTTGCTTATTATTTAAAAAAGGTGTTCTGTTCAGTTTAATATTTTTTTATGGCAGAGGTCATTATTGGATCATTTATTATTTTGTAAAAAAATATTCCACCGGCTGCATAAAGTAGTACGTCAATCCAATCAGCGGTGTACATTTTTGAATAATGGGGCAGTACGATTTCAAATATCACGGACACATAAACAACGATAAATATGACATGCCATGGTGCCAGCACATAATAATTATTCCGAATCACAAATACTCTTTGAAACCATAATCCAAGATTGGCTATTACCGGTACAGCAATCATATCATTGATATAACCGTTCAAAACCGGCACCGGATGTCCCAGTTTACGTATGATCAGCACTATAGCCCATATCGAACAGCCTGCGATAAACCATTTATTGAGCAGCGTTTTCATTTAAGCAGCAAATAAACTTAGTAACACCATCAATAGAGTAATGAAAATAAAAAAGGCTATTTCCAGGTAATAAACGGCCCACCGAAACGAATTGAAAAAGAGTTTTATCCGTCGTTTGAAAGGCCCATCGGTAGGTTTTAGTGCGAAATAATCATTTTCTTTCTTTACCTCACTGGCTATTTTTCTTTCCACTTCGCGCGAGAAACGCTGAGGCTCCAGGAATTCATCACAAAAAAGGCACCGGTCATCAACTTCACCTTTCCACAATGTCCATTTACCGCAATGCGGGCATTTTATTTCGCAAACCTGGGTCATGAAAATTGATAATCGAGGTAACACCATCAAAAGTAGAAGCACTCAATCATGCCGTTACATTGTTATTTTTTTAATCCCGAAACATGATGGATAATAGACGACAGTCTCACCAATAGATTACCTCATCTGCAAGCCTGAGATGCCTGCTGATAATTGACTGTGGAATCTTAATAAATGATATTAAATGGCAACTATCCCCCAAATTAGCAAGGCACCCGCGACAATCAGGAAAAACAGCATCACCAAATAATATGCCCCCCACCTCACCGAGTTTATAAAAATTTTAAATATCTGGGTGATCGTTTCGTCATTATCATTTATTACTAAATAATAGCTTCCTTTTCGTGCTTCGGCAAGTTTTACTTCTTCAGCATGTGCAACACGTTCTGGCTCAAGGTATGCACCACAACTTACACACTTGGCGTCAACCACCCCGGTCGACTGATTCCATGCGCCACAATCCGGGCATTTGATTTCATTAACTTGACTCATAACTTAGATGGCTTATAATCAAATTTAACTAAAAAAGAATAGATATTAACAAATTAACAGGAGTTTATTTACAGGTAATCTGCTAAACTAATCTTTAATATTTCTATCAATTCCGCATCTCCAAACTGGTAATCGTCTGGGATTTCCAGTATAATAATTGGTTGGCCTGAAATAATGAAACGCTCTCTTATGACATCGCGGTGCTTGTGTTCCATCACAAATAGCACATCGGCCCAATCAATCATTTTTTGAGTAACACGGATACGGGCTTTATTGTTTGTGCCGGCAGAGCGGGTAGTATGTATGGGATGGTTTTTAAATAACAATTCGGCACTGGGGCTGCGCCATTGGTTTTTACTGCAGATGAAAAGGAGGTTGGACAAAGTTTCTAATTAAGATTTAGCACTACATTCCTTTTCGTGCCACCCATACCTGACTTTTGATCATCCAGTGGCCATTTACCAGTCTGAAGATAAAAGTAAAGGCACCTTCTTCATCAAAATGGTCACCTTTGATCTCGCCGGTATAGTCAACAGGTACCACAACGTATACACTTTCCTCGGTTTGCAGGTAAACGCTGATATCCCTGATCTTAGCTTTGAAGTTTTTTAGTTTATAATCTTTACAGGTCTTTTCAACAGTACTTATCCATTGCGCGCCTGCGGTAGGTCCGTTCCATGAAAATGGGGGTTCTTCGTCGGCAACAACTGCATTTGGGGTGTAAAGGTCGGTAACCGCATCAACATCAAAGGAACTGGACGCATTGATCACCTTGTTTATGATCTTGACCACCTCATTCCGGTTGGATGCAGAATCAGCAATAGCATTGACCTCACCCTTTAGGTAGTTGTTCACGTGTACTGCGGTACTACTATATCCGGTTTGCACAAGCAGCACTGATGCTACCAGGACGGTCAAAAAAACAGTCAGGAATTGTTTATTCATATGCTTGTTCCGCAAATGTATTTATTATTTACCTTTTCTCATCCATGTAATCTAAAGTTAGATTGCACAAAGCTTTAACACCCAATGCGAACCCGCTTTCGTCAATATAAAAATCCGGAGTATGGTGCGATGGCGCTGTCAATGGGTTATCCCCTTTAGGCATCCCACCTAAAAAGAAAAACAAACCCGGTACTTTTTCCTGGTAAAAGCTAAAATCCTCGGCACCGGTGACCGGCGGACGCTCCAATACATTAGCTGCTCCGGCAGTCCTTTGCAGCGTGGGCAGCATTTTTTGGGTTAATTTGGGATCATTATAAGTTACGGGGTAGTGCACACTATAAGGTATTGTCACTTCAGCAACTGCCCCTTCAGCCTCGGCAGTTTTTGTTGCTATTTGTTTTACCCTCGCAATCAGCATTTGTTCATCACTTTTGCTCATAGCCCGCAACGTGCCAATCATCTCTACGTTCTCGGGAATAATATTCTGCCTGTTGCCGCCATGGATTGCTCCAATACTTACAACAGCAGGGTTTTCTGACACATTAATATTACGGCTTACAATAGTCTGCAGGCTATTAATGATCTGTGCCGAAACTACGATAGGGTCAATGCTCGACCAGGGATAGGCTCCATGTGCCGAGCGGCCTTTTACTATGATCTGCATATCGTTTACTGCCGCCATGGTTCCTCCGGGCCGATAGGTGATCTTCCCTGCTTCTGTTTGCGAATTGATATGTAAACCAAATATCACGTCAACTTTCGGATTTTCAAGCACACCTTCTTTTACCATTTCTTCGGCACCCCCTTGTTCACCAATTGGCAGGCCTTCTTCTGCGGGCTGAAAAATGAATTTCACGGTGCCGTGTAATTCGTTTTTCATGGATGACAATATTTCTGCCACGCCCATCAAAATAGCCATGTGTGAGTCATGACCGCATGCATGCATTACACCAGTCTCCTGCCCGTTGTACATCGTTCTTACTTTGGATGCAAAAGCAACAGGTGTGCGCTCCGTAACAGGCAATGCATCCATATCCGCACGCAAAGCCACCACCGGGCCGGGCTTGCCTCCTTTTAATATACCCACCACGCCTGTGGTAGCAATCCCGGTTTTTACTTCCATCCCCAATGATTGCAGGTGTTTTGCGATGATTGCCGAGGTACGGACCTCGTGATTGCCTAATTCGGGGTGCTCATGAAAATCGCGTCGCCAGGCAACTACCTGTTTTTGTAATGAATCTGCTTTTTTAGCAACTTTAACTTTAAAGACGCTTACTTGCGCTATGGCTGGTAAAGAAAAGCAGCATAAGATAACCAGGTAAAATTTTCTCATCGTGGCAAAATTGTTTTTACCGAATATAAACAATAAAGGACGATTAAATCAATCGCCCTTTATGAAGAAAAACTTGTCAAGTATCGATTAATAAATCCGGCAAGGTCAACAGTAAACACCAGCTCCGAATTTGCAGGGATGCTGCTGGTAATTGTGCTGACTCCTTTTGGGGAGAAAATTATACAGTTGTCCGGATTTTCAACTCATTTAACTGTTCATCGGCGATAGTTGAAGGTGAGTCGATCATAATATCGCGGCCCGAATTATTTTTAGGGAACGCAATTACGTCACGAATAGAATCCAACCCGGCAAAAATAGAGCACAAGCGGTCGAACCCAAATGCAATACCACCATGCGGAGGTGCGCCAAACTCAAATGCATCCATCAGGAAACCGAATTGTTTCTGTGCTTCTTCCTTGCTAAAGCCGAGATGCTTGAACATGAGGGCCTGTAGTGCGCGGTCGTGAATACGGATAGAGCCACCTCCTATTTCGGTACCGTTGATCACCAAATCGTAGGCATTGGCGCGTACATTTTTAGGATCGGTATCCAGTAAAGGAATATCTTCCGGTTTAGGCGAAGTGAACGGATGGTGCATAGCATGATAGCGGCCTGTTTCCTCGTCCCATTCCAGTAAAGGGAAATCAAGCACCCATAAGGTGGCAAATTCATCCTTTTTGCGCAGACCAAGCTGGTTGCCCATCTCTAAGCGCAGTTCGCTTAGTTGCTTGCGAACTTTGTCGGTCTGCCCGGCTAAGATCAGCATTAGGTCACCTGCTTCTGCCTCAAATGCTGCTGCCCAGTTGGTTAGTTCATCTTCGTTATAGAATTTATCAACGGATGATTTTAATGTTCCATCGGTATTGTAACGGCAATAGATCAATCCGGTTGCGCCGATTTGAGGACGTTTTAACCACTCAGTTAGCTCATCTATTTGTTTGCGGGTATAACCTGCGCAGCCTTTGGCGTTGATACCAACAACCAGTTCGGCGTTATCAAATATGCCGAAGCCTTTGCCTTTTACTATATCGCTCAGTTCCACAAACTGCATTCCGAAACGGATATCCGGTTTGTCTGACCCGTACAAACGCATGGCATCAGCATATTGCATACGCGGGAATTTATCCAAATGGATATTTTTTACCGTTTTGAACAGGTGACGGGTCAGCCCTTCAAAAATATGCAGGATATCTTCCTGCGTGATGAAAGAAAGCTCGCAGTCTATCTGGGTAAATTCAGGCTGACGGTCGGCGCGCAAATCCTCATCCCTGAAACATTTTACGATCTGGAAATAACGGTCGAACCCGCTTACCATCAGCAATTGCTTAAAGGTTTGGGGCGATTGCGGCAGAGCATAAAACTCTCCCGGGTTCATACGACTTGGAACAACAAAGTCACGTGCCCCTTCAGGGGTCGATTTGATCAAAACTGGGGTCTCCACCTCGATAAAGTTCAACCCATCTAAATATCTGCGTACTTCCTGTGCCATTTTGTGACGTAGTACCATGTTATTACGGATAGGGTTGCGACGCAGGTCGAGGTAGCGGTATTTGGCACGCAGTTCCTCACCACCATCAGTCTCATCTTCTATCTGGAACGGAGGGGTTTTGGCCTCATTTAATATTTGCAGCTCAACTACCTCTATCTCAATCTCACCGGTAGGTATCCTTGTATTTTTGCTTGCACGTTCAATCACCTTGCCACTTACCTGGATCACAAATTCACGGCCAAGCGAACGGCTTTTATCGCGCAATGCTCCGTCACTATCGGCATTAAATACCAATTGTGTTAAACCGTAGCGGTCGCGCATATCAATAAAAGTCAATGCACCCAGATCGCGTGATTTTTGCACCCATCCGCATAAAGTAACCTGTTCACCTAAATGGCTGATATTTAATTCGCCGCAAGTATGTGTCCGTAGCATAATGTGTAGATATAAAAGTTTGCAAACTTACGTTTTTGAGGCGAAAGCTAAAAGGCAAAAGCAGAAAGGTATTTAAATACGGAAATGATTATTACCTTTGCATCATAATTCTCAAGGGGTGCCTTGCTTTGAGCAATCAAACTGAAAGACAGGCTGAGATCAAACCCATTGTTGTGAGTAGTGAATAGTGAGTGGTGAATTAAGTTTTACAAAACTAATGACCATTGACTACTGACCAATGACCAACATACACCTGATCCGGGTAATGCCGGCGTAGGGAGAGGTAAAAAGTTAAGTGTACTGTGCATTCAACCCTGGTGTACAGATGGTTTAACAAGTTTTATTTATTCATTTTGAAAAATTTATTTGCGGCGTTAATCGCCCTGCTGTTGCCTGTCCTGGCAGCGGCCCAGCTTTCCGTTTCGGGAAGAGTCACTGATCAGCAAACCGGCACTGCATTGCCCGGTGCAACCGTCACTATTAGCCCAGCCATCAACGCTGTTTCTGGTGCGGACGGCAAGTATTTACTGAACAATCTGGCTAACGGCAACTACAAACTCCGGGTTACTTTTATCGGCTATCAGCCGTTTGAAAAAAACATTTTGCTGGCGTCAAACCAGGTAATAAATGTATCACTCAGCATCAGCACCACATTTACCGAAGAAGTTACCGTGAGTGCTACGCGGGCATCCAATAATTCGCCTACCGCTTTTACCAATCTAACCAAAAAGGATATTGATAAAAATAATACGGGTCGTGGGTTTGAATATCTGCTGGAGCAAACGCCCTCAACGGTGGTTACTTCAAATGCAGGTGCGGGTGTGGGATACACCAGTATCCGCATCCGCGGTTCGGACGCTACACGCACCAATGTTACGCTGAATGGCATCCCTTTGAATGATGCTGAAGACCAGGGCGTTTATTTTGTCGACCTGCCCGACCTGGCTTCGTCTGTGGATAATATACAGGTACAACGGGGGGTCGGAACATCTACCAACGGGGCAGGAGCGTTTGGCGCAAGCATCAATATACAAACCACCACCCGGCATGATACCGCTTATGCTGAGCTGAACAATTCAGCCGGATCATACGGAACTGTTAAAAACACGGTAGGTGTAGGTACGGGATTACTTGGTGGTCATTTTAGTTTTGATGGCCGTTTATCAAGAATCAACTCTGACGGTTATATCGACCGGGCATCATCGCAGCTTAAATCTTATTTTCTGAGCGGTGCTTATTACGGCAAAAGCAGTGTGCTACGCGTAAATGTATTTTCGGGTTATGAAAAGACTTACCAGGCCTGGGACGGCGTACCAGAGGATAGCGTTAAATACGGAAACCGCAAGTATAATGAATTAGGTTATATCACTTCCAGCAATAGCTTTTATAAAAACCAGACCGACAACTACACCCAAAACTATTACCAGTTGCTTTATGATCAGCAGCTTGGCAGCAAGTTTTCATTTAGCGGAGCTTTGCACTATACCAAAGGCTCCGGTTATTACGAGGAATATAAAAATGCCGATTCGCTGAAAAATTATGGCATAACCCCGGTTACCATTGGCGGTACTACCATTGAGACTACAGACCTGGTGCGTCGTTTATGGCTGAATAATGATTTTTATGGGCTTACCTATAATTTAAATTACAAACCTGACGACAAGTTGAAAATGACACTTGGCGGCGCTTATAACGAGTACAAAGGGGCACATTATAATAATCTTGAATGGACCCAGGAAAGCACCAACGTTCCGCCCGATTATGAATATGAACGTGATAATGCTAAAAAAATCGATTTCAACATTTTTGGCCGTGCAGAGTATCATGTTGGTAAAGTGTTGTTTTATGGAGATCTGCAGTACCGTCATATTTACTATTCGTTCTTAGGCTTTGATGCAACTTTGAATAGTGCACAGCAATCAGTTGAGCTTAACTTCTTCAACCCCAAGGCAGGTATCACTTACGAAATCAATCAGCATAGTAATGTTTATGCATCGATTGCCGTTGGTAATCATGAGCCCAGCCGTAGTGAGTATACAGGATCCTCGCCACAAAATCGCCCTAAACCGGAAAACCTGAAAGATCTTGAGATTGGTTACCGTTTTAGTGAGCCTGCCTTTAGCGCTAGCATTAACGGCTTTTATATGCTTTATAAAAACCAATTGGTATTAACCGGAAAGCTTGACACCGTAGGTGAGGCCATACGCACCAATATAAAGGACAGTTATCGCGCAGGTATAGAAGCAAGCGCAAGAGTGAAAATTGCTGAACCACTGAGCTGGGCGATAAATGCAACCCTGAGCACTAATAAAGTAAAGAATTTCCCCCAGTACCTTCAGAACTATGATACGGGGACATTGGACCTGGTACAGTATAAGAAGACCAACATTGCGTACTCGCCCGACTTTGTAGGATCAAGCGTAATAATTTATCGCCCGGTAAAAAATGCCGAAATCGCTTTTATCAGCAAATATGTCAGCAGGCAGTACCTGGATAATACATCCACCCAAAGCCGCTCACTTGATGGATACATGGTGAATGATGTGCGCTTGAATTATAATTTCAGCATAAAGGGTATTAAGAACGTTGGGCTTGGTTTGCTGGTTAATAATGTATTCAGCAAGAAATATCAGTCGGACGGTGCTACCTACCCGGATATTGAGGGCGGTAAAGTGGTGAACTATAATTATTTCTTCCCACAGGCGCCAATCAATTTCCTGGCTTCTTTGAACCTGAAATTCTAAAAAAATGAACCTGCATTACTGGATACAGCTTTTTGTAGCACAATTGCACGAAACCACCATTTGGGAGTGGGCAGCTGTGTTGCTAGGCATAGCGGAAGTTTTGCTGGCTAAAGTGAATAATATCTGGCTTTACCCAACAGGCATTGCCGGTACTTTTATTGGTATATATATTTTGCTGGTGGCAGGCTTGTATGCTGAATCAGCCTTGAATGTTTACTATGTGGTTATGAGTTTTTATGGTTGGATTTACCGGATAAAGAAACGGGATCAACCAGCGGTAAAAATATCCTGGTCCACTCGCAGGGAATGGACCATCACTTTAATAATCGCATTTGTCGGATGGGCAATCCTTTATGTACTACTCAAAAAGTTCACCACATCAAATGTCCCTTTGTGGGATGCCTGGGTATCATCAACCGCCTGGGCAGGGATGTGGCTGCTGGCTCGGCGAAAGCTGGAGAATTGGATATTGCTCAATATCTCGAACCTGTTTGCTATACCGCTGTTGTGCTACAAAAAGCTTATCCTGTTTTCGGCGCTGACGTTGTTTTTATTTGTTGTCGCCTTTTTTGGATTTTTTGATTGGCTTGCACTTTGGAAAAAGGATAAAGCTGCCGAATTAGTTTTATCAGATCAATAAAATGGAAAACATGCCTCCTCATCCTTCAAGTTTTATTGCTATAGAGGATGTAAATACAATACGAAATACTGCTACTGAAGCTGAACAGATGGGTATGCTTCATCCTGATCAGTTGCAGGTAGCTTATAAAAACGGATGGTTTAAGCTATTGGTACCCCATGTTTATACCGGGCGCCAAATTACGCTACCCGATCTTGTACGTTTACAGGAAGCCATAAGCTGGGCCGATGGGAGTACGGGCTGGGTGGTTACCCTATGCAGCGGTGCTGGGTGGTTTGGTGGGTTTATATCTCCCGAGATTGCCCACGAGGTATTCACCAACCCAAATGTTTGCCTTGCCGGCAGCGGGGCAGCGAGCGGCACTGCAGAAATTACATCAACAGTGTATACCATTAACGGCACCTGGAAATATGCCAGCGGTGCGCACCATGCTACACATATAACCGCTAATTGCATCATTAAAAGAGACGGGGAATCTGTTTTGGATGATAATGGTGAACCGCTAATACTACCTTTTATATTTGATAAAAAGGATGTGAATATACTGCCCGCCTGGAAGTATATCGGGATGGTAGCTACAGGCAGTGACGCATTTGAAATTAAAGATCTTCATGTTGCACAGAACAGGCAATTTAAGATCGATCCGTCGGCTGCGATTATACAAGAGCCTTTATATCATTATCCTTTTTTGCAATTGGCCGAGGCTACGCTGGCTGTTAATCTGTCGGGTATAGCTATCCATTTTATGGATTTGTGCGAGGATATCTTTCATTCGAGAATTAAACCGCCACGTTTTACCAGCGAACAAAAAGCCATTGTGATGATCGATTATAATGGATCAAAAAATGACCTTAACAGGCTAAGGAAAGATTTTTTTAAAACGGTTGAATGCTCCTGGGATGCTATTCAGAATGATAATGTTGTGCACGAAGAGCTATTAAAGGATGTAAGTATCACGAGCCACAGGCTTGCTCATCAGGCAAGGGAAATCGTAGACAGGCTTTACCCCTATTGCGGATTGGCTGCAGCAAGTACAGACACCGAAATTAACCGCGCGTGGCGTGACCTGCATACAGCAAGCCAGCACGCTTTGCTCACTTTTGCCGAACCTTAATTTTAATTTGGCGTAACGCAAATATCACATTGTATTTTAATTGCTTTGCTGATATTTGCGTTTTACAAAACTGATCTCAGATGAAGCTAAAACATCTATTTTTAATACCCCTCGCTTTTGCATCGATAAACTTATCGGCACAAACACTAAAAAAGAAAATCGTAACCAAGACTGCTACTGCACCTGCCGCTGCTTCTAACACGCTGCCCCGTCCAAAACTGGTAGTGGGTATAGTGGTTGACCAAATGCGCTGGGATTATTTATACCGGTATTATGACCGTTATCAAAGCAATGGTTTTAAACGCTTATTAAACGAAGGTTTTACATGCGAAAATACATTGATAGATTACATTCCGACGGTAACCGCCGCAGGACATACCTGTATTTATACGGGTTCTGTGCCGGCCATACATGGCATTGCAGGCAATGAGTTCATTGTACAATCCACCGGGCAATCACTCTATTGCACACGCGACACTACGGTTAAATCTGTTGGAAGCGCTCCAACCCTGGAAGGACAAAACTCACCTCGTAATTTATTGGTAAGCACAGTTACCGACGAACTGCGTTTAGCCACTAATTTCCGCTCAAAAGTGATTGGTATAGCGCTGAAGGACCGTGGTGGTATTTTACCTGCTGGCCATACTGCCAATGCTGCCTATTGGTTCGAAGATAAATCAGGCAACTGGATCACCAGCACTTATTATATGAATGACCTGCCGCAATGGCTAAAAGATTTTAACGATCAGAAATTGCCGGAAGCCTATCTGAAAACAGATTGGACACCGGCCTATCCAATAGATAGCTACGTGCAAAGTACGCCGGATATAAGTCCGCGATACGAAGGGAAGTTTAAAGGTACAGATACTCCAAGCCTGCCGGTAAAAACGTCGGCTTTGTATAAAAACAACCTGGGACTTATACGTTCCACCCCCTTTGGTAATACCTTAACACTGGATATGGCTGTAGCTGCCATTAATGGTGAAAAATTAGGCCAGGGAGATGTAACCGACTTTTTGGCGGTTAGTTTTTCTTCAACTGACTATGTTGGGCATCAGTTTGGGCCAAATTCGGTAGAGATTGAAGATACCTACCTGAAACTCGATCGTGATTTCGCCACTTTATTTACTTTTTTGGATGCAAAACTGGGCAAGGGTAATTATACAGTTTTTCTAAGCGCCGATCATGGGGCAGCCCATAATCCCACCTTTTTGAACGATCATAATATACCTGCCGGAATGTGGAGTGGCGGTACGGTTAAAACCGATCTGAATAAATTTTTATTGAATAAATATAAG
>Ga0307510_10003312_pt1 | contig 18758 bp, 16 predicted proteins | sample 12_EM_MG_FD_207224 | JGI IMG/M metagenome (GOLD analysis project Ga0307510, IMG submission 207224) | Populus trichocarpa ectomycorrhiza microbial communities from riparian zone in the Pacific Northwest, United States - 12_EM | ecosystem: Host-associated > Plants > Roots > Unclassified | place...
ATTTAAAAAAAAAAATTAGACGACGTATCGTCTTATTTGCCTAGATTTCTTTTATTATGGTGGTCGGAAAATCAAGATTCATTTTTCTTACCAAAAAACTTGTTTTTCAACCTACTTTTACCTAAAACACCTACAAACCACCTTAGAAACCATGAGAAACCTATTCATTATCTCAAAAAACCATCCAAAAACCAAAATCAACCTAAAACAAAAAAATCAAACTGAACTCAGATTTGCTTTTTTCATGAAATTTAAATGTAAAAAACACCTAATATGAACTCTCATAAGTCATCATCAAATAGAACCATTTGACACAAATATCGACCGTTTTGGTGGCCTAAATCAGTGTTAATAATATTTTTTTCTCTCTACCGCTGGAATCTGACGACCTCTCTCTCTCTCATCTCTTAAGAAGGGACTAAAAACTAACAAAAATAAACTTTTATACCAAAATTTAATTTGAAAAAAATTGAGGCACTGAAATCGTATAATTTATGTTATTTCTAAAGTTAGAAGACTAAAGTATATTTTTCCTGAAGCATCTGTCACGCCACCCATGTTTAACGCCTTTTTAATTTTGGTCTTTATTCTTCTAATTTCACCCTTGCCTAAGAAATTCAAATTAATTAGCCTTCAATCATGATCAAATCACCCAAAATAAAATTTTAAGGACCAAAATAAATTTTTAGAAAATAAACAGAGCTATCCAGAGTATTTTGTGAGGAGGTGAACAATGCCGACTGCATAATGTTCACCCTACACATTTTAGTTTTAAAATAATTAATTCTATTATTTATAATTATTGAGCAATTGTATAAATAATTTTATTAATATATTTATTATGAGATTGTATAGATTTAATATCTTTTTGTGAGATTTGAGCATTTGAATCAATTTTTAATGATTTAAAATGAGTTGATGGTATTTTTGTATGATAAAAATCATTTTTTTTAGAAGAGATGTATATGGTTAATTTGATTATTTGCAATTATATATAGTTTTGTTTAGCTGTAATTTGAATATTTAGTTAACTGAGTTGAAGTTTAATTTTTTGTTTAGAATAGATTAATATATTTCATAATATAATATCATTTTAAAAATAATAATAATAATTACTACTATATAATGTAGACTTTTTCCTAGACTTTATGCTTATTTGGCATTATATTTTTGTTTTTTAATTTATTTTTTACTTGAAAATATTAAATTAATATTTTTTAAGTATTTTTTTTTATAATTTTAATATACTTATTTAAAAAAAATATTATTATAATATATTTTTAATTAAAAATATTTTAAAAAAATACATAACACTTAATACAAAATACACACTTTAGTTTGTAAACGAATATTAATATTTTTTTTTATGATGGTTATTTTTTATTTTGAAATTAAAAAAACAAAGGCTTGTTCGTCAAAACGACAATAAAACAGGTTACTAGAATTCTAAAACATAAACAAAACATAAGACAAACTGCAGCTGAAAAATCTTACGCTTCTGATCAGATTCAACACACAAAAAAAAAAAACCACATCCCCCTCCCCCCTCCCCCCTCCCCCTCTCTCTCTGCGGTTGGGTTTCTCAGATGAGGGAATTTACCCGCCAAATCAAACATCCATTATCAACCTCATCACTGACAAAACCACCCCGATGAAAATAAAAATCATGATCAGCCACCATAATCTCTCAACATTTCCATTCAAGTCCTCTTTCTTTTTAGCTCTCCTTTCCCTTTCTCTCTTCCATCTTTTCTCCAGCCCCTCTCCCATTTCCCAAACCCTAGCCCCCCAAAACTACATAGTCCGTTTCAAAGACTACGAGAAATCGGATCATCACCGTCGCTATTTAGAATCGAGAGTCAAATCGGACGGCTGGAAATGGATCGAGAGGAGGAATCCGGCGATGGACTATGCCACGGATTTCGGAGTGTTGGCGATCCAGAAGGAGAGAGTGATTGGAGAGATTGAGAGGCTGGAGATGGTGAAAGATGTGAACTTGGATATTAGTTATACGAAAAGGGATTTGCTTGGTTTTGTTGATGGCGAGAAACGCCCTGGCAAGATGTTTACTTCCATGTCATTTGACGCTGAAGAGAGTTATGCTGTAGCCCAGACTAGTAATTCTTCTATTCATTGGGGTCGCCAACTTTTGGGGCAGGTATTTTCAGGGTTTTATTTTTATTCTTCTCCATGGCTGTTTTTTAATTAATGCAATATGGTAGTCAATGCCTGTAGCTGTAAGTGATTTTGCTTCTATAAAACGACGCAAGGCTTAACTATGAAAAAAGTTTTTTTTTTTGGTGATTGGAAGTGGAAAGAAGTGAATTTTGAAGGATTTCAGATGGGCCATTATCTGCCACCCAAAGTTTTCTTTAGACCCTTTTCTTGTGCCGCCCAAAGTTTTCTTTAGACCCTTTTATTGTGCCACCCAAAGTTTTTTATTACGTTCACTTGCTCATTGTGTTTGTATCTGTTGCAGAAGTCACAGGTGACTTCCTTGTTCGGAGCAGATGTTCTTTGGTCAAAAGGGTTTACTGGTCATAAAGTCAAAATGGCTATTTTTGATACTGGAATTCGAGCTGATCACCCGCATTTCCGCAAAATTAAGGTATAATCTCTGCACAAACAAGAAAAATAATTAGATTCTGCTTCAATATTATTCCCTTTAGCTGAGAAACTGATACTGATATGTGATCCCCTGTAATTTTTTTAGGAGCGAACAAACTGGACTAATGAAGATACTTTGAATGACAATCTTGGACATGGAACATTTGTTGCTGGTGTTATTGCTGGTCAAGATGCAGAGTGTCTTGGTTTTGCACCTGATGCAGAGATTTATGCCTTTCGCGTGTTTACAGATGCACAGGTAATGATTGTCATAGGTGTATTTTTCAGCTTATCTTGTTTCTCACCAATGAGATTTGAGAAAGCATATATAATGTCTCGTCTTGTTATTTGCATCTGATTTTATCCCCTAATTGGTTGAAAAGTGCCTTCCCTAATTCATTAAATTCAAAATGTATTTAGATACAATAGAAATGTTAAAAGAAAAGACTAGTGTGTCCTGAAGGCTGGAAGGTTTCCCCTCTAGACTAGATGTTTCTTATTCAATCTTATACATTTATAAGCTATAGACGAGTAAATAAGCACTGCTTTGAGAAATTATCTAATTCTGTCTAAAGTATATCTTTCAAGCTTCACTTAAAACTTAACATCCTTTTATAAGTTTAATTGCTCTGTAAAATGTGGCAAGATTATGAGAAATTTTTATTCAGCCTATTGCAGGTATCTTACACATCATGGTTCCTTGATGCATTTAATTATGCTATTGCAATCAATATGGATGTGCTAAATTTGAGCATTGGTGGACCTGATTACTTGGATCTACCATTTGTTGAGAAGGTAAGACTCTTCTTGCCTGCTTATTTCAGGTTTTTGCTATTTGGCATGATTCATATAATGATTCTGTTTGCTATGTGAAGCGATGATTCACTTGTCCTCATGTCCATTTCCCACTGACCAACTGCACATGTCCTTTAAATAACAGTCTTGATAGAACTAAATCTTGTGTGCCTTACCGCCACTATTGTGTGACCCATTTTCCCAACTGGCAAGGGATCACCTTTTAGATTCGCCAACTTTTTTAGTGACTTCATTCACAAAGTCTTGTGGGGGCAGCTTCTGAAAATTTTGTTAGTAATCAATACTGACAATGATTCTTCTACTTGTTTGTTTGGTACTTATTGATCAGGTCTGGGAAATAACAGCTAATAACATCATTATGGTTTCTGCTATTGGAAATGATGGACCTCTTTATGGAACATTAAACAATCCAGCAGACCAATGTGATGTTATCGGTGTTGGTGGCATAGATTACAATGATCACATAGCCCCATTTTCTTCGCGTGGCATGAGCACTTGGGAGATTCCTCATGGGTAAACTATTATTCAGACAGCTTTTGGTTTTAGTTGTCTTGTTATATATTTGTATTTTTGCTTTTCTTCTTGGAAACTGCAATAACTATTTTATAAATCGATCTTTTCTAATAATATCGTGTGAAATATCTATGCACTGAGCAAGAATGTGATGAAAAAAGGAAAGACAATCCTGCTTATCATGCAGCAGATTTTGAGCTTTCTTTGAGTTCTAGATCCTCTTCAATTCTGATCCATCTCTGCATCAGATACTGAATCCAAATGGGAGCAGAAATAGGGGAAGGAGGGTGTGCATCTATTCCACCTGGCCCTTTCTAATCCTTTGGGTTTTCACAGTTCATCCCTTTTCATAACGAGGATTCAAATCTACATTCACAATCTGTCTCATAATGACTTAGCCTCCCCCCCACCAATGTGTGTGTGTGCGTGCATGCACAAATATTTGTGTTGTGTCATTGAACTGAAGAGTCTCAAAGTCACTTATTTTTACATTGCCCAATTGTGAAGGAAACATGGTGCATGTAATTTTCTATGGTGGAGGTTATTGGGAATTCCCATGAATGGTGGTGATTTCTTGATCCCTTTTGTGGGTTTCTTGAGGAGGAAACACTTTCTAGTTTTGAGTTGCTTTGTAGTCTTATGGTATACCTAGTTGTTGACTATAAAATTTTGAGAACCAGTACCCTATGAGACAGTTTCTGTAGGATACAATAGTTTTCCTCTCTTCATTGTGGTTTCATGATTCGGGTGGTTTAATGGTATTTCCTTAGCTGATATGCTTAGTGATTGGGCTGCTTGTTTGTGTGTATCTTCATTTTTCTTTATATATACAGAGAGAGAGAGAGAGAGAGAGAGAGAGAGGGTATCCATTGATATCGCTTTGGGCTGCCACAACTAATCCTCCAGTGCTTAGGACTGTCCATACTAGGTCACTCTATCCCTTCGATCAACAATGCCCCGCCTTGTTTTTTTTCCCTGTTGGAAGAGGTCACAAAGAGTTAGCTCTTGGAGCATGACTTATTCTCCGATTTGCTTCTGTAATTCTTTCCAGCTGTTGGAATAATTTTCATTCAAAAAAATTCATTGTGGACTTGCTTGTTATGTGGACGGATGATTGAACTCTAACTATTTAAATTTTCTGTACAGCTACGGTCGTGTGAAGCCCGATGTTGTTGCATATGGGCGGGAAATCATGGGATCCAAGATAAGCACTGGTTGTAAAAGTTTATCAGGGACTAGCGTGGCTAGTCCTGTGGTTGCTGGTGTGGTTTGCTTACTTGTCAGTGTTATTCCTGAAAGTGCTCGTAAGGACATTCTGAATCCAGCAAGCATGAAACAAGCTTTGGTTGAGGGGGCTGCTAAGCTTGCTGGTCCGAATATGTATGAGCAGGGTGCTGGAAGAGTTGATCTGTAAGTGTTTTTTTATGTGCAGACATTATTCTTTGTTAGTCCTGCTATTAGTACATTTATTTTTCATGCATCAGAGGTTTCTAGTTGATGAAATTAAGGATGTAGTCTGGGTAGTGTAAAGCTCATTAGAAAAACCTTGAATGCAGTTCTCGAATTTTTTTCTTTACTTTTCTTTCTTTATTTTCTTTAATAGAAACCAATAGAAAGTTTTCTATTAATTATCATCTGTTCCTGAGTTTTTCTAGTTGTTTCTAATAGTTATCACAAGATTCTGTTAGTATCACTGCTTCTAACTGTTTTTTCTGTGTCAGATTAGAATCATATGAAATCCTGAAGGGTTACCAACCTCGGGCAAGCATCTTTCCAAGTGTTCTTGATTTTACAGATTGCCCTTATTCCTGGCCCTTTTGTCGTCAGCCACTTTATGCAGGTGCTATGCCTGTTATGTTCAATGCCACCATTCTGAATGGAATGGGTGTCATTGGCTATATTGAAAGTGCTCCAACATGGCATCCTGCAGAGGAAGAAGGAAATCTTCTAAGCATTCACTTTACTTATTCAGAAGTTATCTGGCCTTGGACTGGTTATTTAGCATTGCACATGCAAATCAAGGAAGAAGGTGCGCAGTTCTCTGGAGAGATTGAGGGTAATGTAACTCTTAGGGTGTTTAGTCCTCCATCTCCAGGTGAGAAGGGCCCTCGAAGCAGCACTTGTGTGCTTCAACTGAAACTAAAAGTAGTTCCCACTCCACCAAGACAGAAGCGTGTTTTGTGGGATCAATTTCACAACATTAAATACCCTCCTGGATATATTCCAAGAGACTCTTTGGATGTTCGCAATGATATCCTTGACTGGCATGGGGATCACCTGCATACAAATTTTCATATCATGTTCAACATGTTACGAGATGCTGGGTACTATGTTGAAACTCTTGGTTCGCCTTTCACATGCTTTGATGCTCGCCAATATGGGACACTGCTGCTAGTAGATCTTGAGGATGAATACTTTCAAGAAGAAATCGAGAAACTGAGAGATGATGTTATCAGTACCGGATTGGGATTAGCTGTTTTTGCAGAATGGTATAACATGGATACAATGGTGAAAATGCGATTCTTTGATGATAATACGAGGAGCTGGTGGACTCCTGTTACTGGAGGTGCGAATATCCCAGCATTGAATGATCTTCTGGCCCCATTTGGGATCGCTTTTGGGGATAAGATTCTGAATGGGGATTTTTCCATTGATGGAGAGCAAAGTCGATACGCATCTGGAACTGATATTGTGAGGTTTCCAAGAGGTGGGTATACTCACGGTTTTCCCTTCCTGGATAGCTCAGAAAGTGGGGCCACCCAAAATGTGTTGACTTCTGGCACGACCAAGGTAAAATTCATGATCTTCACTTTGTAGTTTGTGCGATGTGTTCTTGCCAGGGAACTACTGTTGGGACAAATTTTACGAAGTTTGCTACAAGTATGACAATTTTTTTTTTCCTCACTAAGTAGTGGGGTATCTGTGGGTCCTCCTTTTAGGCCCCCATAACTTGTCCTCTGGCCCTTGTGTTGACAAGAGCCCATCTTGCTCTTTTAGGAGGAGGTTTCATGACTCGTGGCCCACAAGAATTAGAAATTACACTAGCTATTCAAGGGTAGGACTTGAACCCAAGACCTCCCAATGTCTTAAGCAAAGTCCTTATCATTTGTATATTTTGGGCCATGATAATCTAGCAGTTTCCTTTTTGGACAATTTCCAATTTCACTGTCTCAAATGCTGTTGGGACCCTCCAACAGACATGATAAGTGTTCATTTATTTATGGCGTCTGTTATAACTGCAGGCAGACTCTTCAATTCTTGGCCTTGTAGAGGTGGGACAAGGTCGCATAGCAGTTTATGGAGACTCCAACTGTCTGGATAGCAGCCATATGGTCACTAACTGTTACTGGCTCCTGAAGAAAATACTGGATTTCACTAGCAGGAACATTAGAGATCCATTGCTGTTCCCAGATTCAGCTAAAAAAGATGCGGCCCTATTTGTAGATGACAATCAATTACCTACTCGCCGTACTGATGTAAATTTCTCATCGTATTCTGCTGTTGTGGGGAAGGATTTAATCTGCAAGAGTGACTCCAGATTTGAAGTATGGGGAACTAAGGGATACAATCTACATGTTAGGGGAAGGAATAGAAGACTTCCAGGCTACCCTCTTATTGATCTGGGGAGGGGTTTGAATTCTACCATTGATACTTCCAATTTGAGGCGTCCAAAGGACACTCAGAAAAATAAGGTTGTCTCGTTGGGAAACAGAACTTGGGGCATGCTCTCCAGGGATGAGGTAAAATATTAACATTTTGTTTCTCTTCCCCTATCGTGTTGTGCGGATGGTTGTTACTATCTCTATTTACATTTTTCGTTTGCAGGCTGATGTACCGGTGCTAGTAGCTAGTCATTGGCTCCTACCTGCAGCAATAGCAATTACTGGTCAGTGAACATCATTAAATAGGTAAATTTGAAGAAAATTTTGATGTTTTCATTGTATATTTGACTTGCGTTTTGCTTTTTAGGCCTTTTGTTGTTGAGCATTTGGCACATTCGGCAAAGGAGGCGAAGGAGGAGGAGAGGGTCTGGTTCCGGCCGACTGGGCAATTTATAGCTAAAAGAACAATCATTTTGATAACTTCTCTCTTGTTTTCTCGCAATCTGAACTTTTTTTTATACTGTAACATTGTTACGAAATTGAGCGTGCTGTTGCAGGCATCATAGTAGAATTTAGTTGTATTTGCAATAGAATTAATATTATACTCTTGGTTTGGATGCTTGCAGTGGCACAAATTTTTAAAGTAATGAAATCACCATTTCACCGAAGAGTCGAGGTTTACTGATCAAGTTTACCTTGTGTTCAAAAAAATAAAAATTATGTTATCAAGATTGATTTTACGTTTTTGTATATACAGAAAAATCCAGTATTTATGAATATTTTTATCTGATTGCTCTTAGCTTTTTATTTAATCAACTAGGCTGCTAATTAAAAAAAATATATTTTTTATAATTTTATTTGTTGTTTTTTATGTGAATATTTATTTCTATTATTTTATAATTAAATAAATAAAATTACATTTTAAAGTTACAGAACTTGTTTGTGCACATGGCTTGGGTCAGAGGTCACGGGATGGGTTGAATTGAGTTAATTTAAATCATTGTTATTTTAATATTTTCTTTTAAAAAAAATCCAAGACAATGTTCTTATGAACTTAAAAAAAAATTAAATCAAGTTTTAACCAGATTAATTGAGTTACAAGTAGGCCTATTGAATTGATCAACCTAGTTTTGGTTTAAAACTCACCCCAAATCAAGGTCAAGTCAACAAGTTACTAGATTAAACTTATTGGGATGAGTCATATATAATAACTTTGTCAAATAGTTTCTTGTCTTTTACTATAATAAACTAGAATAAAGGTTAAAACATTGTTTCTTTCAATATGGTGCTAGACATAGGTGCGTTGTAGACTGTTAGGTAATATTTGGTTATTATCCTTAATCATAAAAAATGGAGACAATAGAGATAAAAAAAAAATTTAGTTAAAGAGAAAGAGACAGATATAAAAATAAATCTGTCTCTTGAATAATTTTAGAGTAAATTTATGTACTTACAAAACATGAGATACAGAAGGACATGTCTCCTGAAACAATATTTATTGTTTTTTATTCCTGGAATACCTTATAAAAAACTCTCAATTCCAAATTGTTCATCTAAGACATATAAGGATAAAAATAATTATTATTATAGTTTTGAGACTCAACTCGGGGGTCGATCCATGGCAAAACCCGAGTCACTAGTCGAGGTCCGGGTCATGGGTCGGGTTGACCCAAGTTAGTATAAGAATAAAAATGGTTATTATCATATTTTTAAAACTCGATTCGGGGATCGACCCAAGGCAATGCCTGGGTCATGAGTGGAGTTGACCGTTGACCCTAATCAATGTAAGGACAAAAGTGATTATTATCATAGTTTTAAAACCCAAATCGGGGATCGACTCAAGGTAAGACCCGAGCCACGTGTCAGAAGGGTTAATATAAAATAAAATTAGTTATTATCATAATCTTCAAACTTGATTTGGAGGATCAACTCAGGTTAATGTAAGGATAAAAGTTTTTATTGTTATAGTTTTAAAACTCGACTCGGGAGTTGAATTGGTCAGGTCAAGTCAATCATTTCTCTATTTTTTTTAACTCGAACTAGTCCAGGTTCCGGATCAACATGTCAAGTCAGTTCTAGTTTTATAACTAGAGTTAATATAATATTATTAATTTCAACACTTAATATAAACTAAATTTTATATGTGTGTGTACGCGCGCGCGCGCGTATATTATTTTGTACATCATTTCCAAACACAATTATGTCTCTGTCTTCTTTTCTATCTTGTTTCACATGTCTCCATTGTTTTTGTCTTTATTGTTCCAGGATAGTAATCAAACACTAACCTATGATACGCCGAGTCTTCATTTAAAAAAAAAAACTTTGAACAATTATTTATTTTGTCCATTATTTTTTTTTTAATTTAATCCTCCCATGTTATTTATGTTCACAAGGTTTTAAGCTAGATGGTTGGTTTCGGTTCGCATGGTATGTCATATTCATGAAGTAAAAAAATATCTTGACATTAGATTAATACTCAATTTTGAACAATATGATTTAATTTTATAAACTAAAAAAATTAAAAGCACAAAAATTAATGCTCAATTAAGAAAGTTGGTAGTTGAAGAAAAATTTGACATGGTTTTCATGAAAGTGTTTTTTTTTTATTTTGGACGGAAAACACTTTTCAGAAGTTGCAAAAAATTAAAAATGTCTTGTTATTTTTTTATTATATCAAGTTTGGCCTCAAACGTTTTATTGTTATATATTTTATTTTGAATCCTTATTTATTTATTTTTTTCAATTTCATCCATTAGAATATGATTTAATTTGATTTTTATATTAACTTTGGTCCTTATTCTTTTGATTGTTAGTTTTTTTTCTCTTATTTTTTTTAATTGAAAATTTTTATCTATCAAATTTTAGTTTTTATTCTTGTAATTTCTATTTATTTTATTTAAAATAATTTATAAAATTAATTTCTTTTTTAATTTCATCTTATTTTAATTTTTTTATCTAATTAATTTAATCATCGTTTATTTAATAGCTATTTATTTTACTTTCTTTAATGTGTACTGTGTCCAATAAGTGCTCTTTTAGAACCACATGTGCCTTTGGCAATATGGTAAATAAAACGTATCCGAAGAGTCCATGGATGTCTTAAGATGCAGGGAGTAACTGGTCTGGCCCATATAGTTAAAGAACTTTATAGACTTTATCATTACTTTTTTCCCCATGATCTATCATAACTAGAAGTAGAATCTTTTGATTGTTTTTTAAAATATATTTTAAATTTTTTAATTTTAATTTTTAAAGATTAAAAGTTTAGCTCTGGACTTTATGATTGCTCAATACTTGCAGTTTCTGGGGTGTTTGAGAATATAGTAGTGGTTGTTTTTCAAAGTGTTTTTCGCTCAGAAATGCATCATAATAATATTTTTTATTTTAAAAATAATAATTTTTGACATTAGTACATCAAAACGATCCGAAAACAATAAAATAAAAAATCAAATACAGCCTTGATATCCATTTCAAAAATCCTACTTTCACTTTTAGAAATGGTATTCTTATCAGGAAAATATATTAAAACAAGATATCCAATTATTCCATTTATAAGAAAAACTGGGATACACAATACTCTTGATTTTTTTTCTTCATATTATTGACCTTTTCAACCTCTCATGACTTATTGCATGGCCTGTGCTCTTGGGAACAAGTCATTGTTTGATTCGTTTTTGTTACCAGGAATATTATTAAATATGTCTCATGGAATTATTTTAAAAAATAATTTAAAATTAAAAAAAATCATTTCTTTTACAAATAAAAAACACTTTCCACCCACAAAAAAACAAACAGTAATTTTATATTGTTTTAATTCATTCTCCCACCACAGGGCCATTGGTGACTACTGACAGCAGTTTTTCCCTTTTTCTTTCCTTTTTCGGGGGTGAGTGTGGAATCCTTTTCTTTATAAGGCTTTAATTGTGCGTGTAAAGTGGAATCTGAATAACTGATGGCCTTGCAATATCACAATTTGAGCTGTAAAGTAGCTGGATTAATCTCATCTGGTGCCTGTTTGCGAAATAATTTTAATGCTTTTTATTGGATTTTGCTCACTGCTTTTTCAGGTGTTTTTTTATTTTAAAACATATTAAAATAATATTTTTTATTTTTTAAAAATTATTTTTGATATAGCACATTAAAATGATATCAAAACATTAAATAAATATTAATTTAAAATAAAAAAATAAAAAAAATTAAATATTTTTAAAAATACTTGCAAAACGAAGGCTAATCACGCTATTACATTTACATCTTCACAGTCTCGTTCTCTTCTGGGCTTCCACCCAAAATTTGGACCTTCGGCAGTAGGTGTACCAGTCTAACTGCTAGCCAACACTGTGCCACCTGTTTCCTCCGAATCCAGCATGTGCATGCCGTCGTCGTAACGTGGGTGGGGTCACAAAAGCTAGTGGTCAACAGCCCAAAAGCTGTCTTCTAGCAAGTATAATAATTTTCTTCTATATTGCTGGGAGAAAAGAAAACCAAGCCCCAGTACAAATCATGAGGTGGCGTGGCCATTCTCTCTTTAGCTAATTTGGTGTGACCACTGACCCCCGTTGTCATTTTCAACGATTTTGGACGCAATGAACAAGATGATAAAACTTGGCTTGATCCTCTGCTCAGTGGGGACTGACTGGCTTTCAAGATTTTGTTTAATGACGACGAGAAGGGAGAAAGTTGATTTTATGCAAGAAAGTCCTGGTGAATTATAGGCACTGCGCATTCAGACAATACACGTTCAGACAGAAACCTTTGCGGGGCACGTTCAAACTCTATAATAGTACATAGGATTGGATGGGATCCGTTTCAAAGCTGGCCCTGATTCGTCACTCCTACAGGCGACAGCAATTGTTTAACATAAGCCGGAGGCCCTAATCCCCGACCACCCCTCGTTCCATCGCCGATATCAGAAACAGAACCTTTTGTGCTGTTGATTCAAGTAGGTTGGCTAGTCCCTAATCGGACAGCTAAGCTCGAGCTTACCGAATGAGCTTGATTACAAAGCAAAAGGGACTCGAAACCAGTGCTTACCATTAGAGCTTCTTCAAGATCTTACTGGACCAACCAAGAAGGTCGGCCCCACAGTATTATTTATTTATTTAACAAAAGGGCATTTTTCTTGCTTAAAAACAGCCTGTATACTTGCAAAGGCCAGAAGGGCCAGTGACACCTGTCAACCATGCTTCAACAAAATCTAACCTAATGGTTAAACCACAATCCAAGGGAAAGATGATGCACAAAAGGCACGCAAGTGGCTAAAGATTTCACAAGCTTGCTATCGACATTTAAAGAAAGAATAAAAGAATCAGCCAAGCTGTTTCATTGTTTTCTTGTATGTAAGCACTATTAGATACATGTAGTAAAAACGAAACTTCAAAATCTGTAAAAAAAAAAAAAACTTGTATGTGTTTTCACATCCAAAACATGCCGTTCTTACAATCAATGTGACGTCCAATTAATACTAAGAGGAGAAGGGATGGGTCTTTACAGAAAATTAAGGCTGTCAGTTGTCACGAACTTCCACTAAAACCTTTACTGGCCTTCTTCATCTTTCCCATTTCCATTTCGCGGGTGTTCTGGCCTTCGCTGCTCGAGCCAGAAGGGTACAAGCCATATTCACTGGTTGGTCCACTGTACTCACTGCTTGCGCCATATTCCTGGCTTCCTAATGCCATCTTCCTGAATTTTTTCATGTCCTCATTGTATTGACTGGTGTCATAGTCTGAACTGCCATATGAACCATAAACTCTGCTGTTCCCAGGTCTTATTCCTTCATTAAGATCAGAGAGAGACACATCTCCTTCCAAAGCTCTGACTACCTGCTTGGTTATGAGTTGAAGATATCAATTAGGATAGTTTATACACGACCCTGGCCTATATCATCAGACACTTTTTTCAATAAATGGTCTGTCCATGTATTAGAGTGAGACAGTATATCAGAAGATCACAAACATCTACCAGGTATTCAGTTTGCTCCTGAAAAGAATATTTAAGCTTCATTCAACTAATTACCTGACTGGTGCGTGGTCGACGGCGAGCTGAATGACGCACACAAGCAGCCGCACAAGCAACCATGCGAGCCATCTCATTTTGATCATAATTATTTTGTAGCTTTTGATCAACCAGGGTATCAAAGTTTCCATCTTCCAAAGCCCGAGTCAGTAAAGGCCTCGCCTACAAATGCAAATATAGATTGATGTGACATCCACAACTTTGTCCAATTAGCTGTTTGTTTGAAAGCATGTGTATATGTTTGCCAGCGTCCATGTTTTATAAGTGTATTCATGCGTCTGCGTTTGTAAGACCACATAGGAAGAGTTAGAGCTTACCCAATCAACCAAACTGTCCTCCATGAAAGACTGAGTTGAGTCCACAGGTCGACGACCAGTGATCAATTCCAGAAGCATGACCCCGTAGGAGAAAACATCTGATTTGTCTGTTAGTTTTCCACTTGAAGCATATTCTGGAGCCAGATACCTAGATTTAGAAGCACATGAACAATACGTAATTTTCATATTAACAGTCATCCACAGTGATATCTGACCAAAGTAGGTTACACCTAAATAGAAAACGAAACCATAACAGCATATCTGGCCATCATCAAGCCAGCCAGATGAAAGGTTAGTGAAAATCACAAAACCCCACAATTCAAGATGGACTATTGCAGCTGGTTTAAAGGTCTCAATGCAAATGCACTGAATGGGACCCAAAACACAGAATTCAAGAAGACTGAATTCTTAAAATTCAAAATGTTTGAACAGTTCTATGAAAACATGATCTACAAAAACAAGAACCACATCATCTGATGACAAGCACTTGGGAAAAGCAAGCAGAAGAAATCAAGGTCGTCATCTGGTTCATCTTCGAAAAATATCAACCAACAAAATTTGAATGTTGTGCAACTAGATTATAAAAGGATTTCACCATACCCAAAAGTTCCCATCACCCGAGTGGAGACATGAGTATTGACATCAGAAGAGATCTTTGCTAGTCCAAAATCAGCAACCTGGGCAAAAGGAAAGAAGAGAAAAGGCAATATATCATCTCCATAGCAATTATATCAACAGGTAGAAATAAAAAGGATCAAATGAGTTCCATTTAAGATTCAAAATAAGTGCAACAATTACTTTGAACCAAATAAACCTGACTACCAAAGAAACCATATTTCATGGATCAAACAAGCTGGATGCAGCTAATACCTTTGCCTCAAACTTGAAATCCAAAAGTATATTAGATGCCTTGATGTCACGATGAATGATTTTAGGATGACCTGCATATAAATATTATGGATCACATTAGTAACAACATTGATAGGTGTAGCAGTGCAGCTTCATGTGTCCATAAGAGATTGAAGGGCTGGGAGGGGGGAGGAAGAGAAGATAAAACTCACAATCTTCATGAAGGTATGCAAGACCTTTCGCAGAACCCAACGCAATTTTTAGTCTCGTAGGCCAATCCATGGTGGGTCGCCCCTTCCCTGAAATGTTTATTTTCTATCAGATACATGTATAACCCTAATGCACATGGTGCTTGGTTAAATTGATCTGATTCAGAGTTACTGTGTTGAAACAAATCAACAACGCAGTCAAAATAACATTAAAAATAAAACCCCCTGCAACATTCATCATAGAAAAAACAACAAAAACATAACAGTGCACAAACAGCCAGGATAAAGGAATTGAAATATTTTTCAGAAAAATTTAACATAAAAGCAGATTACTTGATGGAAGAACATACCATGCAAGTGAAACTCCAAAGTGTTATTCGGAACAAACTCATATACAAGCAATCTATGAGCCCCGGTGATGCAGTATCCAACCAATGAAACAAGATGTTTGTGATGCACACGGCTAATGATCTCAACTTCTGCCTGAAATTCACGCTCCCCCTGCCCACTTCCTGCCTTTAGCTGCTTGACAGCTACTTCTTTCCCATTTGGAAGAACTCCTCTGTGCACATACCCAAAACCTCCTTGACCAAGGAGGTTCGCATCTGTGAATCCATCTGTTGCTCTTGCTAATTCCTCGTAGCTAAATGTGCTCTTAGAGAAACCCAAAGCAATGCCTGGAGAAGGTGGTGGGTATGGGTTTTCCACACCAGAATAATTGGAGCCAGAGCCACCACTGCTGCTCATGAAAAGTGGTGGAGGAGGTGGTGGAGGCATTGCAACACGCTCAGGAGGAGGTGATGGCCTTGATGCAACGGGTGGTGGAGGAGGGGGGTTTTGCATCGCTGCAACAACACGATCAGGTGGTGGGGGAGCATTTTGTTGCCAATATTGTTGTCTGCCACCATAAGGGTCATCTGGTAATCATCAAGAAATGCTAGAAAATGAGCCACCGAGCACAAAATTACCACCAGAGGGTGGCATCAGAAAGTTGAAAGTCAAACAAACTGTCACCTGGTTCTTAATAGCAAAAGAAAAGCATCTGGGTTTGCCACAAATTGAAACTTCAAATGCATGAAAACTTGTCAAAGAAAATTTCATCTACAAATGATAAACTACTTCCTCTTTTCCTTCACTTTCTATTGATATCATGTGTTGTGGAGAACACATTTTAAACACGAATATGCAGGGCCTTTTTCTTTACAAGTGGATCTCTCCAGACAATCATTTCCACACTAGGAAGCCTTGATTCCAATTGCAGATAGCAAAAACATTCAGTAGGGTCACCAATTTCGAAGAAAACTATTTTAAAAAATACACACTAGTCTTGTAATGCAAAATGCCAACTTAAAACATCGACCAGATCAGTGCTTCAATGCAGTCAGAATTTGAATAAAAAAAACCGTCGACCTAAACATTTAAAAATTAGGAAATTAAACCAACATCAAATGTGCATTCAAAGTCATAGAGCAAGTCCCTGAATCTAAGAAATGCATTAAAACTAAATCTATATTGAACCCAAAAATGCGTTTTAAGGAGAGAAAAAAGGAAATGCCAAGGCCAAAATTTGTAATACAGCTAAAAACCCAGTAACCACTTGTAAATCTCAACAATTTAAAATCTTAAAGGAGAAAAATGTCACCTTTCGGGCCAGGAGGAGGAGGCACATAGTACGCGGCCTCGTCATCACGTCTCCTTCTCTTCCTCTTATTACAGCATATAAAAAACAGACTCACTACCAACAGAATCGCCACTCCCCCAATTGCTATCCCCACTACCACCCCCGTCGAAATTCCCGACGACCCCCCACTTGTCGGCGTGCTCGTGCTCGTCGGCGGTGGGGGACTCGACTTTGATGTCGGAGTCGACGGCGTAGTGGATGAAGGCGGAGAGGGAGTAGACGGCGTAGTGGATGAAGGCGGAGAGGGAGTAGACGGCGTAGTGGATGAAGGCGGAGGGGGGGACGAGGGTGGAGACGGTGAGGAGGATGGTGGTGGCGGTGGTGAGGAGGATGGCGGTGAGGGTGGTGAGGAGGATGGCGGTGAGGCAGCTGGTGGTGGTGGAGGTGTTGAGGCAGGTGGTTGGGCAGAAGGGGTTGGTGGAGGTGGTGGAGAAGTGGGTGGAGGGGCTGAAGGAGTTGCAGGAGTTGTAGGAGGTGGGGTAGATGGGGGTGGAGTGGTGGTGGAAGGAGGTGGAGCCGTAGTATTAGACGGCGGCGACGTGGGAGTAGGAGCTGACATTGTGACAGAACAGAAGACAAACAAGCAGGAGATAGCGCTGGTGGTTTTTGTTTCTCTCTCTTCTTCTTTTTTTTAGAGAGAGAGAGAGAGAAGGGGGGGTGCTGTGGTGGTTTCTGAGGATATTTGAGATTTTTTGAAGTTAAAATGAGGTTGGAAGTGGAAGGAAAAAGCTGCTGTCTTTGTTTTCACATATCAGGAGAAATATTATTTGCTGTTTCGTTTAGGACAAAAGAGTGTGTGTTGGGACCTACACGGCTGGCCCCGCGCTGTGCTTTTGTGTTGGTCGTCGCTTCGTTTCTCCTCGTTTTTTTTACCTTCTATTTATATTTTAATTGATCATGTGATTTGTGATTTGTGATTTTTTATTTTTTATTTTGCAATAAATGAGGTCCTGCCTTGGAATTTTTCCTTTCGGTATATTTGCGCTGTTTGGCATTAATTGTGGGTTTCGATTTGATTGGTTGTTGCTTTGAGTTTTTTTTTATTTGGTAACATGGTGAAAGTATTTTTTTAATTAAAATAATATTTTTTTAGATTTAATACATAAAAATTATAAAAATACTAATTTAATATTTTTAAGATAAAAAATACTTTTAAAAAATAAGTTGTATCATGCAAATAAACAGTCGAATTATAAAAATACTGAATTATTGGCTCGTGTTTTACCATGAATCGGTTTAATTGTATTAATATATCTAGAAAAGCACAATATATTCTAGATAGATCATCATAAACCACTTAGAAATCTCATCACTAGTTATTTCATTCTCATTCATGACTACTAATTAATATAACTCATCGGTATAACTGCTAATAAATTTATCTCTTTATCTTAATATGTGGGAATCATTGGTATAGGGTTTGCATGTAGCCAGAAGGAAGGAAGTGCTCCTTCATCTTTTTCTTTATTTTTGTCTCGGTCATTGATTCTCGACTTCCCTTGTCTCTTTCGTGACCTCTTTAACTATTCTTACAAGATAGAAGCTCGACTCTTCAATTTGATCGCAATTATTTTCACTCTCATCTGTTCTAAAACCTCCTTGCACTAAAAAAATTGTTAAACTAATCGATGAACTCGTGCGCTTATAGAGTTCCTATAAAATTAAAAAATTTTAATTTGAGAATCAAAATCCATGATGTTTTCCCTTATTGAAAGGCTTTCTCCTTTACATATTCCTCTTAAATGGGTTTTTTTATATTGGCTAAAGATCCTTGTCGGTCTCTTTTTCCTTATGTTAGGGCTTTTTTGCCAGCTATAGAGTAAGCTTAATAATTTGTCTTTACATGTTTTCTATCATGAGCTCTTAAACATTTCTCTTACGAGGTGAACCTCTCATCTCTTCTTGTATGAACACTCATGCTCTGCGATCTCTTTATACCGTGATTTTTCTACAACACACAACAAAACAAAAATAACCTTAGATTGCAGCACATAACAAGTAATAAGCTATGATCATTGGATTTTAATACTAACTAACATAGACAGAAGCACAAATAATAGAACATTAGCAAGAGAAAACATATTAATGATCAAAATAGGACATAACACAAAAACTCTAATTTGTAGTTTTATTGCTCAAGAGAAAACTA
>Ga0307510_10003313_pt1 | contig 18757 bp, 22 predicted proteins | sample 12_EM_MG_FD_207224 | JGI IMG/M metagenome (GOLD analysis project Ga0307510, IMG submission 207224) | Populus trichocarpa ectomycorrhiza microbial communities from riparian zone in the Pacific Northwest, United States - 12_EM | ecosystem: Host-associated > Plants > Roots > Unclassified | place...
CTATTGTTCTCACACCCTCTCCGCATTGAGTCTGCAAGAGCTTTTACGTCCGTTTCCCCCCACGCGTTCTCGGGTTCTTTGGCATCTTACGTCCATTTCCCTCCACGCGTTCTCGGATTCTTGGCATTGTGGCCTCCTGGTCTCGTGTTTGGTCTCACGTTTTCCTCTCGCTACTGTTCTCGTGTTCTCAATTCCGAGCTCTTACGTCCGTTTCTCTCCATTCATTCTCGGATTCCTCTTGTTATTGTTCTCGACTCTCTTACCGCAAGAGTCATTACATCTGTTTCCCTCTGCGCGTTCTCGGATAGTTCTCATTTCCTCTCACATTTGTTTCTTGACTCCATCGCGACCACCTACGTTACAAAACCCAAGTCATTTACATTATGTAATATACAGTTCAACAACAATAATAATCATGCTGGCGGTGACTTGGGTCCTTGCGTGTGGCATTGGTCGGGAATTGGTCGGATTGTCGGAGTTGAGTTTGAAACGAGCGTAACCGTAATGGTTGCACTACCTACACCAAAGAAAGTCAAGGACATACAACAATTCCTTGGATTTTGCAATTTTTACCGTCGTTTCGTGCAAGATTACTCCACATTGGCATGACCTCTCTTCGACCTTACAAAGAAGGATACACCATGGGCATGGACCCATTTACAAGAAACCGCGTTTACTGCGTTACAGCACGCACTCACCTCCGCGCCAGTCTTAATCCTACTGGACTACGACAAACCATTTACCTTGATTACCGATGCTAGTGACTATGCCACGGGCTCAATTCTAGAACAAGACAACACGTTAGGACGGTTGCACCCAGTCGCTTTTTACTCCAAATCCCTCCAGCCAGCCGAACGCAACTACAAAATCCACAACAAAGAACTCCTGGCTATCATTCACGCTCTCAAACATTTCTGTCATTACCTCCAAGGCAGTGCCCACCAGACAAAGATATTTTCGGACCACACGAATCTCAAATACTTCACCACGAAACAAATGCTTACACATCACCAAGCGCGGTGGTCCCTATTCCTCGGCACTTTTGACTATGTTATCATCCCCAAGCCTGGCAAAATTAACAAGGCAGATGCGCTGTCCAGGCGTCCAGATTATAAAGAGGGGATAGCATCCAAGAATGCAGAAACAATTTTGCTCACACCAGAAAAATTCCTACTCAAGCCAGAGCAATTCCATATACGGGCACTACATAACATGGCAATCCCTACAGGGATCAACAAAGAGCTCAAGGAAGCTATACAAGAAGCAATAAAAACAGACACATTGACAGGCCAGAAACTCAAAGATATCCTCACTAGTGGCCCAAGACAAGTAAACAAAGGATTACAAGAATGGAACTACGAAGATGGCCTAATCCTTTACAAAGGATTAATATACATTCCAAAGACAAAGAATGAAGAACTCAAATGAAGAGTCACCCAGCAATTTCATGACAACCTAATGGGACACCCAGGACAATGGAAAACCATCGAACTAATCTCACACGAATATTGGTGGCCAGGCATTACTGAATTTGTCAAAGCCTATATATGAGGATGTGCCACATGCCAAACTACAAAGATACGGCCACCAACCAAAGTACCAATCAAGCCCAACGAGATCCCTGAAGGGATATGGGAAACAATTACCATGGATTTCATCGTAGACCTCCCAGTATCACAAGGATATGACAGCATCCTCACAGTCGTCAACCATCACAGCAAAGCCATCATTCTATCCCCCTGTCATAAAACCATCACGGCTGAGCAAATGAGCCAACTACTAGTAGACAACGTCTGGAAAAGAACAGGCATCCCCAAGGCGATCATCTCTGATCGAGGACCACAATTTGCTGCACAAGTAACACAAGAACTCTGGAGAAAACTCGGAATCAAGCAGAAATTGTCCACTGCGTTTCACCCTCAAACTGACAGAGAGTCAGAACGAGTTAACCAAGTTATCAAGCAATACCTTTGTATCTGTGGAAATTTCCAACAAGACAATTGGACCACACTCCTCCCCATTATCGAATTCGCACACAATGCACGACCGCACCACAGCACCCATAGATCACCCTTCGAAGTCTGGTATGGCTTTCAGCCAACCTTTAAACCACCCTTGCAACTACAGACCAGACTACAAAGCGTGGATGACTGCATCCAATACCTAGAGCAAATACGCAAAGAAGTCACTGCAGCACTCATGATCGCGGCTAAAGAAATGCGAAACGGAGGACCTGAAGAACTATCCTACACATTCCACAAAGACAACCTAGTACTCTTGGAAGCCACAAACTTACAAACAACACACCCTAAAGCGAAACTCGCTCCACAACGATATGGACCTTTCAAGGTCATATGGGCTTCACCTACGAATTGCAAATTGCAATTACCCAAGACCATGAGGGTTCACCCAGTCTTCCACAACTCATTACTGAAACCCTACCATAAAACACAAGCACATGGACCCAATTTCGAGCGACCCCCTCCAGAAATTGTTGGAGGAGAAGAAGGACATTACAAAATCGACAAAGTCTTAGCAGCATGTCCCACAAGAAATTGCAAGAGCACACAGTACTTCGTCCACTGGAAAGGCTACACAGATGCAGACAACTCATGGATCCCAGCTGGAGAACTAACACATGCCAAAGAATTAGTCACTGAATTCCACACCTGTAATCGCCCTAAAGAGGGGATACGCATACAAGCCTTGCAGGCGCAAGGAGATCCTAAAGTGTCGGGAACTCACTACTTTATGGGTAGCGAGACTCAACGACGGCGCGGAGTTGAAGGTGACTGATCCAGAGGAGCAGCAAGGAGATGTTGAGGAGGAATAGACAGAAGACAAGAAGAGGCGGGAGTGGGTAGACTATTGGTGACGAGGGGCAAGCTGCTAACAATGAGGGAGCTTTGAAAGGCTCCAGTGTGGGGATTGACAAGAGAACAGTCTAAGGACTGTTCACCTAAATTCGTAGGTCTTATATACTAATACAGGGTGGTCTGTGCGCAGTTTAGGGTAGGTATAATTACAGGTAACGGGGGACTGCGCAGTCAATGCGCAGTAACTGCGGATTACATGATACATCTCGATTAGGGTCTAGCCCTAATGAGTCGCGTCTTTATTGATCGAGTCGCGTCGCGTGTTCGTTGATTGTCTAGTGGACGCGTCTTGTTGATCGTTCCCACGATCTGCCATGTGTTGATCAACGGGTTAGATGCGCTTTGGACACGCGTCTTGTCAGGTGACATTGTTGATGACCAATTCCTTGATAGGTCATGTGTTATCTTCCCAGGGTCACGGGGTTGTAGATTCCCAGGGTCACGTGCTGATAAGTCACGTGATGTACGAGTGGCGAAGGGGTCACGTGATGAGTCACGTGTAGGGTCATGTGATATGTTCCCATGGTCACGTGGTGCTGGAGTTACGGGTTTGTAGCTGAGACTGGGGGGTGCGAGTACCGCTCGCGACATAAAGAGGGGATACTGTTGTGAGCAGTACTCGTGCCCCCCAGTCTCAGTTACAAACCCATAACTTCAGCACCATGTGACCGTGGGAACATATCACATGACCCTACATGTGACTCATCACGTGACCCCTTCGCCACTCGTACATCACGTGACTTATCAGCACGTGACCCCGGGAACCTACAACCCCGTGACCCTGGGAAGATAACACATGACCTATCAAGGAATTGGTCATCAACAAAGTCACCTGACCAGACGCGCTTTGGACGCGCGTCTAACCCATTGATCAACATGTGGCAGATCGTGGGAACGATCAACAAGACGCGTCCACTAAACAATCAATGAACACGCGACGTGACTCGATCAACAAAGACACGACTCATTAGGGCTAGACCCTAATTGAGATGTATAATGTAATCCGCAGTTGCTGCGCATTGACTGCGCAGTTCCCCGTTACCTGTAACTATACCTACCCTAAACTGCGCACAGACCACCCTGTATTAGTATATAAGACCTACGAATTTAGGTGAACAGTCCTTAGACTGTTCTCTTGTCAATCCCCACACTGGAGCCTTTCAAAGCTCCCTCATCGTCAGCAGCAATCCGCCCGTCGTCTTCCACCGTCTACTCTGTCCCTCCTCTCTTAGCCTTTTGCCTCTTCCTCCTCAATGTCTCTTTGCTGCTCCTCTGGATCAGTCACCTTCAACTCCACGCCGTCGTTGAGTCTCGCTACCCATAAAAGTAGTGAGTTCCCGACATCCCCAGAAACATTTGACAAATCCTCCAAGGAAGGTAGGGTTCGGGAGGAAGAGACATGTATGTGCACTGTAGATCCTGTTCAACACTTTGCTGATGACACCCACTGCTCGCTACAGGCAGAGACAATGACAACACAGAAGTCAATAAAAATGAGTTTGAGGCTCTGAAAGCCAAATATGATGTGCTCGAGAAGACTGTCAATGTCCTACAATCCATATGTGAGACACATCGAAGGACTCTTGAGAGCTGGTGGAGACACATTTTAGTCGATCAACAGAACCAGGGGGGGTTGGATCCGAACTGGGGTGGGGAGGAGTTTGAACTTATGGAGTAGAATTTAGCCAAAAAGCAAAGTCACAATGGATGTTCTCAAGTAGTATTGAATACACTCTGCCTCACGATTTAGTGCTCAAAAAAGCATGCAGTTGACCAGCTCCAGTTTCTTGGTGAGCCCTTGAAGTCTCCAAGAAGCCTGAGTCTCAGTTTCGATCCCATGCACTGGCATAAATCGTCGCTGACATGCCCGACATGCCTGAAGCACTGTGTTCAACCCTGAGTCCTTGGGGTCTTCAAGTCTGTAAGCTCATTGGCATGGCCAGTGCAGTCATATCACAGGCCAATGCAAGCATTTCTCTCTGCAGCCATCCTGCTAATGAAAGCCATGTAGGCCCATGTGGCAGTCCCATGCGGCGGCCCGTTGTGCATGGGCCAGTGCGAGCATTTCGCTTGGCAGCCATCCTGCTAATTAAAATCACATTGGCCCACGCGGCAGTCTCATGCGGCAGCCTGTTGTGTATTTGATGGGCCAATGCGAGCTGCTTATCTGTATATGATAGTGCATGAAATGGGCCTATGCCAGTGCTTGCATGTGATTTCTTTTGGGCTGCTGTGGGCCAACTTGAGCTCATCAGCAAGGGGCAGAGCATTCGCATCATGGGCCAATGTGAGCATTTCGCTCAGCATGCATTCTGCTAACGAAACCCATACGGGCCCACATGGCAGTCTTGTGCGGCAGCCCATTGTGTGCTTGTGCCGGCCCACAGCAGCATGAAAGCTCTTATGCACAAGCCCCTTGTACAGGCCCATTTCATGCGTCATAAGTTTGGACAATTAATGAATCAAGGATGACAGGCTGCCGTATGGGACTGCCGTGTGGGTCCGCTCCCTGCGTCATAATACCCGGGCCATATGCTTGCTTTGCCCATCAAACAAATGATGGGCTGAAATGCAATGCTCTTGTGTTGGCCCACATAATTTTGTAGCTAGCACAGTAGCTGCCCAGAAACATGCTTGCATGGCAACATGGCATGAACAGCCTGCACTGCCCAGGGGCATGTTGGCGAAAATTTATACCATTGCAAGGGACCAAACCCGAGAATTCTGGCTGCTCAGAGACATGGCAAGTCTTGCAGTACTAAGTCGAGCATTGCTGGGTTTCGGGGTTCTCAGGCAAGTTGTGCGCAAGCCAGCGATAAGCCAATCAAACACATTATTTGGGCAGATCTAGACAAGCACTTTGCAAATAGACAATGTAATATGTGTGCTGAGCAGTACCCTCATCCTTGATGAAATGCAGCACCCCCTTAGGCCTTATGTATGACCTTCAGACTCCACCAGTGGATCGACATGCTTGACGCGGCGATGTTTTGATTTCCAGGGTGAGGACACATCTGGACGGGAGTCATGTGCCTCCTCAGGCTTGTGGGGGCGTTTGGGTGTCCCAGGTGATGTGCCAGAAGGCTGGACTTTGTTGAGCATATCCGCCCTTGGCTGAGGATAGTGTGGTGAGGTTAGCTCAACGCCACGTGTCTTTAGACCAAATGTATTTGAATGTGACATACCGTAGGTGATGTAGAACACATGGAGGGCTTGGGATTGACACAGGGGGTTTGTTTGGGATGAGAATCTTCGTACCTGCTGGTCTCTTGGTCTCTGACATAGTCATAGGTGTCGTCATCCTGCACCTGCACGATACCCTCATCGCCATCCTCATCAATCTTGACATTGCTGTCGTCTTTGTCCATGGCCTTGTCATTGCTGGCATCCACTTCAGGCATGATCTGGGAGATTATGTGGTGATACCTGAATTCCCGCACTTCTTCTGCCTCCTTTATTGCCATCTCATAGGCCTAATCAGCCTCTGTTCCTGTTTGTCTCACTTAGCATGGCAGCAATCCATGGTATTGGCAGCTGCCAATATGGCCTCTACTATCAGTAGCCACTGATATATCAGGCTCAGTACATAAAGCTTACCGACACCTTATCTTTCTACCTTGGGTTTATAAGCTATATTATTTATTTAAATCATGGGGCAAATGCAAGTATTCTTCTTGGCAGCCATTCTGATGGCTAAAATTATTCTGGCTCACATGGTGGCCTTGTGCGGCAGCCAGTTGTGTGCTCAATGAGCCAATAAGAGCTAATTGTTCCCAACAAGGCAGGAAATGGGGGGTGATTGCTTATGGATTATTATGGGCCAGCCCGAGCTTGTCGGCAATGGAAGTTCATCCACACTGCATGCCAGTGCATTTGCGTTGTAGGCCGATGCAAGCACTTTTCTGGGATCGGGATTGGGCTCACATCAAATACATTTCTTTGGGAGTAACACTTTGGAAATGACCATGTAACTGGTCAATTGTAACGTGAGCCAAGGCTGCCTCCTCCCTCTTCCTCAGTGAAGCGCAGCACCTCCTTATGACCTTTGGGTTCTGCTGGTGGATTGACATGCTCGACACCGCGATGTTTTGATTGTTGGGATGAGGATGCATGGGGAGGAGAAACGTCCTGTGCCTCCTCAGGGCCATGGGGGCGTTTATACTTCCCACATGAGGATGTGTTAGAAGCCCACTCATGGCTGAGTATACTATCGGCACTTGGCTAAAGGGCAGTGTGACAAGGTTAGCTCAACACCAAATGTATTTGAATCTGACGTACAGCAGGCAGGGTAGAAGGGACAGGGCCCTTTGCAACATCATCTGCATAGTGACATCGACGGCATGGGTTTGTGGGTCACCATGAGTGACGGGTTCTCCAGTCAGTTCAGAGAGGATCTGCAGATGCCGAAATGCGCGATATGATTCCGTATCCTTTCCTCCAGCCTCAGCGTCCCTGTCTATCTCCAGGATGCGGCAACGCAACCTTGCCAGGGCCAAGGACTTCATTTCCTTGCCTTCACCAACGAGCTCAGCAAGGATCTTCCGATACCTGTCCACCCGGGATTCTTGTGTATCCCTGGCCGCTGCGTTAACCCTGCTCTCTAGCTCCAAGATGCGGCAACGCATCTTTGCCTGGGTCAAGGCTGGTCGCATTTCCTCCATGTCCATGTTCACGATGCAGAGTAGATCTAGGGGGGGACATGGTGGGTTGTGGAACAGTGATCGATGATGGGAGTTGGAGAAATGCTCTCGGACGTGCCTGTTTAGCTTGCTTAAGTTGGCGGCAATATGCGTAAGTGGCAGGTGTTTTTCCGGCACTGGTAGCTACCGATATGGCCCCTACAGATAGTTGGCAGCCACTGAAATATTAGGCTCAGTACATAATGCTTATCAGCACTTCATCTTTCTACTTTTGGTCAAATTGTGGGGCCAATACGTATTTTCTTGGCAGCCAATTGTGTGCCCGATGAGCCAATACAGGCTAATTGTCCTAATAGTACAGAGCATGAAATGGGAGGCGATTGCTTATGAATTGTCATGGGCCAGTTTGGGCTCATTGGAAAGGGAAGTAAAGTCGCATCATGGGCCAATGCGAGAGTTTTGCTAGATAGCCATCCTGCCAACCAAATATGATGCATGCCCATGCGACAGTCTTGCGCTGTAGCCCTCTGTGTGGTTGATGGGCCAATTGTGAGTGACTCACCCTGTATATGGACATAGGAAATGGGCCCATGCAGGTGCTTGTGTGGCGCTTCTTTCAGGCCAACTCGAGCTTATCGGCAATGTCAGTGCAGTTGCATTACGGGCCAATGCAAGCATTTCTCTGGGAAGCATCCCGCTAACTGAATATCATGTAGACCCACATGGCAGTGTCGTGTGCAGTAGCCTGCTGTGTCCTCTGTAGGCCGATGCAAGATGCTTATCTGTACAATACAGTGTATGAAATGGGCCATGCAGCCACTGGCACATGATTTATTCAGGCTGGTGTCGGCCACTCAAGCTCATCAGCAAGGGCAGTGCTGTCTCATCACAGGGCAATGCAAGCATTTCGCTCAGCAGTAATACTGCCAACTACAATCATGCAGGCCCATGCAGCAGTCTTGTGCAGCAGCTCATTGTGTACTTGAAGGGAAAATGAGTTGCTTGTCCAAATTTGACAGTGCATGAAATGGGCCTACACCGGTGCTTGTGCATGATTTATTTTGGGCTACTGTGGGTAAACTTGAGCTTATCAGCAGGGGGACTGTGCATCATGGGCCAATGTAAGCATTTGTTTCGGCAGCAATCCCAAACTTAAATCATGCAGGCCTGTGCGGCAATCTCATGCAGCGGCCCATTATGTACTTGAAGGGCCAATGCAAGAGGTTTTCTCAGCAGCCATTCGCCTAGCTTCAAATAATATGGGCCAGCCCAAGTGCATTGGCAAAGGCAGAAAATTGAAACCATGGGCCTATGCAAGAGGTTCGCTCAGCAGCCACCCTGATAGCTTCAGATAATGTGGGCCCATATGGCATTTTTGCGCAGCAGCTCATTATGCACTCGATGGGCCAATGCGAGCCAATTATATAGAATGAAATTGGCCCATCTGAGGGCTTGCACACGATTGCTTACTGGCTGCTGTGGGCCAGTTTGAGTGTGTCGGCAAGGGGCAGAACATTCATAACATAGGCCAATGCGAGAGGTTTGCTCAGCAGCCATTCTGCTAGCTTGAAATAATGTGGGCCCATACAGCATTTTTGCGCAGCAGCTCATTATGCACTTGATGGGCCAATGCGAGCCAATTATATAGAATGAAATTGGCCTGTCTGAGGGCTTGCACGCGATTGCTTACAGGCTGCTGTGGGCCAGTTCGAGTGTGTTGGCAAGGGGCAGAACATTCATAACATGGGCCAATGTGAGAGGTTTGCTTGGCAGCCATTCTGCTAGCTTGAAATAATGTGGGCCCATATGGCATTTTCGTGTGGCAGTTCATTATGCACTCGATGGGTCAATGCGAGCCAATTATATAGAATGAAATTGGCCTGTCCAAGGGCTTGCACGCGATTGCTTACAGGCTGCTGTGGGCCAGTTCGAGTGTGTTGGCAAGGGGCAGAACATTCATAACATGGGCCAATGCAAGAGGTTTGCTCAGCAGCCATTCTGCTAGCTTGAAATAATGTGGGCCCATACAGCATTTTCGCGCGGCAGCTCATTATGCACTTGATGGGCCAATGCAAGCCAATTATATAGAATGAAATTGGCCTGTCCGAGGGCTTGCATGCGATTGCTTACAGGCTGCTGTGGGCCAGTTCGAGTGTGTCGGCAAGGGGCAGAACATTCATAACATGGGCCAATGCAAGAGGTTTGCTTGGCAGCCATTTTGCTAGCTTGAAATAATGTGGGCCCATACAGCATTTTCGCGCGGCAGCTCATTATGCACTTGATGGGCCAATGCAAGCCAATTATATAGAATGAAATTGGCCTGTCTGAGGGCTTGCATGCGATTGCTTACAGGCTGCTGTGGGCCAGTTCAAGTGTGTCGGCAAGGGGCAGAACATTCATAACATGGGCCAATGCGAGAGGTTTGCTTGGCAGCCATTCTGCTAGCTTGAAATAATGTGGGCCCATATGGCATTTTTGTGCGGCAGCTCATTATGCACTCGATGGGCCAATGCGAGCCAATTATATAGAATGAAATTGGCCCGTCCAAGGGCTTGTGCATGATTTCTTACTGGCTATTGTAGGCCAGTTCGAGTATATCGGCAAGGGGCAGAACATTCATCACACGGGCCAATTCAAGAGGATGCTCAGCAGCCATCCTGCTAGCTTCAAATAGTGGGCCCATACCACAGTCTCGTGCGGCAGCTCTTTATGTGCTTGATGGGCCAATTCGAGCCAATTATCCAAATGAAATTGGCCCATGCAAGGGCTTGCGCACAATTGGCCATGGGTTGCTGTGGGCCATCTCAAGCTCATTGGCAGAGGGGCAGAGTGTTCAATTGTGGGCCAATGCGAGCATTTTGGTTAGCAGCAGCCACCCAACTGACCATGGGCCCATACAAATTCAGGGTTGAGAAATAACAACATTTACTGATGGGCCAAGGCGTGAGGATACACACCATATCTCCATGGGCCCATACAAACTCATGCACTTGTCACCAAAACTTGGCCCACATTGTTTTTCCCGATACATACAACCAATTTGCATGTGGTTTCTACTGAGTACTACAACAAGATATGCTACATGGGCTTGCATATCTGCCAGCAGTCGAGGCCAGAGGTGCACATCAGCACAATCACAGGTGGTGGGGGGTCGCAGCACCTCACACATGTACAAAGCTACTTGATAGCTGTCTAGATAGTTCCATGGTATTTTATCTCATGTGCAGCCTTGACGACGTGTGGGACTCAGTGGCGTTGACAGCTTGTGATCCATAGTGATGCCTATGTCCCACTTATCAAACCATTACCATCATTATTTTGACTATTGCTAAGCTACTCGAGTGGTATCTCTTGCTAGCGCGGGACCATTTTCCTGATGTATGTTATTGATAAATCCCAGACCTGTGGGACGATGTTTGGCTTAAAAAATAAGCTTTTCTTGCGTCCCACCCGTGCTAACTCCAAGGATTCACTTCTTCTGCGATGGGTTATCATCCCACAAGGAGAGATTTCCTTCCGGAAAAATGGCGATTTCACCAGCGTCTCCATAAACACCTATGACGAACAGCATGTCCGTTGGCATGAATACACAATTGACACAGACCTTGGATGTCTGACGAGTAATGCAAGCCCAAGTAGCAAGCTATACCAATGTTATTTGCATGCACTTACCAGTCACTGTCTTCCCAATCCGTTGCTCAGTCACACCAGTACAGAGGAGGCCCTCTACATACTGCGAAGCGCTTTGTGCCGATCCTTTCAACGACTCAATATACACGAGGCAAGGCTCCTGGAATTGATAAGTAGCTTAATGCCAGAAAGGATTTACTATCCGCCTCATCTGCAGTCGATGGCTACAGTGAAATGGAATGACCTTCCGGCATTGTCACAACACCATGGCTTCTTCCAAGCTGCACGCTCCATTTTTGACCATGCACGTGCCTTAGAGGTCCTCTACAATCCACCTACCATTTTTGAGACCTCTAACCGCAATCCATCATTGTTAAGCCAGGTGGCTTCGCGTAACAAGTCATACTATCCATCGGATCTGCAGATATTGGAGCAGCCGTCATCCCCAGACAACGTGATTTACAGGTCAAGGGATCTCTACAATCTTGGAACTGCTGAGCATGTGGCTTTTCAAACATCGTGGTCTATTTTGAATGGCCAGCCATCACTTGATGCCAGTTCTCCGAACCTCTGGGATATCATGAACTCATGGAATTCGCTTGGCCCGCAAGACAGCAATCATGTCTCATTGCACTACAGCCAATACTGGCTCAAATTTGATGGCGCACAGGATTGGTTCATGATCTACGAACTCTGTCACAAAGCGAGCATTAGGGGTCTCCGAAACTCAAAAATCGAAATGTGCTTTTCTCTTTTGGCGGCGGCTTACAGCAAGTCAAAGTATTCTATTGTGGTCCCCTTCCTGATTATCTTTTCTGTTGACCAACGTTTTTATGACATCAATCCTCCAGCCAGCCGTTCATATATGCTATCACATGGACTAACTCCAGGACTCACTCACCTTGAAAAAATTGTATCAGAATCTGCGCTTCCTTTACAATCCACCCCTGTAAATTCCTTAGTGGTCAATATGAAGCGGAAGAATGAAGAATACGGGATGGTCATTAAGAAAGAGTCATCAAGAGTTGCAGAATTGATATTATGCCAGTGGCCAAGCTATCAACACGTGGGTCAACCCGAAGAGTGGTTTAACAAATCTTATTTCGATCGAAGTATCCAGGAATATGACCAGTCAATCTCCTGGAATGTCTGACTTAGGGTTCATACATTACTGTTACAGAATGTCCTGAATGCTTGGCAAAGCCTGAATGACTTGGTCCCCATCATGATCCCCGTTCCATACGTTTTCTCACCCTGATTCATCGCCAGCCATCCGAAGCCACCTTTGTACTCGCTTCGCGACATATTTGTGTCCCGCGCCAACATCCCAACACCACCTGTAGACAGAGATCCTCTTCAGATTTGCGCAATCCCTGGAACCCCAACAGCAGAGCCACTGGCCATTTCCGACAACCTCGACATTCTTATTGAAGAGCTCAGGAATTCCAAACAGCCTTTGCTACAACTCTATGGAAGTGAGCTGAAGAAGAGTCATCACGAACTCTTGTGTCAATATGGCTCCCTATGGGTGCGGGGGGGCATTCCTTCTTACAAGGTTCTACTTGTCTACCACCATGAGTGTTCCCACAGGAAGGACACAATGTTTTCCCAAATTTGCGCAGCTGTTGCACCGTCTCAAAATGTGGAGGCAACGAACCGTATCGCAGGACTCTGGCCCCAGAAAACCCCCCGATCCCTACTCCGTCAGTTGGCCAAAGACCTCATCGACACACTCCCCTATGTGTGGCAGTCAATGATCACTCACTATGCAATCTCTCTCCTCAAATATCGACATTCTATACGCCTATTGGCGCTCTCATCGGGACAACAACGTGAGGAACTTCTTTGAGAAATTGAGGCCACCTACAACGATGTTCTGTCAGAATCGGCACCTGATTAGCTATTAATCCAGGTTTGCCTGTCATTTTGATGATGTATTTAAGATAGACTAAGACGTACACTCCGACAGATTGAAGCAAATCTCCTGGCTCGTCCAGTTCAAGTAGCTGTTGCGCACGAAATGATCTCTCCAAGTTCTAAACGGAATATATCTCTACAACTTAATATGGGAGAGGGCAAGTCATCAATTATCGGGGGCTCCTTGAACCACAACCACCACCAGGTGCGATTTTCCCACGGTTGAACCGGGGCAAGGAGGGCACTGCCTGCAGGTACAAATGCCCCCCCATGTAAACCTGTAAAATGTGTAACAAAGTACCCAGAATAACACACTTGAGTTGAGAAAGATAGACCCAGTAGCGTAAAATACAAAACAGAAAGATAGAAGAAACCAAAACGCAACCAACCACCCAGAGACCAGGCGCATGCTAAAACGACACACAAAATGCACAAAACAGACCAGACAAACCCACACAACCATCCCCAGAACATCCCCACAAACCCACAAACAAAATGCAAACACAGCTGAGACAGAAGAAACAAACCAACCCCAGTGGGCACAACAAGGCACATCTGCTACCCAGACACCCACCAAACAACATCACAAACACATGCCCCCTGCCAGCAAACAATATAAACCAACAAAACCAGACCACCATGCCTACCCAACTAGCCCATAACTGAACCATGGAACTGCCAACAGCGTCACCCTTTGATGAAACCAAGAAAATAAAAAAGCGCAAAATCAGTAAGAACCTCCCTGTAAACACACACCCAATCTAACACCCCGCTAGAACCTCAGCATGACGAAAACACCGAATCCCTTGTTGAGGAATACGGTGTAACCCCTCCCACGCTACCAATACAAAATGGCCCCCCCCCTCAGCTCGTAACCCCAATAAAACCATCGGAAATCCCACCTTGTCAATGCCAGTAATCGCTGGAGAACTCTCCCCATCCCCTCCCATCTCACCATCCCCGGCCCCGGCCAGAAAAACCAGGTCAAGCACCTCGAAAGTAAACCGCATGCTGGACACGCACAGGACCACCTCACCTCTCCCCTCCCTAGCCCCTGGACCAGAAACTAGTGTAGAACACCTCATGACCACGGCCAGTGCCCTACAAAGCATCCCAACAAACCAAGACAAAAGTGCAGAACAAGACAACACTCACCCCATGAGACCATCTAACAACTGTCTCCCATGCTTCAACCAAGTATGGGAAGTGGCCAGTCTACAACCCCAGAAAGCCACCAGGCAGCCTGAGCAAAAAGACCCACTGGACAAATTCTCGAAAGGGATTACCAAAACTGTTCACGACGCCTATCCTGGCTCGGCATATGCCCGCATCAAGCAAGATGTCCTGAATGACTGGAGCACCATGGAAGGCAAGACACTCCTCACAATCCCCTTTGGATGTGATGCGGAATCTGCAGAGCTGCACAATGAGACATGCAACCTTATCTTTGACACAGTGGGCGAAATAACTCAATCCAAAACATACAGAGTGGCCCTGCCAATCAAAAAAGAGGAACTCCAAGTTCTAATAACCAAACAGCGTCGCCAGAGCACAGGACAAAAACAGAAGCAGCCCAAAGAACGCCTCCCCGCCACGTTCCTCATCCACAGCCTGAGCAAAGTCCACTACCAAGTCCTTATGCAACAAACCATCTGGGCCTCCCAAAACATAACCTTCAGAGTAGCACCCCCAGAAATGTACTGCCCAGACTTCCTCTTCACCATCAAGGGCCTCTGTACCAACAGCGCAAAACAAGTCGAAAAATGCATGTGGGAAACCTGGAACGACAAAACAACCACCCAGTTCTTTCAAAACCTGGTAGCCATGGTGGGAGAAAATGAGTGCGACGTTGCCATCCACTTGATCCAAATGTTCAAAGACTCCCTGTGGGTCGATGCACTTGACACAAAAGTCCAAGGTGGCACCAAGAAGCCCACCTTCAACGTACACGCAAACGGAAATTTTATTAACAACTCCAACGCATGGTCGAATATAAGGTCCCATCTGGCTGGGAGAAACTACTATGATAGTAAGTTTGGACAAGGAGAGAATGCAGTCACTCCACACCACTGCAGTCTGTGCCACAGTATTGACCACCCAAGAGGGATGTGCCCCTTCCCAGAACTGGATGGCTGGTTGGGCCCCATTGATACAAACATATTCCCCCAAAAAATAGACAGGTACACCCGTAATTCAGGGCGCTTCCCCCCTGGCAAACAATACTAGAACAGATGGATGTCACATCCCAAAAATTTCTGATGTAAATAGCCAAAACTCACCACTCAATCGATACAAATAAATAGAATAGCACCCTGTGAACCCAACCCTCCCAATGCTGACCACACACTCCACACATGCCAGAGAGCATCCCAGACCGAGAACCCCCAACAAGGGCACACACCCACATCCAAGCACCAGATAAGGTCCCTCAGGGCCCAAATACCCAACCCATGTGTAACCATCCTACACCAAGGATCAGGCCCGAGAACCAGGGTGACCAAAGAACAAATGAAATCCCAAAAAAGGCCAGACTAAGGGCCAATATCCGAATCATGTCTCAGAACGTGAATGGGGCAGCCATCCCATCTGAAAACATGAGCTACAGAGAAAAATGGAAATCAATCAGCAACACAATACACACAGAAAAAATTGCAATACTTGCCATACAGGAAGCCCACCTCGACCAGAGCATGACGGAACAACTGGAGAGAGCCTTTGAGAAGAATTTGAAAATCCTGATTTCAGCACCTCCCAAAAACCCCTGAGCGACAGCAGGGGTAGGTTTCATCATCAACAGGCAGTTGATTGAACCAGATGAATTGGAATTACACAAATTGATCCCCAGAAGAGCGGCCGTGCTAAAAGTAAAATGGTTAAGATTGTGCACCACAACAATACTGAATGTGTACACACCTAACAACAGAAAGGAACATGCAAATTTCTGGGCGAAAGTAATGACCACAAGGAGAACTAAGCACCTCCCAGTACTGGACTTCACACTAGGAGATTTCAATGTTACAGAAGATGCCATAGACAGGATGCCCCCCAGACTTGACGACCAATCTGCGATAGCTGCCCTGAGGGGAGTAAGACACGAATGGAACATGAGGGACATGTGGTGCTGGGCGAACCCAACCGAAATTGCCTTCATGTACAAAGCACAAACGTGAATGGAACAAATACAAGCAAGACTAGACCGCATATACATATCCGAAAGAGTTGAACCATTTACCTTTGACTGGGTAATCAAAGAATCAGCAATCCCAACTGACCACGTGATGGTATGTGTGAGATACACACACAAGGACGCAAAAAATAGAAGTGATCTTATGAAAGCGAAACTGGCAAACCACAGCGAATGCCTAGGAGGAATGTGGTCAGCGCTAGGCAAAGAGAAGAGGCCAAGGAGCCTAATACATAGACTAAGGATTCCTAACACCAACCTGCCACAATATGAATGAAGCTCAAAGAGAATGGCCAAACTAGTGTGTGACCACCACGACACACTCCAAAGCAAAGACATAGACCCGAATATGAGTATTGAGGAATATGACACATTGATCAACGACTTCCTGAATGAAATCCCTGAAAGCCAGCACTTAGAGGACCCAGATAGAACAACAATGAGCTGGAAAATAACAGAGAAACAAGTGAGCAAAGCACTACAATGCATGAAAGACAGCACTGTGACTGGCCTAGATGGCTGCCCATATGAACTATGGAAAACCCTGGAAAAACGACATAACAACCTGCAACATAAGAATGTACCAAGTTTCAATGTGATTAAAGTGTTCACATACCTGTTCTGAGACATACAGGAATATGGAGTTGATGATAGGACATCCTTCACAATGGGCTGGATGTGTCCCATATTCAAAAAGAAGGACCCTACAGATATCCATAACTACAGACCTATCACCTTAATGAATACAGATTACAAGATGCTCACCAAAGTACTTGCGCTGCAGCTGCTTGACCACACTAGCCAACTTGTACACCCAGACCAAGTGGGATTCATTCCTGGCCGCTCGATCTTTGACCACATATGACTGGTGAAAGTGATCCTCAATTATGTGGAGGTAACTGAGGAAAATGGTGCAATAGTAGCATTAGACCAGGAGAAAGCATATGACAAAATAAGACATGACTACCTGTGGAAGACACTAGAGGCTTTCCACCTCCCCCAACCCTTCACATGCACAATCCAGGTGCTATATAACAACGCCCACACCAAAATCGCAATTAATGGAGTATTCAGCAGAACTTTCAAAGTCATGCAGGGAGTTCGACAGGGCGACCCACTCTTGTGCCCCCTTTTCGACCTGGCAATCGAACCTTTAGCATGCCGTATACGGGCCGACCCAAACATCAAAGGCATTACAATACCTGGAATTGAAAACACAATCAAGGTCACATTGTTCGTGGATGACACCAACCTCTTCCTAAACAAGGAAGATCAGCTGGACTATGTACAAAGGACCCTAGATAAATGGTGCAAAGTGTCAGGAGTGAGATTCAACATAGAAAAGACAGAAATAATACCAATAGGGACTAAGTCCCACAGGAAGACCATAGCGGATAACAGGAAAATAAATGCACAAGATAACAACCCCCTCCCCCAGAAGATTAGAATTGCCTACGATAGGGAAGCGGTAAGGATCCTTGGGGCATGGATCGGCAACGCAGTAAACAACCTAGCCCCCTGGGAACCAATACTAAATGCCATCAAAACCAAATTGAACCGATGGGAAAAGGCACACCTCATGCTAAACGGGAAACACATCATCATACAGGCAATCATGGGGGGTCATACACAATTCCTAGCCAAAGCTCAGGGTATGCCCATGCATATTGAGGACGCCCTAATGAACATCATGAGCACCTTCATATGGGAACAAGGAACCAAACCCAGAATTGCCATGGCCACACTCCGAAGCCCCATCCTGGAAGGAGGCCTAAACATCCTTGATGTCAAGTCCAGAAACGAAGCAATCGAGATCATATGGCTGAAAGCATACCTGAACTTCTCCCCATCCCACCAAAAATGGGCAACCATCACCAACCACATCATACTTGCCACAGTGCCACCACACTCAGTGAAAAAAGCAAGGGAAAACCCATTCCTGCAAACCTGGACGGCCCCACTAAGAGGCCGAAGAGTGAAAGCACTGAACGACGATATCAAATGGATGCTAAAAACAGCATGGAAATATGAAGTTAATCTTGCAGCGATCAGAATGATGCCCCACCTCCTAGCACAACTACCTGCGTGGTATCATCTCTCTGCCAAACAGAAATCCCTAAACAATGCCAGCGCGAAATGCCTCCTACAAAAGCACAACATTGCAAAAGTGGCAGACCTAATCAGAACATCAGCACGCCTCTGCCACCCAGCACAATTCCCAACCCACCAAAAAAACAAAAACTGTGCCTGCCGAGAATGTGCAGCAGACAGGACCCTAGGATGCAAGAACCCGCACAAGTGCACCAAAGAGGCCCTGGCCAGGGTGCACCTGATCCCCCCAAAACACAACCCAACAAAACAGGAGCCACTGGACAGTACAGTTGCTCAAAAAACTGTCCCAATATTTTGCCATTTTGGAAAGAGTGACTTGGAATAAATCAAATAAATTATCAAATATTGTGAAAATAATGTATGTTATATTACATCATCTTGGCTTTCGGAAATATCCT
>Ga0307510_10003314_pt1 | contig 18752 bp, 6 predicted proteins | sample 12_EM_MG_FD_207224 | JGI IMG/M metagenome (GOLD analysis project Ga0307510, IMG submission 207224) | Populus trichocarpa ectomycorrhiza microbial communities from riparian zone in the Pacific Northwest, United States - 12_EM | ecosystem: Host-associated > Plants > Roots > Unclassified | place...
TTAATTGTCATCATAAAAAAAAAAAAGATATTATTGACTTTGGAGTCACATATTAATATTTATGTATTTTAATGATAACAATTAAAGAAAAACAAGCTAATGATATGCTTGGTTGATATTAAGTCTAAACATGTTTATATGAAGATCATCAATAAACATAAATAATTAAATGAAGAAATAAATCAACAAGTCCAAGATGTAAATCAAGTGAAAACTTAGTTCTTAAGAATTCATTTTAGTGCTAATTATGTAAATTTTTTTATTTTACTTGATAGCACAAATTAAAATGAATTCACATACTTCACATTTTATGCATTATAGGATTGATATGCATTTAGTCGTTTAAGATTCTTCAAGCTTAAAACTGTCAAATCTGGATTTTAAGTTAAATCGGTCAATCGTTTAGCTATACCAAGTAATCGATTGACCGCTTGTTTATCAAGGATAAACACCTAGAAATCTACAGGAACCGGTCGACCATTTAAACTGTTAGAGGAACAGTAACGGTTATAAATGGCTACTTCTTGCTAGAATCATATACATAGCTTGTTTAATTGAAGAATTAGGTACAAATTTTGAATATATATATCATATACAAGATATTTTAAGAGCAAAAACAACTTCAAATTCTCAATCTTAAATCATACTCATATTTGTACATTAAAACTTTTATATTCTTGCACAATAGTATAAATTCTCACTCACTACACTTAAATACATTCATACATTCTAAATGTTATTAAGTGAGCTATATAGATATAAGTTTTAATTGTATTATCTAATCTTTGAGAGAGTGTTGTTACATTTCAAACAATTATAATCCTTTAAGAGTTGAAGTGAAAAACTCTTGGTTATTGGTGACATACAACACCAAGGTAAAAAATCTTGAAGAGAGTATTTCTTTAAGTGGTGAAAAAAAAGCTTGATGATGATTCATTAAAGACATTATAATCTTTGGCTTGGATTAGTAAAGAATATAATACTCAAGACCAGCTTGGTGCTTGGGGTATGGATATAAACTTGCTGAACCATATTAAAAACTGAGTTTGTAATTTATATTCTTATACTTCTTATTTTAAGCACTTGAATTATATTGTTGGTTAATTAAGTTTAATTAAATTAATTGCAATATTTATTATTATTAATAAAATACATAATTCATCCCTTAGAAATTTTTGTTACTTTAACCTTAAAACAACAAGGAAAAAAAAAAGTTTGTTAGGGCATGACAAAAAAAAATTAAGAAAAGAAAAATGAAATAGAAAATTAAGCGGAAAAAAATCCAAAAATGATCTAAATAACAGGGCCAAAAATCATCATAAATCATCTTTGCAAGCACCAAATATAAGCATACGACAAATCAACAAGCTTAAACGTCAAAGCTCGCCAGTTCATCAACATCCTAGAATGAGGGAGCCTAGCAAGTCACGACACCAAACCAAAAACCTCGTTAAATACCAAACCAAACAAAACAGAAGACTCGAGATCGAACTCAAAAACCTAAAGAGAAGCTCAAAGTCTCCTCAAAACACGAAGACAAAATTAAGATCAAACAACTAAACAGAAGGCCAATATAAATGAAAATGAGATGAGTGGCACAACAATAGCATACTAGTACTAGCATGATAGCCGGTCATTTTCGCGCGTGAGTTTTTTTTTGCCCTGGCTAGAAAAGAATTCTAACACACGTGTCATTTTCGCGTGTGAGTTTTTTTTTTTTTAAAAAAAAAGCAATTGAGGAGGAGAATGTGAACGACAGTCATTGAATCATGTTGAAATATACGGTGAAGATTCGATCAGTTACTAAGGCAGAACCATCATCAATCATGTCCTTCATTTTGGGGCCCACTATATATAATCTCTCTCTTGCTTTGAAAGCGCTATAAATACCTCTTCTATGAACAAGAGAATTTCAAAACAGAAGCCAAGAATACGAGAGAAATTCGAAAGGAAACACCTAAAAGAAGAAATCAACGGTAGAGATTTCTGAGCGAAGATGTCGTGGCAAACATACGTTGATGACCATCTGATGTGCGAAATCGAGGGCAACCATCTGACGGCTGCCGCCATTATCGGCCATGATGGCAGTGTGTGGGCCCAGAGCGCCACCTTCCCCCAGGTCCTTTCTGAATTTTTTTTTTTTGCTAATTACCATATCTTATTATAATTTAGATTCGATTGGATCTGATTTATTGTTCTTTAATCACGAGTTCCTCCTTGTTTTTAAATGTTTTTATTTTTTGATTTAGTTATTCAATGTGGTGTTTGATTTATTATTACGAATTATTGACTAAGAAATGTTTTTTTTCTTGTGGTTTTGGATTTTGGGATTGCTTTTGTTTTTTAAGACATTTTTTTGTCGCAAACGGCAATGAATTATTAAAATATGAAGGGTTTTTTCTTGTTAATGAATATTAAGAAGGATTCTATGTTGATTTTGTTGGGGTTAATTGTTGAAAGATGGATTGTTGGTAAAATGCTGCATTTGGCAATTAGCTTGTGATCGGCTCTGACTTTTAAGGATTCCGAAGGCGCACCGTTAGATTTAGGAAGTGGTTTATCATGATAAGATGTAAATGGTAAGTGGTGTGAGAATTTATCGGATGTTGGTGGGCTTCGTTTTGCTTTTGATATCCATCTTCTAAAGGATGTATTTGAACCTTTGTTTTGATTTGCTGTGTAGCGGTTTGGCCTGCAAAAACATTTTGTTATTAATTCTTTGAGCATCATTTGTGGTCTGTATACACAGTTTGGATTGTGCAATTTTATGCATTTATCGCCTCTGTTTCTTCTGTTTTTGAATGCCTTTTTCTTGCTTGATATGGCTCCAACTGGATTTTTCTTTTCCTCTTTCACATGTCATTGACCAAAACATTTCATTGCTGGCTGTTTACAGTTTAAGCCTGAGGAGATATCTGCCATCATGAAAGATTTTGATGAACCTGGATCTCTTGCCCCAACTGGGTTGCACCTTGGTGGCACAAAGTACATGGTGATCCAGGGAGAGCCTGGAGCTGTGATCCGTGGAAAGAAGGTGCTGCATCATTTCTCGTTTCTACTTGCCTTGGTTCTCATGCAATAGATAATTCAGTGATTTTGGTTTTATACTGGGGCCATATTCAGCATAATTTATTATAATGCAGTCACAACTGTGTAGTCATTTTAATGGAGAACATGCTATGGTGTCAACTTTATTAGGATGCTTAAAGTTGTGGAATATTATTGTCTGGCACATGTCAAGAAGGGTAATGCTGGTGCTCCCGGATAAAAGCCTTTTACCCTGAATCTTTCATCATATCTAACGTTTACAATAACTAGTATAAATATTTCGTTAGGGCAAGTAACCTGTATAGTCGTTGTTTTATCATATGATCTTTTCACTTGCCATTTTCTTGATTCAAGGACTCGTTCCTTGAAGACTACTGTTATTGATGATATTCTGCTACTGATGTTGTCGAGAACTTTCCCTCCTCTTAACTCTCTCTGTCTTGGAATTCAATACTTTTAACTCCTTGAATGAATGAATAATCCAAAGAGTATATTTGTTACTGAGCTGTAGATTGTTTTATAAAATGTTTTTTTGTTTTGAAATATATAGAAATAATATTTTTAAATTTTTTAAAATTTATTTTTACATGAGTACATTAAAATCAAATAATATGAAAACATAAAAAAATAATTTAAATAAAAAAATAAAAAACTTCAAATTTCTTTTTGAAAATACTTTTAAAATATAAAAACCAAGAGAATATATCTAACAGAACTTCACGTTCTGACTACCTTTGAATAGCCCTTAATTACTTTGGCCATGCTTAGCCAGTCTCCTTCATTAAGCCTCTTGTGGACACAAGAGAACAGAGACACGTGGATGACAGGTAGCCTTTTGCTTTTGCTTTATTGAAAAGTATAGCCAGTAACTAGGTGTCCCTGATCTGTCGTAGGACGCATCATTTTCGTTTGCTGGCACGGGCACCACCTAGTAATAGCATGATATGTTTTTTTCTTTGCCCTTTGATAGCACAACAAGGTAGGCAGACAGATATAACGTAATTTTCATGGTAAAACCTTTCATGGTATGTTTCTTTTATCAATCTAGAATTGATGAAGGCTGGCCTCATTAGGTTTAGTTGTGGTTAGCAGAAGGCGACCTGTGAGAACTAACGCATTGAAATTCTTGGATGTTGTTAAACATGTGGGGAAGTATTTTCGTATTTCACATCTTAATGTTGTTGCATGCATGATTCAATTTTCAGGGTTCTGGTGGCGTCACTGTGAAGAAAACCTCCCAAGCTCTTGTTATTGGTCTTTATGATGAGCCATTGACTCCAGGACAGTGTAACATGATAGTTGAGAGGTTGGGTGATTACCTCATTGATCAGGACCTGTAGGGGCCAACGTTGTGGCTTCAGGATGCAGTTTCTTGCCGCTGGCCATGAACTAGCATTGATGATCTTGCTCTGCGAAATAATTGCATGGGGACAGAGACGGTGATTTATATTTTTGATCCTAGGGTCACCCAATTTTCTTCTTGATTCCTTTTCTTAATTTATGCTTGAGAGTTTGAATTCCAGTTGGGTTTGTTTTCAATTCAAAGAAGTTTGATATCACAGCATATAATGGCTGCCTTCATGTAATTTGGATGGCTTAAAGCAGTTAATCTACAGGGAATACCGAGTCCATATCCAGGATTAATATGTAAATTTAGAATTACAGTACTAATTAACCTCTTTCTGAGGGATAATGCCGTCAATGAATGAATCGATTTATCCCATTTCTGAGGGACAAGTTATGCTCCCGTTATGGTGTCCGCCCGCATTTACACGCTGCTTCGGTATTGAAAATCGAATAAGCTATTTTTGTTTTTCAGAATTCATTTTTAAAAAAATTATTTTTTAAATTTTTTTGTATTTATTTATTATTAGAAAAGTTGATCCAAAAAAAATATTTTTCAATCAAAGAAAAATTTGACTTGGTTTTCAGGAAAGTGTTTTCCTGAAAAATTTGAGCGGAAAACACTTTTTGAAAGTTGTGAAAAATTTAGAAATATCATATTATTTGTTAATTATATCAAATTTGGTTATCAAACTTTTGATTGCTATATATATATATTGTTTTGAATATTTATTTTTCAATTTCACCTCTTAAAATTTAATTTTTATTTTAACTTTGGTCCTCATTTTTATAATTGTTATTTGTTTTTTCCTTGTCATTTTTTTATTGAAATTTTTTATGTATCAAATTTGGTCCTCATTCTTTTGATTGTTACTTATTTTATTTGAAGTAATTTATGAAATGTTAATTATTATTATTTTAATTTCTTCATCTTTTATTTTTTTTATTTTTTAGATTTGATCTGTATTATTTTGATTATTATTTATTTTATTTGAGATAATTTATGAAATTATATTTTTTATTCAATTTCATTCTCATTCCACTTTTTAATTTATAAGATTTGTTCCTCATTATTTTAATAAACTTGAGAAAAATAAAATATTAATAAGTTATTTTCCATGACATAACCAAACACTGGAAAGTGTTTTCCAACTTATTTTTCATTACACTACCAAATATCAGAAAATAATTCACTTTGCCGGAATTCACTTTCCAAAAAGAAACTACTTTCCAGCAAACAAACGGGTCTAAAATGATCATGTAAACAAACTTGGTAGAGAAATGAGGAGATTAATCACTCTTGTCTTCTCGGCTTTCCTAAATTTATCAATATCAATTTCAATTCTAAGGTCTATGATGTTCATTATGGCTTATTTATATAAAAATTTATAACTTGGTATAGTTTCAGCCTGTTTCTGACTTACACATATTTTAGCACTTTCAATTATGTATTTCATTTTGAATATTTCTTAGACTCGTTTATAGCACATTTCAAAAAAAAAATTCAACTTAAATATTTTTCGTGGTTTTTTATGGCAAGTTCCATTATTTTTTCAACTCAAATATTTCTCATGCCTATATATAACATAATTCAATATTTTTTCAATATAATTATTTTTCATGTCTATTTATAGCATGTTTCAATATTTTTCTAACATAATTATTCTTCATGCCCATTTATGACGCATTACAATATCTTTCCATCTTAGTATTTTTCTTATATCCATTTATAGCATATTCAATTGTTTTTCTATCTTAATATCTTTCTTATGCCTTTTTATAGCATATTTAAATATTTTTTTCCATATCCTATTTTTCTTTTGTCCATTTATGGTGTATTCAAATATCACATAATAAATTCTCCTATTATGGACAATTTAGATATCATAAGTTAAAATCTATCTTTACGATACATTCAAATATCACATATTAAAATTTCATCATTGCGGTCCATTCAGTTTTTTAAATAATAATTTTCACCATTACATTCCATTTAATTCCCATATTTTAAATTCCCATGTATTTAAATTTTTTTTCTTTGCCTTACAAGCATGGTTTGCATAATATTATTTTTCTATCACACGAGCATAATTTATTTATATTAATTCCCTACCACATAGGCATTATTTGCATGAAATTATTTGAGCCTCTATCCAAGTAATTGACTATGATACTCATCAATCATATTAGTCTCCGTCCAAACAACAAACTATATCTGTATTTATAGTCTACGTCCAAACATCCAACTATGATACCATTAAATTTCATTAGTCTTCATCCAAACAAAAGACTATAAATGTATCCAAAGTCTACGTCTAAATATACAACTATCATCAAATCTCATTCTTATATGTCCAAACAATAAATTATATTTGTATACATAGTCTATATCCAATCTTTCGACTATGATACCATCAAATCTCATTAATCTTCATCCAAATAGCAAACTATATATGTATGTATACATAGTCTATATGCAAACGTCCGACTATGATACCATCAAGTCTCATTAGTCTCTATCCAAATGGAGGACTTTCTCACACGTTGCAACCTTCATCTAAACGGTCAGCTTTCTCACACGATTTAGGATCCACCTATGATCAATTTAAAATATATGACAGTTACCGTCATTGTGTTCATTCACAAACACAATATTTATTAGTGTTTTTATGGTCGTCACAAACACAATATTTATTATTGTTGTTCTGGTAGTTCACAACACAATATTTATTGCCATTGTTGCGATCGATTACAAATCACATGTAATATCACCGCTTTTGCAGTCAATTACAAAACTCATCTATTTTTTTTCACCAACATGATTAAATATACATTGAAAATATAACAACTATAAAAAAACATCTTAAATAATTAAAAAGATCAAAGGAGAGAGAGCAATCTCTTACCTTAAGCTCCTGTTATACAAGCTCCTAAGAAATCAGGTCTCATTTTGGACGTTTCTCCTACAACACCAAACCAATACCTATAATATTCACACTACTAAATTAAAAAATTCACCCATAAAAATTTTCATACCATACATCCCAAAGTTTAAATGATTATCCATAAACATCAGAAACATCAATTTTTCATTGCATTCCACAAGTTAATATTTATGTCATCAAATCAAATTTTCACTCAAGACCTTTACATCATTAAAATTTCCATGCTTAAATAACCAATTCATATTCCTATTATACACACTTCCTTATATTTTTTATATTCTCAACCTATATAACTATGCTCAAATATATCAAATTTATATTTTCTTCATATTGACACACATCAACCAAACTCAATTCCAACTAAATTAACAATTTAGCCTAATAAAATCAATTTAACTAAACGTATAAATTTTCTAAACTTATACACTTAAACTTTCTACATTTATATAATAATTCATTCTTATCTTATTTACAACCACCCTCAAGCATCCAAAACATTTAAAACAATGCATATGGGCCATTTAACCATGGTTAATTTCTTAAATTTTCTAAAATTCTTTAAACTAACAATTTGGCTAATTTTTAACAAAATTTTATAATTTTTTATTAACTCCCTCAATCCATTTCTTTTCAACATGGTACTTTAATACCTAACACAAATCTAATTCACCAATTTCATATACAATTTAAACAATCATCAACTTCCATATTAACAAGGAAACACTACAACACCTATTAAATCCTTCCTCTTATATATATATATATATATATAGTTTGCCAATCATTTAATAGTAAAAGTTCCATGTTTTCTTCTCGTCTAAATCTACCTTATTTAATTCATTATTTCCAACACCTTTAGTTTGAAATTCTCATTGGTTCCATAACTTCTTTACACACTCAAGTCCTTAACATTTACATATGCTTTTTTCAAGCCCATTTCACATCATACCAACATTTATTTACAAACATAATTAACTTTAATCACTAATTTTAGAACCTTTATATTAGCTTATCAATATTCAACATAACAAGGTCTACCAACTTCAAGTCCTACTCTTTTCCAAGCACACATTTATAACAGAAAGTTCACATTTCTATACAAATTGTTTTCTAAACCATAATTATTCATATCAATATATTAAATAAATATGTAATCCCGCAATTTTAAAATAATTTATACAATTTTTCAAGATTTCCTATATGGCTGGCCTAAAATGTTAATTTATCATTAATCATATTGTTAATCATTTCCATCATTTATCTCTAATCAATACCTATTTTGTGTCAATTAAAGAAATTTATCAATAATTTCTCATTTTCTCAATATTGAAAGGATTAAAACTATTTCCCTCACCTACCCAACCAAAATCTTTTCTACACCCATATCTCATATCAATACTTCACTTAAACATACAATCACACACAATTCAAATAAATTTCAAAATCAAGAACTTAGTCAATCTTAACAACATTTTGTAACCTTGGCAAAGTATTTACAAATTACATTCTACCCCTTCTTTCCATACAAAATACCCTAGGCACCCAAATTTAATATTATACATACAATTTCCCAAGATTTCACCTAATTTCTTCCATTCCCCCAAACCCTCATTCATGGTCGGCCTTATGTAAACTAATCACCCAATGATTTATTTTTCTTTTTCTTTTCTTGGATTGTCATTCTCATCATTATAGAAATTAAATTTAAACTTAACAACATCACTAAAACACTCATATTACCCAATCTTACTAATTTTTGTACATTTTTCTCTTTACAACATATAACACTATTGACTAACTTTTCATAATTCCACGCTTCAACATTCATACACAACTCAAGCATTTCAAAACATCATTCAAAACATCAAAATCAACCCAATTTAAATCAATTTTCATACTCTCTAATTCACTCCACATGGCTGGCCATTTAGAGTCTTAATTTCTCAAAATTTGTTTTCAATTTCTTCACTTATATCCTAAATCATATCATTTAAACCCCATTAACTAACAATCACACAATTTGACATATAAATCAATTTTTTCATAAAACCCAACATTTCTAAAAATTAGGGATTTTCAACCCCCATCCAAATACAACAAAAAAAATGTATTTAAAGCAAAAATAATACCTTAGCATTACCACGCAACCCAATTTAGCAATCCTCTTTCAACAATCTTCAAGAATCCTTGACTCTCTCTTCACTTTGAACACTTTTCCTCTCTAACTTCTCTTCTTCCAACCCTTTTTCTTTGATGTTTATTTCTTGGATGAGTGTCTCTCAGTAGAAATCACCCTCACACATTCGCTAACCCATGATTTTTGGAAGATTTAGCACCAATTTCGAAGAGAAAATGATTAATAAATCAAGCTCTCCTTCTTTAAAGAAGTTGTCAGCCAGAACAATGGAAAAAAGAAAGATTTGGCCAAAATCACAACAATGCCATTAATGAAATGAGTACATGTGTTATTTTCTGTATTTGTTTTACTAATCATCTACACTCTTGTAAGGCCTTTTCAAACTCCGATATACCTAAAATTTTAACCCAAGATAGAAAAATATATTATGGAACTACTTGTAAAATTTCAACTCAATTTAACGTTCAGATTGAGAGTTATGATTGATATCATGAAATTGGGCAATAAGTAATTTTATGCAAAAATCTAAATGTGTACTATTTATTTACTTAAATAATCAAGATTTTCAAACTAATTAATTGGGGACTTTTATCCATAATCATAATAAAAATTTTCCTTAGAGTCTTCACCACTTTCAGTCAAAATAGTGTGATTATATACAGGGCTTATACCGGTGATCAATGTTTTTCTCACGCAAAATCATACATTATTTTATTTAGATTTTCACTCTATTATTATTATTATTATTATTATTATTATCATCATCATCATCTAACTATTTTCACCCTAATTTATATAAAAACAATTAAATAATTATTTTACCTAATTAAGAAATTTATTGATTTGTCACTATGTTGACATTTCACATACCAATTTATTATTTTATCTCATCCTAAGTTTAAATTAATTTACTGGGGATGTTCATCCTGAATTGCCCCTCATTGAAATCAATTATAATAAAAACAAAAACCATAATGAAATTATGTAAATCCCCTCGGCCTTAATATTTGTTTGCTTTAAAGGGCAATTCATTCATTTCACTATGCAATTAAGACTTAGACTAAAAAGCCCCCCTGCACTTCAGTTTAATTTTTTTTTTCTACTTCCAAGTATAATTAAGTCATTTTACTATGAAAAAAAAGAAAAAAACAAGAAGACAGATTTACAACCACCCAATTTGATAAGCCAACTGAACCACGTGAAAATACCATTTTATCCCCCAATCTTTAATTCTCTTGTTATTTTTCTTAATGGTAAAAATGTTATTTTACTATGTAATACCCACAGTAAAACACTGATCCCTTTTAGTTTGTTTCTTTAATATATGCACAAACACACACACACACCTTAAAGTTTAATTAATGATCCTATAACTTGATTGAATCACTTTCTAAATTGAGTTCAACAACATTGGGCTCGATCATTAAAAATTTAGTCATGGTAGGTTTACACCTTGTCCACGTGGTTCATGTCATTTAGTTTGAGGTAAGACTCATAATACACACAAGCTTAAAGTCTAATCGATGATAAAACTCATCTATATATCCATAGGTCCAAGTGTAAATTGAAACCTTTAGACCTTAAGCATATCATTGACCCATTACATCACTGAATATAGGCTTATCGTATTGGTTGAGCCTCCTAGAAGCCTTGTTGACCTAACATGTTCATAAAACCCATTTTCAAATTATATTAGGGTGTCTAATGAGCCCATCAAGGCAACATCCCAAGGTAAAGACTTGATGGGATTTAACTTGATGAGATTCCAGAATAGTCAGACACACCTCGATACCAATCGTTCAACCTTGGGTGTATCACCTCTGGGTCATATAGTATACTCACTACCAACCATTGCCATAGGGATAGAATGTGCAAGCAATAAATAAAGGCATGCTTATTAGCCACGTGTCAATAGAGATTGATCTTATTATCATTATCAATATTACACGGTTCATACACTACTAGAAATTCAACAAATACAAACAGAATTACTGATGATTTTTTTCGTCAGTATTTTGCGGTGATATTTACTGACAGAAAATTTTCCATCGCTAAATTTATCAGTATATACAAACAGAAACACTCCGTTTGTATATACCGAGGGAATCCCGGACGGAATATGAAGAAAAAATAAAAAACAAGTTGTGCAATGACGTGTAAGTTTTTGTGGATGATTTTACCGACGAAATAACAATTGGATACAAACCGGGTTGTCCATATAGTGACGTGTCAAAAACACCAACCAATTTACCGACGGATTGACAGACAAAATAATTATGTTGGTAATTCCATCTGTAATAGTTAATATATGACTAGGTCATCGACCTTCCCCTCCCCTATTTCTCCTTCTTCTCCCCCCTGCATCTAACCCCAACATTAACAACCAGCTCCCTCGCTCCTCATCTCAACAAAATCCTTTCTAGTCTCAGTCTCCGTGTTTTGATTTATTGTGGATTTTTTATTTTTAGTAAGTAAATCTATCTTATTTTTTTTTAATTTTAATACAATTTTAAAATGTCTATTTTATTATTGGTTTTTTTTAGTATATGTATTTTGTTTGGGTGTTTAGTTTACTTGTTTTATTGTTTTTTTTCGCAAACATGTAGTTTGGATTTATAATTTGGTACATGTAGTATGGATCTATAATTTGATACTTGTTTGTTTTAAATTTTGTAAAATTATATTTTTTTGTAAATTGTTAAAACTTATATCGATTTTTCGACTTAGGTGTGTTGTGATGAAATAAACAATGACTTGTTTAACGGGCCTATTTTAATTTTTACCAATTTGATTGCCGAGTTGTAATTTTCATAAATTAATGTGTATAAATTTGTATGTACGTCGTAGATAATTGATATTGAATATTTAAGAGATGTTTGAAAGTAAGTTGGATAATCTTATTTAACGTAGTTAATTAATATATGTTGTCATCATTGTTTTATAGAGGTTCAATAGAAGTCATGGATGATCGTTCATGGATGTATCGAGATTCACCCCAAGGATTGCAGATGATGGATTATTGTAATGAGGTTCAGAATTTTATTAATTTCGCAATATCTATTTCAAGAAATTTTAGTAAAGGCAATATTAGATGTTCGTGCAGGAGGTGTAAGAATAAAAAGTTTCTTCATTAAGATGTTATAACGATGCATCTTCTACACAATGGATTCATGGAGGATTACCTGTGTTGGTATGCACACGGAGAGATATTTGTGAGTAACGAGAGCAAGGTAGGAAGGATGGATGGGCCAACTTCTAGTGCTAGCAACGTGCATAAAGTTGTAGATGACAAAAGTAATCCTTACAAGAATATGGTTATGAATGCAATGAGAATGAACCAAGGTAATGGCAGTCAATGTCCAATCGTAGAAGAAGAAACTAATATAAAATCCGTTCATCGATGTAGGTTGCGTGACTTTTGGTATGAAGCGTAGAAAAAAGCAAAAAAAAATACACTTGAGATAACGATTTACAAGGCTGGAATGACGTGGCGGTTTGGAGGGATTTCAGGCCGCCATACATCCCGGAGGATATATGAGCGTAATATATCCAGCATATGACGTCTAAGCGGTTCACATGACGCTCACAGTCTGGTGCTGAGAACCGGAACTGGCAAATTCACAGTTCGGTTACCACGCACACCGGCGGCTCTATTCCATTCGTTGCACATGCGAAACAGATAGTAAGATTAATTTTAATGACATCTAGGATTAATTAATTTGTTGTTATTTATAAATATATTTAACTTGCAATATTTTTTTTTCTTACAGGCTACGTTTCTTAGACGTGAGCCGAGCCCATTGAAGCTTTTTGTAGAGACGCACATGCGGAGTGAAGACCACCAAAAGAGGTGCAACAATTCATTGACAACCGCACTCAACACTTTGTGGTATGTTCATTGAACTATTTTCTTTTGTAAGTTATTATTTTCTTGAATTGAATTTGATGATATCTTTTTTAATTTTCAGGAGACATACAATAACCGGTTGAAAAAGAGATACGGGGACGATCCTTCGACCCATCTGGGTTTCAATCCGAATTTATGGATGGAGGTAGGATCGTCTGGTGGACACGATAAAAATTGGATGTACAAACTCTCCAACACTACGACCAAAAACTTGCGAGCGGCCCGTAGTGTCTCAACTGTTGAGAGCTCCCAATCGGTATCGAGTACCCAGTCTCAAGAGATTGTAGCCTTGCAACAACACACGGCTCATCTCACTGAAAAATATGAGCGACTCTCGACGGATTATGAACAACTCCATCAAATGGTGATGGACATGAGATCACAAATAGGTGGTACGTGTGAGCCCTCTTTTTGGTCATATGGTTCTCGGAACGACCAGCCTCCTTCTCCTCCTCCAGCGCCGTCATTGTTCTAGTTTAATTTTTATTTATACAAATAAAATTGTAATGAATATTTGGATTTTATTAATATAAAATTTTATTATATTATTCAGTTTTATTTTTACATATTTCAATTGTATACTATTTTATTTGTTTATTTATTTTCTTTTTTTTACCCATATAATTTTATATTAATTATTCTATACAATTTTTTTTAAAAAAATATTTTTTAATTATCACGGATGAATTTACAGACGGAATCCATTTGTCGGTATTTTCTAGAGAGTTGGAACAAATTTATTGCCTATGTCACTATCACCGATGGGAATATAGACGGAATCTATCTGTCGGTATATTCCAGAGAATTTGAAAAAAATTACTTTATATGCCACTATCACTAATGGAAATATACTAACAGAATATTTTCGTCGGTAATTTTTATCTGTAAAACCATCGGATTTTTTTTTACCGACAGAATTAGCGACAGATAGTGGAATTACTGACAAACGGTATATCGACGGACACATTTCGTCGGTGAATGAGTCGGTAAAATTTTCACCGATAGAGTGTTAATCTCACGCCAACAAAAAAATTCCGTCAGTAAAACTACTAAATAGTATATTGATAATATTGTACTGCCCCATGAGTAGGAAAGCCTGGAGGCACAGCTCTGCTTGGCACTGAGAATCCTTCGCAAGCTCAACATTTGTCCCTATGACTCGTTCAAACTTCCATCAACCTGTAAAAATCGGAGGCATATCTTGTTCTTTGTGAGTTTTTATTACCATACCCAAAGTGAAAATAACAGAGGAAAAAAAGTTAATTTACTAACACCATATCCAATGTTAACGAGAAGATAAGCGAACAAATCAATCTGCACAAACTTTCTGACCCTCCATGTGTGTGAAAGCTTCATGGCGAGTGGTGGAAATATTATGCGTGACGAGAAGAATATTGCTCGAAAGGAAATCGAACGGCAAAGGAGGCAGCAAATGTCAACTCTTCATGCTTCACCTCAGAGCCTCCTCCCTCTTGAATCAATCAAGTTCAAGAAACTTTTTTTAATATTGTTCCTTGCTTTTTTTAACTATAACATTTAATTCTAATTTATAATAATGATAAATATAATGTAAGAAAAATCCCTCTACAGAGAAACACATCCCAATATATAAAACTATGACAATATAATAAAATAATATTATGATAAAAGGAGAAGGCATGAAAAACTTAATTTAATTAAATGCTACAACTTCATTCTAGAAAGCTTACCAATATTCTCATCATAATAGTTTTGGTCGCAACTTTGTTCGTCCTCGTATTATAAATACTATTTAGAATTATAATATCGATTGTGATCTAAAATATTTTTTATTTAAAAATATATTATAATAATATTTTATATTTTTAAATAATTAAATTAAAATTTTAAAAAATACAATTTACATGGCATTCCAAAATAAATGAATGTCCCGCGGGAGCAGGCAATGATATATTGTTTACCAAATACGTGACACTTTTGTGCTAGAGATTGGCTTGACCTTATCAAGCATCGTACCAAGTCTTTTATAATGCTTATCATATTATTATTATTATTATTATTATGATGATGGATGGTTGAATTGGTTTCACACGTGGCCATGGATAAGATTGGATGGTACGGCCTTACATTAAAGATGATGTGGTGGAGGCTAAACTGCCCATCAAATTCATCCACGGTCATCTTTACCCCTTTTTGGTTTTTGTGGTAGATGACATCTACAAAAGTCAATTCCCTTATCCTCTCGTCATCATTTCTCTTCGATGCCCTCTAGTTTCTTGCCCCTGCGACCCTTTCTTTTTTCTTCTAAAAGAAATGGACTTTTAAATCAAATAAAAATAAATATATAGTCTTTGTTCATTTGACGGTGCAATATTTTACACAAAATATTCACATTTGATAACTTTTAATTAAGGAATATATAAAAATTCAAGGCACCGTTTTGGTATCATTTCCGTTTTTTATTACTAACTTCAAAACTTGTTTGGTTTCTTCTTCTCCCCCACAAAATGCACCTACTTTTAATTGGATAACTTGAGTTATTCAAGTGCCCTGGCCAGGATGCATTCACTATGGATTCGACCTCCACCTGCCACTTTGAAAACCCATACTCAGTTTGACTTGATTATAAAGATTGCACTCTCGATCCTTAGACACGGTCTTAGTCTCGCCTTAAACCCTAAGATTCGCACACCTAAACCCTAGTGCCTTAAACTCAGTTTTATTTGAACCTCAACACCAGTCCCAACCTAAATCATATCATGACACCGAACTTGCATGAACTTCAAATGCCTAGAACCTAGTCCTAAACTAACTCTAGGTCCCGTTTTGAACCTGGAATCGACTTCTTGGCACCTGGATCAAGTCTATCTGCCTTGAATCTTGGGCATCTTATACCCTAAGCATCGTTCTTGACCCAAACCTTAGACTTTGATGTGGATGGGTTTGAAAAGTCTGATAGTTAGGTGTAGATCTTTTAACGATGAATTGTAAATTTTTAAGAGAAAAAGATCATATCGGTAATAAAGTATGAATTCAAGTTCTTGTGTGAAAATCCTTTTTGACAACAAATCTATATTTTTCTTTGCTTGTTATCTTTGTGTGTTGTTTTTTGTCTGTTAGAATTGGTCTAAGATCGACTTCCGAGTGTCCTGGATCAGGTTTTATCCCGAACTTTGATCGCTTAAACTTGGTCCCGGAATGCATGGTTCGAAGTTGAATCTTGAGCCTCCCGAACCAAATCTCAGCCCCAACCCAAATTGGTCCTAGATAGAATACTAAACACCCTAAAACTTGGTTTATTATTGAATCCTAAGAACCCTTAGCCTGGTCTTGGCGCTGGCACAAACCTTTTGTTTTTCTAAAATTGTGGCCGTGTTACTTTTTACTAACTGATGCTTGTTGTTAGGGAGCTTGATAATGGATGTACTAATCCTTTTGTTTCTTTCTTAATTACTTGTAAAACTGAGATGATTAGTCTTGATTATGGCAAATTGGAGGTTATTTTTAATAATAAGCAACATTGTAACCTATGAGAAGCAACATATTTTTAATAAAACTGAGATGTTGTTGCTCTTAAATCAAATAAATTCTTAAAAAATCAAATAATGTCGCTCTAAATTCTTATGGCAAATTTCCATGTATTTCTTTATTTAAATCAAATAATTTAAATCAAACATATTGTTGCTCTTAAAAAATCTTGAGTCGGGAAAAGTCGCTTAGAGCTGGTGATATTAATTAGTGAGATTGTTGCCAACATAATCTAATTATAATAATTTTTAAAAGTTTTCTGTATATATAGAAGTAGCTAGTGGTGCCCATGGTATGGTATGGTATTGGTTGCCCTCCTTTTTTTCAATCCAATGGCGCCCATTGATAATTACCAAATAGATTATGTTATTTCTTGCAATGTGTATACGGGTCAATTAAAAAAAAATTGTTTGAAAAAATAATATCTCGATAAATTCTTTAGAATTGTTATTAAATTTAGCTAATCAAGTTAAACTTGAAATAAAAATTCTATATATAATTTTGTGAAGCTTAAAACATTTTTTTAGTTAATAATATATTGAAATAAAATACATATATTAATCTGAATTAACTCTTCAAATTACTAGGTTTCAAAAAAAATTAACTTATTTATATAATATTTCCATACATTCTTAAAAACTAAAAAAAAAATAAACAAAACAAAACTTAAAAAATGGGCCACGGATTAAAAAAAAAAAGAATGAACATTGAAGAGAACGAATAATTTTTTTTTAAAAGAAAAAACAAATGAAGTTTCAAAAAAAAAATGAAACGAAAAATATAAGACAAACATGGACTGCGGGATTCGAACATGTGTGGGAGAAGAAGTAGAAATTCATGTCCGTCACCTTAACTAGTTGGACACACGGGCAAGTGTCGATCACGAATGCCCATCTTTTATTTAAACAATATTTTTTATCTTCAAAAACAAATAAAAAATACTTTTCATGAATTTCAATGTTAACACATCAAAATAATATTTTTTTTATTTTTAAAAAATTATTTTTGACATCAATATATCAAAATAATCTGAAAACATTAAAAAAATACTAATTTTCAGTAAAGAAAAAAATTAAAAAAAAATTAATTTTTTTCAAAAACGCTTCCAAAACACAATATCAAACAACAACCTTGAAATATTAGAAAACAAATCTATTAACATAAAAAAAAAAAATCTCAGAGAAGGTTCGAAAACTAAAAATTATACTAACCAAGATTTTTCTTTTTGAACCTTGATTTTTTTTAGATAATATTATGGTTTGAAACAGTCATCATCAAACTTTTATCGTTCAAAAAAAACTTGTAAAAAACATAATAAACCTTTCTAGTGGTTGGAATCCATGTTGATTGATGACTTTCTCTCTCCACCAAATTTCAATTACTTTTCTCTGCCTCTCTAACTTAAAAACTAAGAAAAATAAAAAACTAAATTTTTGGACCCAAATGAAATTTAAAAATAAAAAAACATAGGGATTGCTAGAGGTGAAGAATAAAAATTGGATGATGGAAATGATCTTTTTCTATAAAGTTTAGATGGGTCATAATATTTCTTCGTGTTTTACACTTCGATCTCCCATTATTTAATTTTTCTTTTATTAAACAATTTTGACCAATTGGTTACCAAATTAGGCATGGAAAGATGTAATAAAAGAAAAGAAATTTTGAACATCAAATTGAAAAGTATCTTGACTTTTCACTGTTCATTGCTACATGAAATGCCAAGTATTCACGTTTTATTGTAGGTAAGATTCCAATTAAGTTAATTTTTATTAGAAGAAAATAATGCACAGATACTATATAAAAAAAACTTTAATTTAGAATTGAAAAGCTTGTCCATACATTTAATAAAATAAATTAAAATTAT
>Ga0307510_10003315_pt1 | contig 18751 bp, 10 predicted proteins | sample 12_EM_MG_FD_207224 | JGI IMG/M metagenome (GOLD analysis project Ga0307510, IMG submission 207224) | Populus trichocarpa ectomycorrhiza microbial communities from riparian zone in the Pacific Northwest, United States - 12_EM | ecosystem: Host-associated > Plants > Roots > Unclassified | place...
TCATTCTCACCACAATGGATTGTGCATAAGATTTAAGAATGACAATAAACCAAAAAGGAAAGGAAAAAAAGAGTGTTGAATAAAATTTGAACACTCTAAGTGTTAATTAGTTGCATATTTTGGCACAGATATTCTTAGCGAGTGAGTTTGCTAGTGTTTTTTATTTTTATTTTGATAGTTCCTTCTTTGTGTAGGCTGGTCAGCAGGTGAGGGAAAAGGCACAGGGAGCTGTTGAAGGAGTAAAGAATGCAACTGGCATGAACAAGTGAAGCTGGATCGATGGAGTCCAATGATCGTCTGCTGCATGAAATTTAGAAATTAAATGCAATATTCATCTATTCAGCACGTTGTTTTTGTTTTTTTGTTTCTGTCTTTCGTTTTGTATAAAGAAGAGAGCTCTCTGATCTGCAGTTCTCTCTTAAGTTTGTAGGCACATGCATGTTTTGCCCTCATTAGAAAAATTTTACTTTTAGTTCAGTACATGTTCAATTGTTTCAGCTTATGAAATCATAACAGTGCCAGCTTAGTGCTTCATCAATTGACCCTATATGTCCACATGGCCTAAAATGCCAATTCCCTTCTTAAATCTATTTGACTACAACAAAAATAAATTGTATCTCCATCAGTAAATTTAACATATCATTAACAAAAAAAAAAATATATGTAATATTATCAATGTTTTTAATTATTTATCCGTTGATATATTCATTAGTGAATATAATATATCACCAACAGAATATCATCTGTAATTCTATCAATGCGTTAACATTAGTAGTGACATTTACATTAATTATTCTTCAATTTTTTTGAATATACTAACAGTCTAATTAATTATTCTTCAACTTTTTTGAATATACTGACGGTCTAATTATGTCGGTAACCCTATTAGTAATAGTGATATTTTTATTAATTCTTTTCCAACCTCTAAAATATACTAATGAGGTTGCATGTGCTATTAGTAACCCATCAGTAATATTTTAAAAATATTTTTAAAAAAATTATTGAACAAGTAATTTATTCTTTCATTTGATGGTTCCTTTTTCTTTTATATATATATATATATATATATATATATTTCAAGATGACAGTCCCTTGGTTGAAAACAGCTCTACTAGCTCACCATAAAGTCTATCATCTAGTTCCATTTCAAGGATGACTGAATTTTATGATTACACCTAAAATCTTTTCTCATCCTAACACCATCGCAAGAGGCGAAATGACGCCACTTAACGTTACCTGTGACAGGATAACAATTTCACTGGGAACACCTTGTCTGGTTGGACTAAGTTTTTCGTGTTTGATTATTTTCCTATTTGTTTTGGTTTGTTTCATTTTAGCTCATATTTTTTCTGCTTTAGCATGCATTTTTACTTTTTGTTCATGTATAGGTACATCGGGTATGTATTAATACATTCATACATTTTAATTATTTCGAATAAATATATTTTTAGATTAGGTGGGGAGTGACGGTCTGCCTCATAACTTTCAGTCGGGGTTCATAATCATAAAACATCCAACTATGAGCTGAGTGTTTACTCGGTAATAGCGATCACACTGTGCCCCAACCATTCCTCATAAACCCCTATATTGTCTTCACGAAAGGTAGTCACTAGGAGCTCATAAACCCTTTTAAGACCAGGTAATGAGCCTAGCCTTTATGTAATGGCTTAAAACTCATCTTTAGGGTGTGAACTCCCTAATAATTTATTTTTGCATCAAGACAGACCTTATCAATAATCTTAAACTCTATAGGATTTTCTGAGCTAAAACCATGGCTTTCCTAAAAAGAGTTTAAGATGATCAAACTATGGGTTTTTAGCATCCATACTTGATGTGCATCCATATGCATACATCCATTCATTGTAAATAACATACATGCACCAGGTTAAAATATAGGTCCCTATAAAACTCCAATTCACAAAGTCTATAATATTCGACTTCGAGTGAGAAACATGGAAGATGAAGAAAGCACTCATCGTGATGCTCATTTCCAAGAAGAGTTGGAGTCTTTAAAGGCTAGCGTGGCTTGTCTCACTAGCTTTCTCGAGCAAACATCAAGGAATGCCTTTAGTGAAGGTCCTTCCAAAAGACCTACTACTTTTGTTCAAAATCAAGCGGCAACTCAACCTAAAGAAATAACAGGAGAACGAGCTCAGGATCCCAACATAATCCAGCATTTGTGGAATCGATGACACTAACATCGACACCCACAGTCTTAGATACATTCACAAACGAGTCTTACAAGACAAAGTCATCTGATGACATTGATGAAGATGAGATGACAATACTGGAATCTAGAAGTAGGGCTATTGAAAGGGATAGACTTGAATGACCCATACATGCTGCAAAAATATGTATGGTTCTAAATGTAGTCATACTGAAAAAGTTTTGTGTTCCCAAGTTTATCAAATACATTGAAATTTAATGCCCAATGACTCATATTAAGTTCTACTGCAATAAAATAACAAAAGTAGTACATGGGAAGAAACTATTAATGTATTTTTTTCTAAAATAGTTTGAATGGAATAACATTAAGTTTTTACATGAGGTTTGAGGTTAGATAATATAAAGATTCGGGAATGAAAAAATCTAATAGATATTTTTATTAAGCAATATAATTACAATATAGATATTACTTCTAAAATAACCAACTTTTTTTAACTTGAAAAAAGATAATAAAAAAAGTATAAGGAAATATTTCGAGAGATGAAGCATAGTTATAAAACCCGGACCAGCCCGGCGGGTCAACCCGGGGACTGGACCGGTCCGGGTTGCTCAAAAGACCGGTGAATGTAAAAAACCGGTCAGACCCGGTCAACCCGGGCAAACCCGGGTGAGACCCAGCATATATATACATCTAATCTTTACTCACAGGAAAAGTCGTTCAAGCAGAAGAACATTTAACTCTGCCCTAATTTTTTTTCGAGCAGAAGAAGAAATATCATGATTGAGGTGAATATTTATCACTAGTGAATCAATTCAAAGGCATCACTGGTGAATCGATCCCATCCAGCTTCTACAAGCAGAGAATATCGTGATTGAGGTGAATATTTCTCTTTCTCTATCCAGATCTCCCTTGTCCCTTGGGTTAGTAACAATATCGTGATGGTTTTATTATTGGCTTCTTCTGTCTTGCTTCTGCTAGATTGTCCCTTGGGTTAGTAATAATTTATCTTGAGAAGACAACTTTAGGCCCTAACTGTTAGCTTCATCTGCTATTATAATATTTCTCTTAGCAATTGTTCCTAACTGTTAGCTTTAGTTCTTTACTGAGATGAGAGGATTTGAGATCTTTCTTTTTATTCAAGTGGCAAGCCTTTACCTGCAGTTGTAGTTAAAAGTGTTCCATATTATAACTTATTGTAAAACATTGTTGTTATAATAATTTCCAAGATAATTTCCAAGCCTTTACTCCATTAATTATAAGCAAACTACTTTATAAACACAGAATCTTTGATATGCATTATTGCTACTTTTGCCCCTTGTAACTTTGATTCCTATCTGACATTTGGGAAAACAAATCATTTTTTTTCATCCAGTAAATTCTTAAAAGAGAGAAAAAAAAATGTCAAATTTCATTGCAAAGTGAAATTAGTAACATCAACTATATTCCCGTGCTTTGTAAACATTGATAGGGAAAATCCTTTGGGATCTTAAGAAACTAAAAGAAAAAACATACAGGTCAAAGAAATTAACTAGAACAGCAAAGTTTTCATTACCATTTTGGCTATTATTTCCTCCTTTTGATGGCGTGGGGAGATTCAAATATACAATATTACCAGAGCATAGGCTTAAGCCCTTCATCACAAGACTAATATATCATTAGCCTTCAATATTTTACCATTACTAGACAGAGAACCAGTATAAGTTTATTATTTTTCTCTTAACAGTTTAGTTCAATCTTTGTATTTATCCTTTGATTAATTTGATATTGTTTTACTAGTTGGTTCTTGAGTGGTGGATGATTATTAGTTCAATTTGATTAATAAAGTTAATTTTACTATTTTGATTTGTCTGTTATTGCCATAGATTTAAGAATTGATTTGTGAATTAACTAGTATAACTTGCCATAGATTATAAGAATTGATTTGTGAATTAAATAGTATTACGAACTTAAATTCTTAGTATAATTTATGTGGGTGCTTAGTTATTTAGAATTGATTTGGTTTACTACAGCTCCTTAAAATGTCTTCTCAACATGGTAGCACTCCAAGTAGTGATCCTTCAACTGCTCATTCATCTGAACCTTCAATTTCCATATCAACATCAAGTGGTATAAGAGGAAAAATAGATTTGGCATAGGGTCATTGCAGAGAAGCTCCTGAACTTAGTGTGGGATGTAAGAAAACCAAATTAGTATGCTTATATTGTGCCAAAGTCTTTGCGGGTGGAGGCATTAATCGATTCAAGCAACATTTAGCTGGAGCGGAAGGAGAAGTGGAACAATGTCGCAAATGTCCTCTAGATGTTCGTCATCAAATGCTTTTTAATCTTCAGGGGAATGTTGAAAAGAAAAAGAGAGCTAGAGAAATGAAAGCAGATTTGAACCCATATAGTGTTGAACAAAGAGAGCATGAAGAGAGGATGATTAAACAATTAGAAGATGATGATAAAGGTGAAGACGATGATGATGATGATGATGAAGCCGATGGTAAGAAGCAAATGTTACCACCCAAGGTTGCCAATAAAGGAAAGAGTAAAATCACTAATGTTGTTAAACAATCAACTGCAAGTTGTGGAAAACAGAAAGAAAATGCAACAATAGGGGCATATTTTATTCCAAGAACAACTCATGGTGCTCAAAAGTCTCTCTAAAGTTGTTGGAAGAACAAAGAAGTTATCGAACGATGTTATCTTGCTATAGCAAAATGGATGATTGATGCATGTGTGTCATTCAATGCTGCTAACTCTGTTTACTATCAACATGCTATAGATGGTATAACAGCAATGGGTCCTGGTTATAAAGGACCAAATTTTCATGCTCTTCGTGGTTATTACCTAGCAAAGGCGGTTGATGAAGTGAAGATTTTTGTTGAGAGTTATTGAAAAATTTGGAAGAAGACTGGTTGCACATTGATGGCTGATGGATGGACAGATCAAAAGAGGAGAACTTTAATTAATTTCTTAGTATATTATCCTAAAGGGACTATTTTTTTAAAAACAGTAGATGCATCAGAGGCCTCAAAAACTGCTATGTTGTTGTATAAGTTGTTTAGAGATGTTGTTTTATTTGTTGGGCCTAAAAATATTGTGCATATGGTAACTGACAATGCTGCTAATTATGTTGCTGCTAGCAAGTTGTTGGTGGAAGAATTTCCTTCAATATTTTGGTCTCCTTGTGCTGCTCATTGCATCAACCTTATACTCCAAGATGTTGGTAAGCTACAGTCAGTTTGTTCTGTTGTTGATCATGCTTCTAGTATTACAAAGTATATTTATAATCATTGTTATCCATTGCATTTGATGAGGAAGTTCACTGGAGGGAAAGAAATACTTCGGCCAGCTCCTACTCGCTTTGCTACTAATTGCATTACTTTGCAAAACATTTTAGTACACAAAGATAATTTGAGAGCTATGGTGACATCTAGAGAATGGGTCTCCTCTGCTTATGCTAAAGATAATAAAGGAAAAAAGTTTGTTGATAGTGTGTTGAACTCTACATTTTGGGAAGAATGTGCATCAATTGTAAGGATGACTGAACCATTAGTTCGAGTTCTATGAATTGTTGATAGTAATGATAAACCTGCTATGGGATATTTATATGAGGCTATCCATTCTGCAAAGGAAGAAATGTTGAGGAGATTTCAAAGGAAAAGGGCTAAGGTGTAACCTTTCCTAGACATCATTAACACTAGATGGGATGGACAATTGTATAGGAAGCTTTATGCAGCGGGATTTTGGTTGAATCCTCGATTTCAATATGATGTCAATCTAATGGATAGATATACAAACACCATTTCCGGACTTCTAGATGTTGTTGAGAAGCATGCAAATGGAAATGCAATTCTGCTAAGCAAGCTTACAAGTGAAATGAAGTTGTTTAGGAATGCAGAACATGACTTTGGTAGAGTGTCTGCGAGAAATGATCGCACCCTTTTACCTCCAGGTATATTATTATTTTCATATTCAATGTAATTTAAAAATATTATCTTGACATAATGTTACTTATTAATTTTGTATATAGATGAATGGTGGGTGCTATATGGAACTTGTGCTCCAAATCTCCAAAAGCTAGCTATACGAGTTTTAAGTCAAACTTGTAGTTCTTCATGATGCGAGAGGAATTGGAGTATTTTTTAGCACATCCACTCTAAGAAGAGAAATCGATTGGAGCATCACAGACTCAATGACCTAGTTTACGTCCACTACAATTTGAGATTAAAACAAAAGTAATTTCTTTTCTCTAATTCTTTAAAAGTTATTTATATTATTAAGTAGCATCATTAATACTTGTACTTTGATTTTGTAGAAATTATTGGAAAGGACGAAATTATGATCCAATTAATTTTGAGGCATTTTCTAACACTGAAAATTGGGTAGTAGAAGATAATCCATCATCTTTAACAACCGAAGAAGTAGAAATCTTTTACCGTGATTTATCAACCATGACCATTCAAGATACTTTAAATGAAGGTAATAGAAGATTTGATCCTTTAGTTATAACTTTGTTTGAAAATGAATTATTGTTTAACATGTAATGTTTATTGGTTAATTATGTTTTAATTGTAGATTTGATAAATATAAATGAAATTGAAGATGAATGTGATGATGAAGATACAAAGGAGAATGATGATGTTTCGATAGGCATTAATGAGGTTGGCTCAATTCCATTGACATTTGATTCAAATTTTGCTCCTATGGACACTGAAGAACTTAATGCCTATATTCAACCTGAGTAAAGATGTTATGTTAGAAAAGCGTTGACATTCCAATGAGATCTTGTACTTTACCATTCTCTTTTTACAATTCTACTAATGTTAAGTGTTTAGCATGTTCTAAAATCTTTTACTTTTTTTATGCAGCTGAAGATGTTGATTTATGGATTCTAATGCAAAGTGGAGTCAGGATGTTGATTCATGGATTCTAATGCAAACTAGATTTTGGATGTTGTCACCTTATATCTATCATGTTACTTTATTTATTTCTAGAACAACTTGTTATTTTATTATTTTTGTCTTTAATATCTTTAAATTATATTAAAGATTTGTTTATTTGAAGACAAATGCACATTCTAATCTATTGATGCTAATTAATTATGCTAGTACATATATTAATGTGATATTTTCTTGATAATTATGATATTTTATGTCAAAACAACTATATTAATGTGTGTCTTGGTGTTTTATCCGGGTTGACCCGGGTGGATCCGGGTTGACCCGGGTTGACCCGTGATTCAGTTACTTTACCGGGTCAATGATCGGATCGGGTTTTATAACTATGAGATGAAGAGTAAATACATTTTTTAAAAAAAAAAAAAAAAACCACAACTAAAATTAAAACCCTAAAATTCGAAACACACCTCTGGCTCGCTCACTTCTCAGCACACACCATTCCTAAATCTCCGATTCTCAAGCTCCTCAAAAACCCTAACTTTACACTGTAGCAATGAGACACTCATGGAGAGTTCTTCTCTACCGAAAGTATCCGCTATCATCTCTCAAAATTTCCAATCATTTCCAGGTACTACAGCAACACTCTCCTTCTCTACTTCGCTCTCTGTCTCCTTCACTTCACACACTTGCACTACAAAACTCTCATTTCTCTGAAACCCTACAAAAACCCAATTTTTATAAAAAAACCGCATTATTTGCTCGTAATTTCTCATCTGAAGCATCATTAGTTGAGCCCACAAAAGACCCGGATCATGTTTTGCTTGTTTGTGATGCTTTTACCAAGTTTGATGAATTTGATGATATTAGTAAAGAATTGGAATTGAATAGTGTTGTTATTAGTCATGACTTGGTTTTGAAAGTTTTGAAGTCATTGGAATCAAAACCGGAAGTGGCCAAGAGGTTTTTTGATTGGGTTTTGGAGAAGCATAGTGGGAGATTGAGCTCTAAAAGTTATAACTGGATGTTAGGGATTTTGGGGGTTAATGGTTTGGTTGTGGAATTTTGGGATTTAGTTGACAAAATGAAGATAAAGGGTCATGGCGTGTCAGGGGTCACGCGCGATATAGTGCAGGAGAAGTTTGAGAAAGAAGGGTTAAATGATGATTTAGAGAAGTTAAAAGGGGTTTTTGCAAAGGGATCAGTGGATAACTCGGTGGAAAAGATTGGTTTGAGAGTGAGTAGGATTGTTAGGAATAAGGTTTGGGGAGAGGATGTTGAAGGGGAAATTAAGCATTTGTGTGCAGAGTTTTCGAGTGACTTAGTGAAGATTGTGTTGGAGCATTTAGTGATGGAGCCAGTGAAAGCATTGATATTTTTTAGGTGGGTTGAGGACAGTGAGTTGTGTAAGCATGATGGAAGGAGTTATAATGCAATGGCTAGGGTTCTGGGGAGGGAGGATTGCATTGACAGATTTTGGAAGGTAATTGATGAAATGAGGAGTAATGGGTTTGAAATGGAGACGGGGACTTTTGATACTGTTTTAGCACGGTTTATGAGTAGGAAAATGATTAAGGAGGCCATAGACTTATACGAGTTTGCAATGACTGGTGCAAATAAGCCTTCAGCTAAATGTTGCACCTATTTGTTGAGGAAAATAGTCGTTGGTAAACAGTTGGATATGGGTTTGTTTTCAAGAGTTGTGGAAATCTTTACTGGCCACGGGAATGTTTTGACAGATGCTATGCTTGATGCAGTTCTTAAAGCTCTAACTAATGTTGGTAAATTTGGTGAGTGCAATAAGGTTTTAAGAGAAATGAAGGTAGCTGGCTTTGTAGCTAGTGGTAATTTGCAGAGAAAGATTGCATTTGGGCTTACTAGTGCTGGTAAGAATGATGAAGCAAATGAATTTGTGAATCATATGGAATCATCTGGTAGAGATTTGAGTTACAAGGCTTGGGCATCTTTAATTGAAGGGCATTGTGTATCTGGGGATCTTGAAAAAGCATCTGATTGTTTCAAAATAATGGTTGAGAAAAAGGGAGTTTCTGGTGCTGGTTATGCCGTTGAGTTGTTGGTAAATGCATATTGCCTCAAGAACAGAGCGATGGATGCATGCAATCTTTTGCGTGATTATGTCTGTCAAAATCATTTATGCCCTTGGCAGACTACATACAAAGTATTGATAAGTAAATTACTGGTTCAGGGTGCATTTAAGGATGCCTTAAACCTGTTGGGTTTGATGCAAAGCCATGGCATTCCACCCTTTATAGATCCATTTTTTGAGTTCGTATCAAAGTCTGGAACAGGTGATGATGCCATTGCTTTTATGAATGCTATGACCACTAAGAAGTTTCCATCTATATCTGTTGCTCTTCGTATGTTTAAAGCCTTTTTCAAGGCCAAAAGGCATGGCGAAGCACAAGATTTCTTGTCTAAATGCCCAATTTACATTCGGAACCGTGCTGATGTTTTGAATCTCTTCTGTTCCAAGAAGTTTAGTAACGATACTACTGCTACAGATGTATCCGTGTAGGCTTTTGTTGGAGTATATGACGTAGAGTATTCTGTGATGTCAATGCAGAATGTCATTGTTTCACAAATTTTGGTACGAACGCTTTCTATACTGCTTGAAACTGTTTCCCTTCAGTGTATGATTAATTTTGTCTAGTGGAAAATAAGATTTAGTGATTCATGTTTCTGAAGTATTTCTTGCTTCTTCTTATCCTGCTGTTTTGTTTCATGCTTGCTTATAGCATGAGTCGCACTTTGCATTTGAACTTCTGAAGTTATGGTCAAGTAGTTGGGTTTTTACATTTTTCTTGTGCTTGAACTGCTGTGCAATTGTTAGTTGTGCTACTGAAAGAAGTAAATTTGTTTAGTTCATTCCTGTTATGCATCTGGTGTTATGGCATCTATTTTTAGTTTTCTTGAACTTTGTTAAATAACTTTGCTGTCTGCCTTGATGCTGTCAAATTGTAAGATTTACCCCCAAAACAAAGCTTCCTTTATCTTTTCTCAATGACCTAATGTATTTTTTTGTCACCCTGTATGTCTTGTGGTTTGCCAAGTAAGTATTTTATCATCTTGAAATAATTTTGTTTCTATACTTTGTGTTTGATTGATGCTCTTTGTTGCCTAAACCTTTAAATATATTGTAGTTCTCCTATAAATTTATTGATAATTATGAGGTTGAGTTAATATCCAATATAGTTGAGGTTTGGTATTAACTATGAAATCTATTTCTTGATAGAGCATCCTTTGGGAGTCAAATTGATTTGTCCCAGACATTGTAAGAAGAGTATTTTTTTTTAATGAGGTAAATAGCTGTCCCGTTAATAGGATCAACCTGACTAGTTGTCTTGAAACCCAATATTATAAGTGGCCCTCTGACATTTCCAGCCTTCTATCTTGATGGTTGCAAGATAAAGGGTGGTGAATTCTATCTCTCCTGTCTGACCTATTTTGAAGCAGCAGCAGACTGGAATTTCTTCTTTGACATTTGGGTAAAAGACATTTGAAGTTAACATTTCATTGTTATTTGGCCCTCTTTGACTGTACCAAGTTGGATGGCATGACCTGGGCTTTGTGTATTGTATTTGACATGGTGTTATATAGAGACTATACTTGCAAACTTGGTATTCTTAGCCAAATGTACCTTCCGTGTCAAATCTTCATATATATTATAAAAATCTTTATCATCTCTTTGCAGATTACGGGAGCAGAGTCGGTATCTTGAAAATTAATGTTCCAAAGCCACAGCATAAAGATAGGAGAAGGGTTAGCACTTAGCACGAAGCTGTGATGAAGTCTATATAAATGCTACTTTTGACTTGCCTCCTATGCTCATTTTTACCCATTATATGCATTGCAAATGCAGAAACTATTCCACAATCAAAGTTCATGTATCTTGCAAGTCTGCCTATGTTGTGGATCTCTGTCATTGTGTTTCAACTTTCCATCTTATACTTCACTGTGAGATCCATCCAAATGTTTCTAGTAGATTGAGAAAGGTTCCAGAACATCAAGTTAAAATCAGTAACCGAAATATTTGCTGAGTAGATTTTCATTACATATATCCTTGATTTATGTTTGTACAAAAACCAAAGAATCATCTAATATTTGCTTTTATATTGATTAAGCGCCATTCTTATCGTACAAAGTTCATTCTCTGTCATTCGAAATCCTTTCATAATTTGCAAACAATTTCATAAATAGTAACTCTCAGTAAAACCAACCTTACGATTTAGGCTTTGATTAGGAAAGCAACCACTTGTTCCCTTGATGTAGTTTCCCGGTTTTGTTCTTTTTGAATAATTGAGGTGGGGGGACCAAAGCATGAGCTTTTGTTCTCAATGGAAATGTGGATGCTCTAGTTGAGCATGGGGTTTCAAAATGTGTTTCTAGAGAGGGTAAGACATTGCAGGCTTTCCGCAGAATGCCTGCCAGAAAAACAAAAGAAAAAAAACTTCACATGCACACTTAAACTTGCTGTAAATGGTTCTTGATTGCAAACTTTTCCACTCTTAATGAGGTGAGTAGGTTAATACTAAACTTAAGTATGCTAGCTAATTCTGCGTTTTCGGCACTGTTTATTTTTAGAGAGTATGCAAAATTGTAGTGTTCATCTTTCCGAGTTGCACATAGAAAATGTAACAGCAGTTGCCCTTTTTTATATTTCCTTTCAAAACACCACCATGCTTATATATATGTGTGTGTGTGTGTGTGTGTGTGTGTTCCCATTATTGTTACCACTAAAATCCTGCAGGCAAATGGATCGAATAAGACTCATCGATTAGCAAAACGTCATGAGTGTGACCAAACAAATGATCTGTATCTATTGTTCACTAAGTTGATCGAATATTGAATTGAATTTATAATGGGAAAAAAACAGTTGAAGTTTCTTCTTGGAGCCTAGCATTCATATATCTAGAATTCATGTGATAAGTTTCGGAGTTTTTGGGCTTAGAAAAGATGACAACTGAGGTTCTTACAACAAGTATGACAACATAGCCATCATTTTGTGATGATTAGTAGCTGTTACTTCTTCCTACATGTAGTGTCACAGTTGAATCTGTGAATTTAAGTGTGTAGGGGACCAAAAACTAACTGGACCATTGCAGTCTAGCTAGCTAGGGTTTTTATCCACCCCAAAAATCAAACTAGTTCTGCAATATATATGTTTATGAGTTGGTGGTGCCACAGTGTGAAATTTGAGCCCTGTATATATGAACACTTGGAAGGTTTGATATTGCTCTGACAGGATTCACAGGAATGCTTGATGCCTGCCTAGACTAATATTATATGGAAGGATAGTTTGGATTCATGTGCCTATATATTATAATATATATACATGTCTGTATGCCTGTGTTCAAGTGAATCTAAGACAATCGCAAGGTGATTTTTTGCGGGGTAAAGTTAAGTATAACAGTAAAGAAAAACACGGAAAGAATCAAGGGTGGCTTTGATTCATGTGCCTATATATTATATTTTTAAACTGATTGCATTTGAATTTACTGAATATTTTTTGCCATTTATCTCATCAAAGCATGAAATATTAGCATCATTTGGCCTCCAAAAATGCTCAGTATACATGGACCAACTTTTATCTTGTGCAAATTGTGGATGATACCAAGAAATTTCACTTTAGAAAGCCAAGAAATGATTTCTGAGTTTTCTCTGAAGATGAGTAGAGAGAGGGAAGGGAGTGCAATTATTGTTTCACAGGCAACACATTGTAAGCACAGTGATGAAAAGAATAGCATGGGACCATGGAACCAAATAATCTCGTGGGCAGGAGGGGCTAGAGGAGGTACTATAAAGCAAGTTTCTGGTCTTGTGGGGGTTCTTTTCAACATGCTAGAACATCATATATTGCTGGTGAAAGAAAAAAGAAATGGGCCCTAATGTTTTTTAATATTTGCTTTCCCTCCACACCATGTAATTGATACTGCTACCATTACTGTCTTTCATCTTATGAACATTTTAATAACTTTCACTTTCATGTCAACGATCCTCCCTCCTCCTTGTCCCATTAGAGAGATACAGATATCACTTGAATTGTTTTTCCTCCCCTTCCTTTCGTTTGGCCTACAAGAACTCAGGAAGAATGGCTTCCATTTGTGAACTATGATCTTAACCCCTCTTCTCCTTTTTCTTTTTCTTTCACTTCCAATGGCTCTCTGTTTGAATGGGGTTTAATATTCTTCTTCTTCTTCTTTTTTCAAGTGCTAATTCATTGTAACCTTTAGAGGAATTCCATCAAGATTTTTAAAATCGCGAGTTGACTTCTAAAATTTTATGATTTTACGAGTCAATATGTATCTAACGTGCAAAATCAGACTAAAAACTCGAAACTAGTAAAATTGGACTTCATTCGTGCAAAATCGATAAAATCAGTAAACTCTGTCTGATTTTACGAGTTTACTAAATTTATGATATAAACCAAGTCAGATCTAAATTTGACCTTAAAATGTTTACTGACTAGTTTTACGAGATTGAACATATGTTTTAAACCGTGTATTGGATAAAGCTGAAATTTTACAGGAAAATATTAGATACATGAAAATATATTGTGGTAAAGTTTCAGGTTAAATGGAGTTAGGAAACATAATATTTCATAGGGTCAAAGTTAGTAAACTAATATTGTCAAATATGTCAAACAAAACCTTCGTGTACTGTTTGGGACATATCTAGAGCTACCGATGGAATTTTGCTTCGATTAAAGTTGGGATAGACACTAGACATCTAAAATTTTTCAACTATATATCGTCAGCTCAATAATTCATTCAAACGAGAGAGAACGACATGTTTGAAATCAGGACTCAAATCTGCCAGGAATATGCAAAAATTGAAAATTTGGGCTACATGGAAGAGTTTTAACATGAAGACTTTTTTTATTATTCTATTTATTTATTTAATTTTAAATAATTATTTTTAATTTGAATTTTTTATGGCGCATTAGACATTGTTTAGGGGTTTGTTTCATTATTGAATTTATGTTAGTTAATTACTAATATAAACTCATTACCTTGCAACCCAAAAGGGATCTATCAAGACTTATTGTGATGGAAACAACCAGGTTGTCACTAGATTTATGTGTGCTTCCTATCTTTCAGTGATTTCTCTATGTTGAGAAATTTTGTTCTGAGACTTTATTTTTTCATGTCATTAATTTATTGATTCATATCATCTATCTCTCTCATTTTATTTAGATCACTCATTGATTATAATATTGTTAACTTATTTTATCAAATTTTAATGTTATTTAATTTCTTGACTAAAATTATCAATATATAATTAGTTTTAAAAAAATATTTACAATTTTATGATCCGAGTTTAAAATCCAAGTTTATATTGTATTTTTCATGTCGTGCTAAAAAAACCGTTTTTGACAACCTTAAAGGCAAGCCTGTAGCTGTCCACTCGGGGCTGCACGAATTATGCCTTGGAAAGGAATGACACACATTACAAGAAGTAGTATTAAGAAAAAAGGACCGCTAGAACACATTACAAGAAGTGCATATATAATGTGCGAAAAATATTAAGATGTTTGTAAAACTTTTGATATCGCCAATTAAGCCATAGGTACTTCAAGTGAACTTTCTGATAATCAGCCATTGCACTGCATCCCATGATGCAGCATGCATGATCAACCCTTTTGATGCTTCTTTGGTGGGAAATGACCCACCATTATAGTGGCGCAAGGGAAGACTATCAGACAGAGGGTTGTGAAATATGGGGTCCAAGGATTTCTGAACTTTGGTTTGAATGGTGTGGAATATCTCTCTTTTTGGCTGCCTTGGCGTTGTCTAGGGCATATACCATGTGAGTGGGTTTGTACTTGCTATTAATTATCAACAAGGTAGAAGACGATGTGATGGATCTCTCCTCCTCTCAGAGCTGGCTTAAGATTAGGGAAAATTTAATCTCGGATTTATATAGGAGAAAGAGATAAATACAAAAATAAAAAAAAAATAGAAGATAAAACACATGATTCATCAAAAATTATATGAATATTTTTTTCTCTTTTTATATATATATATATATATATATATTAAAGGGGGTTTATATATAAATATTTACTCTTTGAGTATTATAAAATTTCTCTAAAATGAATGTAGACCGAAATTATAAATGAGTCGTTTTAAAATATTTTAAAAATATATATATTGTTTTTATGTTCTACAAGTGGGTGTGAACAATCTTCATACTTTGATTTTTTTATTAATTAATTAAAATAATCTTCACATCATAAAATATAATTAACAAATATATCTTATTTATTTTTTAAATTTTTTTATTAAATAAAAACCTTAAATTATTTTCCGAATGGCTCCTCGACTCTGGTCAGCTCTGCCTCCTCTCCTCCGTTCAAGCCTCGACAACTTATGCGAGCATAATTATTTCCTCCTTATTAGGGCATCTCTCTGTGAATTTGTTCATTAAATACAAGACACACCCCACTTTGTTTGACTATGTAGGTCCAAACTTACCTGACCATATTTTTGGATTCCCTACATTTATATATAAATTATATAAGATTTGGATTATGTTTTTTTTAGGGTAATTAGCTCCGCTTGTCTTTATATTTTTGGGATTGTATCCAATCTATTCTCACATCATGTGATTTATATGTGACAGCATTTCGATGTTGTTTGTATTTATGTTTTAAAAATATTTTTAAAATAAATAATTTTTTTTATTTATTTTTGCTTTAAATTTTGTATAGGTACGAGATCGATAACTATTTCAATTAAACTCGGTAGGAACAATACATCTAAATATTATTATAATTATTGTGACAATATATACAAATAAGATTATGATAATATAATTAAATCGCCAAATAATTGATTATGTATGAATAATCGAATGGTCAAAATTGTTTCACTACTATAGCACGGAGACATACGACTAGCCGAAACGAGACTTTAGGAGGCCAAGTTTTTTGAATTTGCAATCCCTTCATTTTCAATGTGTTTCCGACCCTCCAAAAAAATTATGAAAAACCTCAATTTAATCTCCAACTAATTACTATTTTATCAATATTATCTCAATGTAATTAATATTAAACAATGCCATCACTCCGGTCATCAACTGTTATTGGTAGTTAAGAAATTTCATTTAATTTGCAGACGATTCGACATAAATTTTAAGACTTTGTTTGTTTTATAAAACTACTTTTTAATTTTTTTTGTGATTTTCAGGAAAGGTGGTTAATAAAAAGTGATTTCCGGTCAAAAAAAAAAAAACAAACATTTCTAAAAAGAATATACTTTCCTTTTCTTTACAGAAAAAAATAAAATTAATAAAATAACTAAATTATATTTAAAATAAGATTTGTTAAACTAAAGCACAAGAGCTTTTTTGTATTCTCATCTTAGTTTCTAGTGGGAAAGCTTTTTTGTATTCTCATCTTAGTTTCTAGTGGGAAAGTCATTTCACCATTTTTCTTGGGCTCAATTTTGAACATTATTGTTAAGGTTTTTTTTAGTTTTTTGAGAGATTAAAAATCAGGAACTATAATTGACAAATATTCAGGAAAAACCAAGAATTAAAAAAAGAATTAAAAAAAGGTTGTAGAATTCAAGGGAGGAAAGAGAAAAAAACAAACAAACAAAGAAAATTGGTCGTTAATGCTGTCATCACAAGGATCAAACGACACGTGTGGTTTATAATGGAAAAGGGAAGACCGGAACAGAACATGTGAAACGAAACCGGAACATTCCGGTCAAAATTTGGCTGAAAAATCCGAAACGGACCGAGATTTGAAATGAGATGAAAATTATTCCATTTTGTTTTATTTTTTGAATTGGTATGAAATGTTTCGACTATTCCGAACGAAACGAAATGAAATTGACAACCTTGCATACAATTGATTGATGGAATGGCACCATGGTCTAATATTGTAAATTATGTTGGGGTAAAATTTATAAAATCAAAAGATTGAGACTGAGTTGGTAATAGGATACTACAATAGAGGTTAAATTGAGGGTTTTTTTTCTGTCCCGAAAATCATTTGTACGTAGTCAAATATTAAATCTTGACGAATTAATGGCTGAAGGAGTATGATGTTACAGGGTTAGACCCACTGCTACATGTACCCAATCCCTATCCTTGTGATCTCCTCAATTCTTTCATTCATGTTTGTAGTTGTGGTCAATTTACTTTTTATTGAAATTTATTTTGTTTTAAATTTATTTTTTAATATTTTAGATTGTTATGATATAATAATGTTAAAATTAAATTTTAAAAAATAAAAAATATATATTATTTTAATATTTTTTAAAATAAAAATTATTTTGAAAAGTAACATTTACCACGACCCCAAATATTAATATAAGTTTAAATATAACCCTAATAGTCATGAATTCGAGTTTCTTAATGGTCATTAAAGGTTTATATAATCGTTAATTTCAGAACTCATGAAATTAATCAATATATATATATATATATATTTTGACCCCGATATTCCATATTAATAATAAAAAAAATTAAATGTAATTAGGTGAAGCTCGGCTATTTTCAAATCAAATCGAATTATATCATAGTATATGACATGTGGCATTATAACAGGTGAAGGTTACGAGACCTTGCCACATGTCAAGATCTTACTAGACTGTAGAGTTCCATGTCACACAAGTGATGTGGTGGGCCCTACTGTTGTCAGGTCTCCAAAGACAAAAGAAGCAGAAGGACATACAATGCAGACAAATGAAGGGCTAGCTAAAGTAGTATACCTTGGATGATTGGAATCAAAATCTAAGGTTATGGTTCCAAGTTGTGAGCATCTCCCCCTTTTTCTTTTTTCTTTTTTCTTTTTTAAATTTGTCTGTGGGATGCAAGGGAAAGAGACAATTGAGCCCAGCTGTCCCTAATCTCTGGACATATTTGTCATTTTATAGCATTAAAGTGCCATGTTCTTTTCTTCTGTTTGGTCAATTCCAGTTTTCTTTTTGCTTGTGATATGATAGCCCTTTAGGCTGCTGGGGTCTTCGCCATTCTTATCCCTCCCATGTCTACACTGCCTAGATTATGTTCTTTGGAATCATGTTAGCTCAGTCATAAATGAGCTCAAAATCATCCCTGATTGTTTAACGTTTGATTTTGGCTATGATTAGAGCTTCAGGCCTCTTAACATAAATATTTGTTGTCTTCATCCTTTATAGTGGTTATTGGTCTAAAACCATTGATATAAAACCAAGCCGGAGTTCAACTTGGGAAAAGGCTGGAAGTCGAATTATTCCGAGTCAACAGGAATAAACTTGTGAGATTAGTCAAGTTAGTTCGAGTTTTATAATTTGACCCAAAATCTTGCATCGGAGAAAGTAAGTTTCTAGTGGTTATTGGTCTAAAATCATTGACTTAAAACCATGCCAAACAAGGCTGGAAGACGATGCATTCTGAGTTAACATAGATTAACCTACGAGATTAGTCCAAGCTAATGTATTAAGTTGTCCGAGTTTTATAATTAGTTTCAAAATCTCGAATTGGGGCAAGTGAGTTTTTGGTTTTTGGCTAAAACACACTTGCAATTTGAGCCAATATGCGATTTAAAGCACATCATAGGTGCTAGAATCTTTGCAGACACCTGCAATTCTTTACAATGATAACCAAATGCCATTATACATTGCTTCTTTGGTGAATGGCCTAATTCTTATAAATGTGACATTGACGTTTGACTATTTTGATGCTTGTGT
>Ga0307510_10003317_pt1 | contig 18750 bp, 30 predicted proteins | sample 12_EM_MG_FD_207224 | JGI IMG/M metagenome (GOLD analysis project Ga0307510, IMG submission 207224) | Populus trichocarpa ectomycorrhiza microbial communities from riparian zone in the Pacific Northwest, United States - 12_EM | ecosystem: Host-associated > Plants > Roots > Unclassified | place...
ATAAGGAGAGGTCAACTTATTGGACATTAATTGGACCATAAGCTGACATGACTTATCCATTCCTGCCTGCCGTGTTACCCTAACGCAACTAGCGGAGACACGTTTCTGGGGTTTCTTTTACATCCATCTATTGTCCGCCTTGGGGTGCAGAAATCTATGTAGGACTTCGCGGACTAAGTACATGTGCGATAAAGGGTGACACATGATCGTTGTGAATAACTAGGACGCTACCCCTGGAGAAAATGTGATTCTAGAACCAATACCGTTGCGCTCCTCATCCAGCCTCGGTTGAAAACACCACCTAAGCGGGCCTAATCTTTACTGCCAGAGGCGAGCGTGGCTGGGGTTGGGGGGAGAGCTATGGTCTTGAGCACTACCAAGCCTTCGCGAGCTTCCTCTTTGTAGGTCGCCAGCCCTTGGAGCTTGCTGAGTCTTGAACCGGAGAGACAGCTTGGGCTTTGCGTTTCGGATTAGGGCGAGATGAGGTCGAAAGTGTTGCGGGGGTTCTTGAGGGGGGGGGAGTTGGCTCGGTTAGAAGGATGTCGACATCCTCTTCTTCGTCGCCGACTGTGTCACCGTCTTGGGGTTGCGCGGCAGTGGCTTGAGAGGAAGTTTCCTTTTGCTTTTTGACCTCCTGCTTCCACCTCTTGACCTTAATTCTGTTCCCGAAGGCGTGCAGATAACGTTCGGCCGGCATAGTGTTCAGTTTGCTGCTGTCCGGGTCCTCGAATGCCAAAATGAGGGAGGAGGCAGCGCCTGCTTTGTAGGAGGGTGGCCGAACCCAGCTGGGTTTCTGTGTGACCATGAGGGATGGTAGGAGGGGTTGACAGCTGTGAGTGCTATGTGGCACTCGTCAGAACTGAAGGGGCCCGATCTTTGGACGTGTCGATAGGTGCACGGTTGATAAGGAGTTTGGACCATTTGGCATTGGCCCTTGTTTGCGGAGGGGGGAGTCTTTGAGCTGGAAAGCTTTAGCGATGGCCTTTCCCGAATGAGGGGTGGCGGCGTGGAGGAGTTGGGGGGAGACTGATGGACCCCCGGTCACTACCAAGTTGCCCTTGGCTGTGCACCTTACGGCGGCCACTTGGTGTGGGGTGTCCTCACCCGTGTTCCTATTGAGAGGTCACAGGTCGTCTCCGGCCGAGGTCGGCTGTGATTCTCGAGTTCCAGGTGTGCCAGGTCGACCACAATGCTCGCATTGGGTGGCCTGGATCCGACAATCGCCGAATAGGTGCGTTGGGGGGTTTAAGAGGGGCCGAGCTCTGATGCTTGTTTTTGCGTGGGCTCGTTTTGCTTGAGTGGGGTGGTAACCTTTTTCTGGAGGTCCGACATCGCCTTCGGCAGCGACTTGAGAGTTTCGGTAACCTCTGTGGGGTCGATTTGTGGTTGCGTGGGAGGGGGGGAGGGAGTTGGTCTGGGAACTGGGCTTCGGCCAGAAGTATTCTGACTTTCTTGTTTAAGAAGAGGGACCCGATGGAAAATGAGATGGCAGGCCTTAGTGTGTCTAAGAGCTCTTTGTTGATGGCTGCGATGAGCTGAGTATTACAGCGTTGGGAGGCGTGCGAAAATCGGACATGGAGGTGGCCGCGTCCCAACGTTTCCACTGCGGCTGGTCCAGGTATCCATCCACACACACTGCAGTATAGTTTTTGTTAAGACTTACTGACCTGTTTAAAAACTAGGTTCTACACCCTTTACAATAATGTGTCCATGGTAGGAGCCATCACCTGCATTGTTTCGCTCATAGATTTTCGCGGAACAGCCTGAGAGTGTACAATTCTCTAAGTGAACCACGGGAGATAAGGGAAGCTTGATTAGGGAGTTGACGTGAGGGGCCTGGCGTCGAGCGATTCCCTTTCAAATTGCCAGTGAGCTGTCCTCTGTTTCCCATTACTTGTCAGTGATGAGACACTGCTGAGTCTGCGTCAAGGTTACTGATGGAAGTGTGTACTTCCAAGATCGTCCTTTTACCATGACAAGGTTAGCTATCCGACGCACAAGACTAGAACGGCAGTCGTTGGCAGCGCGAGAACTTGAAGTTCAAGTCACGCTTGGCAAGGTGGGAAAAGGTAGTGAAAAGGTTCAAGTCTACGCCACATCGAATTGCGCCGGCGCCGCCCCCTTGCGCTTTCCCATGTATGAGTCGAGATCGCACTTGCGTGGCGGACGCTGTCGTCGGAACTACTCGCTGAGAGTTGGCCGACCGGCTCCTTCTCAACTCCGATCTGGAGGTCGACCATTCCTACCTATGGATTGAGGAACGTCACCCTTGGCAATGTGATCGACCACGAGGATCACCTAAGAGGGTGTGAGTGGCAAGGCAAAAGTATGACCTCGTGTCCTTGTGCGTCCGTCATGTTGCCTGAGACCATCTTTCTGCTAGGCTTACAGCGCTGATGAGCCCTTTTGGTACTCAACTATGTGTTTTTAGTCAAAGACGCAACCCCCGGAATGCCACTTCTACGGGAAAGCCAGCTGCGTGGTGCATAGGGGTGCAGCCGTGGTTGAAAGCATTTGCTCTGCCCTGCGCCCATACTGGTTGCCTCTAACAGGTGGGTCAAGTCCGATCAAGGCCCACCCCGCGTCCACCTAACAGTAAATTCCGTACCTGCAGCCCCAGATATCTCGAGGATGAGGGGGATGAAGAAATAGTAGTAAATTCGGCCAATTACTACGCTATGTTACTAGGAGGAGGAAACGAGAGGAGGAAACGAAACTCGGTCACGTGAACCAGTTTTAAAGTGATTGAATGATCCGCCAATTTCGTTCCACTTCCACCATCATGATGCCGCCACCTTGTGCCCCATCCCCCCGCATTTCCGCCGTACAAGAAAACGAAGCGGAAAAATAAAGTACTGAACTGTATAAGTGCCGTTCGACGTGATGCTCCGCGGTGTTCCTAAACGACATCCTTCTCGTCCTCAGCTTCGCTCTGAATCTGGAACTGAACTGCCTGTACTATTCACACTCGTCGGACTTTTCAGATCAGCCTCGCCGTTCTAGGTCCCCATCAAAGTGCTTCCTCTGCTCGGGATCGGAATGACGCGTCTGCCATCGAGGGCTCAATCGATTAGCGGCATGCTGTGTACGCCATAGGAGAACAAGGATTATCTTGTGGACGATGACGCTCGTCCAAAAATAATTCTGCTACCGTACAGTGTGCCGACAGCGTGTAAAAATCTGTAGATCTTTGCTTCGCGCCTGGGTCTGGGTACGTTGACCAACTTGAATTTCTCAGGCCTGTGACCAGGAATGGTGACGAACAAGGCACACCGCTTTACAGTGCCAGATACCATGTTTCAGTAGTGCTTTACAGGTGCACTTCACTGAGATGCCCCTATGACCACTCAATGTCCGACTTATTCTCTTCTCACCGTCTACTCCTTGTCAAACAGGAGCATGCCGTAATTATAGGACAGACGGAGATGTTTATAAGGAAAGAAGAACAGCAACTTTGAAGTCTTCAGGCTGACCCTTCCAGCTGTCCCCAATATCCAAACTATACCAACCATGATTCGCTCTTTATCTATCGCATTTTCGCTCGTCTTTCTGCAAAAAGTATGAGTTTCCTTATGTCGAGGCTTCTGGCCAGTCACGTGACTGTTCGAATGTTCTTCTAACGCCACTGGTTTCATAGGTCATTGCTTCCCATGCACTTTCTGGCAGAGACCTTCCTCCCCCGCCTGCTCCCCCGGGTTGGACCTATTTTATTTGCCTCGAGTAAGTTCCATTCTTTCTATTGAATCGTGTTGAACAAGTCGTTTTTCTCTTAGAGACAATCGGAGCGTTCCAAATTTTAATGTTCCCCTGCTTGAGGGCGCATACTATGCTGACCCAGATGCCATGACCATCGAGAGTTGTATCGCTTTTTGCGAACATCAGCCAGTGTCATATCGGTTTGCGGCCGTCACCGATGGCTTTCAGTGCTGTGCGTTCCTCTGTCAAAGAGACATTGCCGTCCTGCTACATACACGTCTTTTCCAGCATGCGACAATTTCTTCGAGCACATTTTCGAGAGCACGGGAGGGTGTGATGCACCGTGTCGCGGTGATCCGTCGGAGGCGGGCGGCTGTGGGGGCCAGTACGTGGCGAGCGCCTATACAAAGAACAACGTGACCTTTATCATCCCTTCTATCGTTCCCTCGGTTGGTCAGTGGGAAAGCCTTGGTTGTTACAAGTCAGTGGATGGACAAATTACCCTCTATGCGGGACTAACCCGGCTTCAGTGACTCGACCAGCGCTCGTGCTCTGGAAGTCCTTGTCGACGCCGGTAACACCACCGTAGAGTCCTGCGTTGCTGCCTGTCAAGCTAAGGGGTACTCCCTCGCTGGCATCGAATTCGGCAGGGAATGCTGTGAGTTCTTTTGCAGGGCCCGTATCAATGATTCGGCGGAACCGTGACGCTCTGACGATACAGTATCATGACGTTTAGGGTGCGGTTCCGAGCTTCAGCATGGTTCAATCTTCGTTCGCGATAGCGATGGTATTTTACTGGGGATGATCCGTCAAGACCCAAATGCTCCGCACTGCAACATGGGTTGTCAAGGAAACGCAAGTGAGACGTGTGGCGGGCCAGCCTTGCTCAACTTGTACAATTTCACTGGGACGTACCTCCCCGGAGCTTCTGTCGTGCCTTCCGTCACCCTCGGTACGTGGACCTCAAAAGGCTGTTACAGGTACGGTACCCCGCTCGAGCTGTCGATCGCCTATCGTGATTGGATGAACGCTAATTGTTCACCGCAGCGACTTGGTGGCCTCTCGCACGCTCGAGCGGCGTGTCGCCCTGTCGATTGTGACTGTAGAAGCGTGCATCAAGGAATGCCTCATCCAATCGTTCATAATCGCCGGCCTCGAGTACGCCCAAGAATGCTGTAAGTTATCGCCATTTTTTCCCCCCAATGACATCGGTGAGGGGCTGATTGACCGGTTTTGTTAAAAACAAAGGGTGTGGTAATGAGATAAGCTCGCCTGGCGCCCCCATTTCACAGAGTGCATGTAGCCAAGCGTGCGTTGGGAACGACACAGAAGTGTGCGGAGGTCCCCACGCGTTGCAAGTCTACCAGGCCAACTAGACGGCAGACAGACAGACGTTTTTCTCGGTTTTGTTTCCGGCCATGGTACTTCCAATTTTGTTTTCCGCCAATTCCGGGAATGAGTCATGTTGTTACTGTCGGCGGCCTGTTAGTTCCTCTGAAGATTGCTGATAGCCCCGTGGAAATGGTTGAGGGACTCGACATCGGGGGAAACGAGTCCATGGGTTATGGCTATCTCGCTCAGAGGATGGTTGTTCCCTTGTCTCCTTGAGCGCCCCCGCATTCAATTGACGACCCATTGAGACCATGATATAGAGCGCGAGAATGAGTTGCCGCGTTATATTGTCTATATATCATGTCTATGGCGGATCGGATCAGAGCCATCCGTACTTGCCGCAATCCACACATCCCAGCATGCGATGAGGGAGAAAAACGCTAACTCATGGGCAATGAATATCTACACAGCTTACATGTACGCGCGCCGTGAAATCTGCAGTCTCACAAAGCCTATCATACACAGTGGGCCACGCATAGATACTCACGACCAACTCCGTCACGACATGCTTGCAGCATCGTCCAAGCCGACATCTTCAAACAAGAACCTCCACAGCGCTTCGGGGTCTTTGAAGTCGTGATGTGTGACGTTGACCAGCCAACGGGTATCCCTGATGCCCTCCAATAGCTGTCGTTGTTGGGAGTCTGGAGAGAATTGTCTCGCCCAGTCGGTCCAGATGGAAAACGCCTCTTCCTGGTGAGACAATCATTCAAACGCGCGGGATCGACTCGAACGGTGCAGTAGTACATACCTTCCACGTAAGGAAAGATTCATGTTCGATGATAGTTGATTGGACAATTTCCTGACCTGGAAAGACACCCCACGTCACCGCATTCCGCTCAGTGTCTCGCACGCTGGTCTTAAGCTCGCCCTTCCGATAGCAAAAATTAGGTCATCGTCTCACGTGAAATGTGAGGTAGACAGCAGCAGCGAACTCAGACGCACCGCGTGATTCCCTGCCAAGAAGTCAAAGACGCCTTTCACTGTCCCAATGGCCACTTCTAACTTGTCCACGATCGCCTCGGTGGCAAAGAACTCGACAAACGATTTCTGGTAAACGAATCCGCCCGCGGGTCCCCACCCGACCGTGTCGTCATCCGAAGGTAAGCCATCGACAGCAGGTTGCGAGCCGACGGGCCACCAGCCACGCTCCGCTAAGCGGAGTAGGTGAGGAAGGATAAGCTGCGATTCGGCGGAAAGCGGCGCAGAGGAGAATGGATACGATGTGATTTCGCCAGACAGAAAGCTCAGGCACAACGTGGTGATGTCTGAAAGCGTGCTAGGACGTGGGCCGCTCGGTGTCGGTGTCTGCGATCAACGATTTACAATTAGAAGTGGGTGACGGGTCTGAGCCGGTAGCACTTACGATGCGACCGAACCCTCCCCAGAGGTCTTGGGTACCGAACGCGGGGCTGTTAACGTCACCGAATCGCCCATTTGGGAATTCGTCCCAAGTAGCGGCGTAATTTGCCTCGCCTTTGCCCGTGTCTCCTTCTTTGGTAACATGAGATGCGAGCCCGTTCGCCGCAGAACTCGTTGCACGCGCTGGCGTGACGATCAAGTCGGGAATAGTAGTTGTGGGTTGATCGGCTGGTCCAAGGGACTCCTTATCTACTCGTGAATTCTGGAGTCCCGCACACCCTGACGCGAAAGCTCACCGCGATCAGTCTGTTGTACACCTTGGCATGACCTGGAGTCCATTCCAAAATCTCCAAGATACGCCGTACGCTCTTCTCTAGGTTGAGAGTGCAGAAGTGGAATCCGCGCAAACCGCCTTCCTCGACAAGGCGCCGAATCATCTCGACGGCCAGCGATATACCATAGTCCTTAATCTTCTGGTCGTCATGCTAGGATAACATGAATGCTGGTTGGGAGAAACGTAGGACGATTGGAGGGGGATACCTTGATGGACACCAGATCTCCATGGATTCGGGCTGGGACATGTGCCCCACAAAGTTTTGTTAGGCGAAGAAACGACGCATATGTTTGAATGGGCATGATGCCCGGAATAACTGGGATGGTTATGCCTAAATGCGATGGGTGAGTATGGGTAGGGCAGGTACGTTCCTGTGGCGTGATTACGAACCGCGGGCGCGGATCCTTTGTAACCATCGAAGGAAGTTGTCGACGTCATAGAACAGCTGCGTCACTATGAAATCGGCGCCTTTGTCGACTTTTGCTTTCAAATATTCAATCTCTTCATCTTCGCTGAGTTCGCTCTCGGCATGGCCGTCTGGATAGGCTGGAAGTGGGTGGAGTTAGAAGCGGAAACCGTCAGTGTTGGCAGCTAAATGACCTCCCACGCCGATGGAGAAAGCATCGGAGAACTCCGGTGACGACCGAATATAGGATACGAGGTCGTGCGCGTGAGTGAAACGAGAATCAGTCGGCATCCAATATTCTTCTCCCCTCGGAGCATCTTGGCCGCACAATCAGTAACCTCTGAGACGGAGGACAGATCCTCGATCGTGCGAACCTCCTCGCAAAGCTAAGATATTTTGGATTCCTATTTGTTTGGCAGCCTATGCACGCTCAGCCCCGCCATGTGGGATCGATACGACAAGGGAATTACAAACCCGGAGTGCGTCATCCACCGTGCCTTGTAGCATGTTGGTGCATGTCAGATGCATGACCGTGTCGACGCCGTACTCCCTCTGGGTCAACGACGCGAGGTCGAGCGTCTGATCCCTGGTCGATCCGCCCGTGCCCCATGTGATGTTGATTGCGAGGGGATTCAGATCAGCCAAGCGGGAAATCCGCAGAAGGAGGTTACTGAAGCCCTGCATACGAATCGCCCTTCACGAGATCCGCGATCATGTTATGATTGATCTGGCTTACCTGTTCAGTTCGCGGCGGAAAGAACTCGAAGGTGTAGAACGGCCCTCGGGCTTGTTCGAGCTTCTCGGAAAGCTTCATACCCGACCTCGACTGAAGAGGTGAGAGGGTGACTGGAAGGGTCTCAGAAAAGTAGGGAGTTTCTTTGGTGCGGTATCACAGATCACAGCAAGGTCGGATCAAGAAACGCACCAGGCCAGGCACTGAATCTCGGGGCGCTCAGAGAAACCGAAAATGGGACGGTCTTCGCGAAATCTTCGAGCACGGTCGTAAAACAATTTATTATTTCGCGGGCGTGATGATGATGATGACTGATGACGGAAGCGCGTCAACACATTCAAACATCGCACATGTCCGAGTTGCCGCTCTAAGGGGCAAGTCACACAGCAGTAGGCGCCATCGAAAACCACCACTGTACCTCTTTGTCTCGACCCTAGATCCTATCACCCATGGCCAGTCCGACATCCCCAACAACAGAAGTCTCGTCCGGCACGTTAAAGCGCACGAAAATCGTGCTGCTTGGTGATCAAAGCGTCGGTAAGACCAGTCTCATCACACGGTGCGTTTCTCGGCTCCTTGTCCTCTATGCCTAACTCAATTTCTCTGCTTTCCCCGCGGATCACCAGGTTTATGTATGACACATTTGACAATACTTACCAGGCGACTATCGGCATCGATTTTCTCAGCAAAACACTCTACCTCGATGATCGGACGGTGAGGTTACAACTTTGGGACACAGCAGGACAGGTATGACCACGGCCGTTCGACGCGTTGACGCTTCTTAGAACCTTTTTCGCCACTAGGAACGGTTCAGATCCTTGATCCCGTCTTACATTCGCGACTCTACAGTTGCAATTGTTGTATTTGATATCACCAGTCAGTGCTGCCTATCGTCGTCGCCTCCTCACCAAACTAATGGCGGGCTCTCAGACCGTCAATCTTTCCTTTCTACGACAAAATGGATAGAAGACGTGCGGTCGGAGCGAGGAAACGATGTCATGGTCGTACTTGTTGGGAACAAGGCCGACCTTTCTGACAAGAGGTGCGTACGCCTTCAAGGACATCCTTAACTGAGTCTGTATGCTGACGTGTCGCAGACAGGTAACGCTCGAAGAGGCTACTGCGAAGGCCCAAGGCCTCAACATCTTATTCATGGAGACATCAGCAAAGGCTGGGCACAACGTGAAGAGTTTATTCAAGAAGATCGCCATGTCACTGCCTGGCATGGAGAAGGACGCCCAGAGCGCGGACGCCCAGAATACCAGTGCGTCTATTTTTAACACTGGTCGTCCATTTTGATAATTCTGACTATACCTCACACTTTTGCGTTTATTTCAGAGATTGACGTGACCACTCCCCCAGCGAACGAGGTTCCAGAAGCGTCCCAGTGCCAATGCTGATCTTGTGTACCTTCTTTTATGTGCTATTTGTCTGTCATACCATATTCCTCCATCTCTAGAGGTCGTCCAGCTTTGTCAGGAAAATAGGGTCTTCCAGGGGAGCGACGTCTGATGCTACCTATAATACAATCTCATCCTCGATTCATAGTGTTCCCCGCACCCCGAGGATTGGCATCGGTAAACCTTGTCCATTCCTCATCTTTTCTCCTCTTTTCTTCGGACTTGGCATCACCGAACGCCGTCCCGTCCTGCTCCGCGTCCATGGCAAGCTGCTCGGAGGACGTCGGCTTTGTAGCCGACTGCGGCCTTAGTTGCGTCAGTTTTAAACGATCATGTGAGACCGCAAGAGATGAGCCTCTTACCCTCCGCCCGTGAGAATGTTGCCCCGCTGTTGCTCTATCTCTAAGTACTCGTCGATGGACATCGTGGGCAGGCGATGGTCAGGCTGGAACACCTGTTCCCGCAGCCTCGCACGGTCACCTCCAGCGCCAGAGGGCAATATCGTGAACGGCTGCAACGGCTGCATATGCATTCATATAAGCGAGAATCGCGCAAAGATAAGGGGATCATATACTTTGCCTGCCGAGTCCAGCAACGGTCCGCCACGCGGCCCTGCCGCTGCGGAGCGCAGTGGCGCATCGAGGGTCCATGATGTGCGCTCAGCCTCAGCGGAAATGCGTGCGCGATCTGAAGAGGACCCGGGTTGGCCGGGCGGTGGGGGCGGTGGTGCCGTTCGCAGGAGCTCGAATTCCTCTGCGATGCTCGTGAGCTGAGCGTGCGCCTGTGCGTAGGCAAGTCGGAGTAGGAGGAGCGTCGCTGTCCGGTGCTCGTCCTCGCCGTCTTGGTCCTCCTCGTTTAAGGCAGCGGGCGTAGAATGCGGTAGAAGCGCTGAGATGAGGTCAAAGTCTGTTGGGGACGCGTCGGACGTTGGGATGGGGACGCGTTGCCGTTTCGCGATGGCCTACATTTAGGGAGTTGGTCCTTGCGTGCGTGAGGAGACGAAATGGAGAATTATCACACCTCGATGCGGCTGCGAATCTCTTTCTCGGCTTGGTACTGCTTTATCTTTGTCTCCCGTCGTCTGGAGGGATCGGCGATGGCAGAGGCGTTCTTCCCGTACAATTCACGCTCGGGCTTGGACGCGATTTCGTAGAGTTCTAAGTCTGACACGAACTTGGTGAACCCTTGCTGCCCGTAGAGTAGATATGTGCCTTCTGAGATGGGGTCGCGTCATGAGACGATGACATGGCAAGGACGTACCTCCGCTTCGCGCAGGCGCGCCAAGCGCTCGTCCCTCTCGATTGCGCGGGCCCTGCTTTCGATCTCTGCAGCAACATATTGAACGAACAGATACACCAACTCTTGAGTGGATATGTCGTCAAGGGTCTCATTTGGACTAAAGAGCGCAAGATCTGCGACGCGCGCAAGCGAGTGACGACAATCTTTCCGTGCGACATCGATTAGTTCCTGGTCGCCCCAAGTTTAAACAATGAAGACATATTTTAAAGAAAGGAAATGGGACTACCTGGGTCTCGTCTTGGATTGTTGGCAAGTTGGAGGCCTTCGACACATTCAGCAGTGCGCGACGAAAGACAATGGGAAGCGATTCCATGATGTAACGGTGTCAGTTGTCCATCCATCCAACAAATCTTGCCCTCCCTTAATCGCCGTGCTTCCGGGGGCCTGGAACGCGCACGTGATGTGCTACAGTAATTCATTCGCGCATTCGCGACGCGGTGTTACTCTCCACCGTCATGACGGCTAAGCGCCCCCACACGGATTCTGCGGGACCCTTCGTCTCGCGAAAGTATGCTAAAGATCTACTTGAAGGCGAGATCGACAGTGCCGGAAGCTTCGTCGAGGGCCACGTGCATTTAACGAATCCCAGGAAGAACCTGTACACCATTGACATCCGGCTGGACTCGAAAGCAAAGCCCGCCCTTCTAGATGTCGTCATCGAGGACAAGCTACACAGGAGATTGGGGGAGCTCGTTGTGAGCGATCATCTGCGAATATCGTTGCAGGGCGCTCAGCTACTACCGCTCTCCGCTGGCGCTTCTTCCGAGTCGCATCTACCCGTTACGCTTCGCTTCGTAGAGGGCGTCACCATTCTGCTCGTGTCGAGGGCGGGGCCTCAAGGAGAAAAGGGGAAGTTGTTCCATATCTGGCCGGCTTCAAGTAAGCATTCTATTCTTTTGCGCGCGAGCTTTAACCCAACTTTGTTGGCGTAGACACCGGCAAGACCAAAAGGCGAAAACAGGCACCGAACATCGATTACTCCGACGTAGGGTGGTTCTCTACGCCTCCTGTGGGCGACAATCATAATGGTGTGGAAGACGGCACTTTTGGAACGCAAGTCTCCACCCCCACACGCCGGGGCCGGGCGAAATCGGCCGAGCCACCAGTCCCTTCTTCCGGTCTTGCTGCGTCGCCAATCTCTGCTTGGCACCCGGAAATGAGAAACGATGCCGGGCCTTCCACTTCTGTCGCTGCGCCTGCAATTTCTTCCGGCTCGAGAAGATCGCCCCTGACTACGGGACAGAGTCGCGGCGAAACGGCTTATGCGTACAAGACAGCTCGTCGTCGGAAGCAGGATACCCCCAATCATCCCACTTCTGTCCCGGAATCGTCCTCGATTGTTCATTCTGCCGTCCCCCCCATCCCTGTGCGGTCTGCATCAAAGCAGCCATCAGGCCGCAACTCTGTTCCGCCTGCTCGGGACTCTTCTGAACCTGCTAGTTGCTGTTCTACATCGGACCGAAACGCGCCTCTACCGGCCAAGCAGAAGTCAGCTAGGAAGAGAAAAAGACAAGAAGCAAAAAGACCCGTGCCTTCAGCTCCTACCGTTCTGACCGAAACAAAGGAGGCTTCACCTACACCCATCGAAAGCGTACCCGTCGTCCCAACCGCCATTGAGAATAGAGATATCTCCGATCCCTCTATGCATGATGATGGTCAGATGGAGATGAATCTCGATACCCCCTCCATACCGGCTGAGACACAGCCGGGACAAACCTCCGTTGCGGAATCAGCTGGTGAGCAAACGAGATCGGGTGAAGATGAGACAGCGCCAGATCAGGATGACACAACGTTGAACATGAGAGCAGGCTTGGTTGTCAATGGGGTAAGTTTTAACCACAAGACAACATTTCCTGTCGATAAACTCCTCGCAGTGGCCGTACGCGGCGCTCTCTACGCTGAGAAATTTGGCTCTGATGTCTATCATCGCGGTGGTATCATCTGTGAGAGAACCTAAGCAAACTCAGAAAGGCGGTACGAGTTTCCCTCCTTGCCACTTTCGTCACTCATGACATGACATCGTTAGAATGGGGCACCTGCTTCTCTGTGCTAGATCCCTCTGTTCTGGACTCGTTTGGTGGCGTTCTCTACACAAGCGGCGCAGGCATAAAGATCAATTGTTTCATGAGATTGGAGCAATTACTACCAAACCCAAAGCAAGGGGACGTTGTCCTGCTGCGTCAAGTCAAGGTGCCATGTGCTGTCATTCTTTAAGGTAGGTTTTCGTGCTGAAGATCCACCTCAGGTTCAATCTTGGCAGGACAACCTTACCGGTACTTGCTATGCACATAAAATGCAATGGGCAATCTACGACCCTCGTACGGAAGAAATATCTCAGCCTGATTCCAACCTTGCCCGTGATCGGTCTCATTTCCCGCCCAGTTGGCTTGTAGTATCCGAGGAGCGAGACTACTGTGCGCAGTTGGTCAGATGGTGGGCTGCGGTGCAACGGACTCGCGCTGAGCGCCAGGGTACCGCGGTCCAAATCGGAGGTGGTCCAGTCGTAGCTTCAGAGAGGAAGCACGTTCCACGGCAGCACCTGCTTATCAGCGAAGCCGACCCTGGGCGGGAACCGAAGGGCTACTTCAACTGCACAGTAGAGGTATGTGACTTTTCATCCCCGTTAGATTTTGACAATTTATCCTTGGTGGTGGGTGCGGGTAGTTTTTACACGGGCACCCGAACCAGGTCCCCGATATTTACAGCATCTACGTGACGGATTACACATCCAAACCGGGCACTTCCACGGACCTCGGCAGTGAATGGTGCCCTGTGTCCCTCGCTGATCGCGTGCTCCGCATCGAAATGTGGCGTGACGAGGCCGTTTCGCTGGCACAGCAGATGAACTCGGGCGAGTACTGGTCACTGTATAACGTGCGGATGAAGGTCAGCAGCAACGGCCTCATCGAGGGCTCCTTCTCAGAGGCGGCCAAAGCGTGGAAACTTTCGATCGCGGAAGTAGATTCAAATCAGCATTTACGAGCGCTTCTGCAGTAAGCACGTCACCAGCTCAGGCCCCCTTTCTTCCTAGCTCATTGCTCTCGTTCGATAGGCGGAAAAAAGTGTGGGAAGAGAATGCCACGAATCCTCATGTGTTTCCGCACAAACTGTTCAGCGAAGCGGCGCTTCAGTCTATTTTTGACTGTACCGTCGAGGTGGGCTCCGCATTTTGCGGTTTCACTACGTGTCATTGAGCATTATATTACGGAAATAAGGTCCTGCAAGCGGAGTACAACCCAACAGGAACGTCAACGCTGTACATTACTGACTACACCGACCGCAATGATCTTGCCACGCCACCGACCGCGCTGTGGAGCCGTGGGCTGCCAGAGCGGATAGTAACCCTAGAGTTACAGGGACCGCAGAGCAAGATGGCGGACAAGATGGAGATTGGCGCGTTCTTCACAGTCAAGCATATGAGGCTGATCGAACGCATCGCTAGTGGCTGTCGGGTCGTAGGCAGGATTGGGGGGCCTGATCGCCTTATCCACAAGCTCAACGCGAACAGTCCAAATGAGGAACTGGAAAACCTGCTGGAGTGCGTTCGATATATTATTTTTGTTACGGTGATTGGTTGTATTCTTACTGTACCGCGTCACAGGCGGAAGAAGCAATGGAAGGAAGGAGCCGCAAAGACCAAATCGAATGACAGCTTCACTACCATTGCTCGTGTTCTGAAAAGCGACAAGCGAGTGGGTAGGTTTCGGGTCCGTGCGCGGGTTGTTGGAACTTTCCCCCTGCGGTTGGAAGACTGCGTCGTTCGGTGCTGTAAGGGCTGTTCCGAACAGTCAGTTTGTCCTCTTCTTGTACTGGCAGAGAGTTGATGCTGAGTGAATGAACACAGGCTACCCTCGGGCACGGACACCTGCACGTTATGCATGGTCTCTGGTGGTAAAACGCCGGAAACCGAACCCGTCTTTCATCTGTTCTTACGGTTACAAGACGAACGTGGTAATGCCCAGATTACGGTGACCGTAGATCAGAATGTATGTCTTCTCCGTCAAGCATTGATCTTACTTTTGCTCATGCACTGTGCAAACAGAGTAATATATTGGACGGCCTCACGCCTGACGACGTGATGGATGGAACGGGTGCAGACGTGGTTCGTGAGCGCCTATCAGTCTACATTGGGAATCTGGAAGACGTCCAGGCGGCCAGCAGCCAAGGGAGAACATTAGAAGCCAAGGTGCCTGTGCGCGAATTTGCTATCGAGAGCTGGCATGTTGGAGACGGGGAAGATGAGTCCAGTGATGAACAAGTCGTCGCGTATGGGTTGCTATGAAATTATCGGAGGCTGTGCAGTATCGGTTTGCTATTGTGTATTACATAATCGACTGACCTCCATGGAAATGTAAACGTATTGACCGTTCTCTGGTTTTTGCTTGGCAGCGTTCACCATGCGACTGCCGTTCTTCCTCCTTTTCCTTCTATCGTCTCACCATGCGGTCGACGCTTTCAAGTGCTCTTTCGACACTCACGATTACTACGTCTTGCAACATGACCCTCACGTCGGCCCTTCGCTTTCACAAGTCGCAGCGCGGCTCGGCGTGCAGGTCGTCGAACGTGCAGGCGAGCTCAACAACTTCTGGGTCGTCCGCATTCCGAAGCAACTCACATCGACATCCCACGACAAGCGAGATGGGAGCGACGACCCCGTATTTGCGGCGCTTGCGGCCCTCCGCACCCCGCTCTCCGCACGAGACCCCGATCTCCTCGTCGCGCGCAGCATAGCAGACTCAGTGAAGCACCTCTCTCGTCAAGAACTCCGCCAGCGAGTGAAACGCGCGCCGCCTCCCGTCCTGCCGGGTCAGGGCGACGATGACCCATCAGCTCATCCGCTCGCGCAGGCCGTCGTCGAGAGGCTCGGCATCCACGATCCGCAGTTCATCCGGCAGTGGCACCTCGTCAACGACGAGTTCCCCGAACACTCGATGAACGTGAGTCAGTTGTGGGAGATGGGAATCACCGGTGCCGGAGTTGTCACGGCGCTCGTGGACGATGGACTGGACTATGAGAGCGAGGACCTCGCCGATAACTTTGTAAGTGCGGCCTCGTCGCACCTTTTTTTTTCCCCCTCTCTTGTCGTCGCAGTGTGCCTGAGTCTACGTTGTTCCCCCCGCTGCGTGCGCAGTGGGCCCCCGGTTCGCACGATTATAATGACCACGAAGACCTCCCCACGCCGAAGCTTTCCGACGACCACCACGGCACGCGTTGTGCGGGCCAAATCGGCGCAGTGAAGAATAACGTTTGCGGGGTGGGCATCGCGTACGATTCCAAAGTCGCGGGCATCCGCATCCTGTCTGGTCCCATCTCAGACATCGACGAGGCTGCCGCACTCAACTTCCACTATCACAACACTTCCATCTACAGCTGTTCCTGGGGTCCCCCGGACGATGGCAAGTCCATGGAGGGCCCGAGCTATCTGATCGAACGTGCGATTCTGAACGGTATACAACGTGGGCGCGATGGCAAGGGATCTATTTTTGTCTTTGCCAGTGGCAACGGTGCCGCATTTGGTGACCAGTGCAACTTCGATGGTTACACCAATAGTATCTATTCGGTTACAATTCCAGCAATCGATTTCAAGGGCCTCCACCCTATTTATTCGGAGGCATGCGCTGCGAACCTCGTGGTGGCTTATAGCTCAGGAAGCGGAAATCACATTGTACGTCCATGTCCACTTACCCAGCCCCCATCGCCTCGTTTGACCAGCTTGAAAGGTCACCACGGACAAAGGCAAGTCCGAATGTGCCTTCACACACGGTGGTACTTCGGCAGCTGCGCCTAATGCTGCCGGGGTGTTTGCTCTCGCACTTTCTGTTCGGTAAGTTTCGCAATTGAACACCTATGCCATCATATCATTGACCACGTTTCGTTTAGTCCTGACCTCACCTGGCGTGATATCCAGCACCTCGCCATCCGCACGGCCGAAGTCGTCAACCCTGAGGATCCCGACTGGGATACGACAGCTACGGGCCAGCCGTTTTCATACAAATATGGCTACGGACGTCTGAATGGTTTTACATTTGTCACTGCTGCCCAGCAATGGCAGCTCGTGAAACCGCAGACTTGGGTCGAGCTACCTGCAGTTCAAATCGGAAACGGCACATCATCGTTAGTAGGCGAAATGAGTGGTGGATTACCCATCGTTCCGGGTGGTATTACGAGCACTATCGCGATCGCCCAGGGAGACTTGGAACTGAATAACTTTGAGGCATTAGAGCACGTCACTGTGCGTGTGTGGATTACCCACGACAGCCGTGGTGACGTTGAGGTCGAGATTACAAGTCCAAACGGCATTACAAGCGTCCTGGCGGCGCGCCGTCGTTTAGATGCGGATAAGGATGGATACCCGGGATGGCGCTTCATGAGCGTCAAGCACTGGTCAGTTGTTATCTGTCATTTGTTGGCGATACGAGTGTTAACCCCACTTGAAGGGGCGAGGATCCGCGCGGTACTTGGACAATTCGTGTCTCCGATATTGGTGCCGAGGGTCGCACGGGCCATTTCCTCGGCTGGCAGCTCTCCCTCTTTGGTTCGACGATCGACGCGTCCATCGCACGCGAATACGAACTTTTCCTATTCGAAAAAGTCCTCCCCTCCATTTCAAACTCCAATGGCCCACCAGCAGCCGAGGATCCCAGCCCCACGTCGAAAGTATACCCGAAGCCGACAGAACATCTACCTGGGGACCATGGCGAGGCCGAAGGCGAAGCGACTAAGCCAGCATTTGGTGATGGACATCCATCAACGAGCGCCGCTGCGAGTGGGACGATGGTGCCCACAGCTGACGAAGGCTGGTTCTCCGATATGTCCTCCCTAGTCTCGAACCAGAAATGGGTCTTCGGCGCAGCGGGAATCGTGATCCTCTTCGGCATCCTCGCGGGCGTGTTCCTCTGTCGGCGCGCCGCGCAACGTCGTCATGCCGCGGGGCAATACAGCGCGCTTCCCGACGACGAGGTAGCGCTCGGCACGATGCCACGTGGCAGCGGGCGCCGTACGCCGCGCACGAAGGAGCTGTACGATGCCTTTGGCGAAAACGAAGACGACGACGCGGACGAGACCACGGGCCTCCGTGGCCTTTCGCCTGGCGGAGCCGCGCCCGGGCTTGGGTTCCACGAGGGCTTTTTGGAAGACGAGGACCCGAATACGCCCCGGACGGCACCGACGCCGGCGTACAGGGATGAGCCAGAAACGAAGGAAACGTCACGCGGGGGCGCTGCTAGCTCGAGTGGGAGCGGGAGCGTGAGTGAGAGCAGAGATGGGAGTTGGGAACACGCGTCGCAGACGCGGTAGCGTTCTCCACTTCGCCCCGCGGTGAGGGACGGTGTGTTGAACATTTCCTCGGTGGATGTGGACGTGGGCGTGGGGATCTCTCATACCTATTTGGCTAGCGAACCTATAACATTATTATCTTACGGCTATACTGCTCTCAAAATATTTAGAGCTGGCTATCGGTCTCTCCGTTTTAGCTAACTAACGCACCTATAACCGACGGGAGACGGGGATCAAGAGTTCATGTGTAGTTAGATACAGGTATATATCTCAGACAACAGTGCGACAGCGATAGTTAGGATGTACATGAAAGATAAGGCAAACAAATGGATCGACCACCCCAACGTTCGGTCTGATCATGCGAAGCTTAGCTTCGAGCCGTTGGCCACGCGCGTCCAGATGTTGAGATCCTCGTACTGCGAAAAAAAATCAGCACAACCCCAACCACAGAAATCGAACCAGGGCGCTCTCACCTCTTGAATAGTCGTCATCAGCTGCGTCTCGGTATAGCCGGCCCTGAGCACACGCGCGCGGATATCCACCATGGAAAGTACGTCCATCGCCGCGCCGTCTTCTTCGTCCTCGGCATAGTCCCGCTCGCCATCCGGCCCACGCCCAAGCCTACGCGCGCTCGTGCGCCTGCGCGTCGACCGACTGCCGCCCGCGGCCTCGGCCTGCGCCATGTCCTTGATAATGCGATATACCTTGCTCGTATCCGAACGGTCAGCATCGGCCCCCACGCCATCGCCGTCGCCATCGTCATCGCGCAGGCTCTCCTTGCTCGCCTCCATCAGCCGCAGTGCCTCATCCACGTCCGCATGCAGCACCGCCGCTGCGAAGCGCAGCCGAGCGA
>Ga0307510_10003318_pt1 | contig 18749 bp, 20 predicted proteins | sample 12_EM_MG_FD_207224 | JGI IMG/M metagenome (GOLD analysis project Ga0307510, IMG submission 207224) | Populus trichocarpa ectomycorrhiza microbial communities from riparian zone in the Pacific Northwest, United States - 12_EM | ecosystem: Host-associated > Plants > Roots > Unclassified | place...
TCCGCGAAGATCACGGCCGCTTTCTCCCCGATGAGCAGCGCCGTCGAGTACGTGTTCGCACCGACGTTGGATGGACCGATGGACAGGTCCGCAATTTTGAGTCCCTGGACTCCATACACACTGAGGCGGGGATCGACGACACCGCCTCGTTCGCGAGGTTTCATCCCGCAAGTGCCGAGCTATTACAGTCCAATTGGAGAGACGAGAATTCGTTAGCATACTGTCCCAACACACGCGCTGGCATAAAAAAGCGAGACGTAAAAACAAGACGAGGGAGGAATGGGGACTCACCGAATGCCAGCACGTGCTCACTGAGTAGACGTCAAGGAATAAATTTTCATCAGTGTCGAAAGACCAAAAACAAGGAAAGCCTCGCCCACCCATTTTGCGCACGTACGCATCGAGCGCGCGCTCGTCCTCTTCCGAGTATACGATCCGCGGCGTATCAAACGCGATAGGACCCTCAGCGTGTGCAACTACCGACGCGGGACTACCCGGCGCGAATGCGGGGTGGAGCGGTGCGGGCTCGCCTCGGAAGTGAGGCATGCGGCGCGCGATCTCGCGCGAGAACTTGTAGCCCCACGCGAGGACCTTCACGTCTGCCAGCCTGCGCATAGAAAAGTGTGTGTGTCAGAGCCGAGCGCGAGGGGTCACATGTGGGGGATGGCATGCTGACGATTCGAGGAAGCCGGGGACAAAGTCGAGTGGGGCCGAGACATCGTCGGCGTGAGTGATATGCGCGTAGCCGCGCAAGACGGGGTATTCCTGCATTGGTGGGTGGAAGTGGGAAGTGTTAGGTGTGGTGGGCCTCTATCAGTGTGGTAGGTGCCTTCGTGCTCACCAACATATGGGTCATCGTGAAATATTTGCGTCGCGGAACCAGTGTCGGATCACCGACCAACCTAGATACGTCATAGGAATCAATTGACACCGAACGTGATCAACGGTGAGCAGAGTCAATCCACGCACGCAGATAATATCCCCAGCCAAATTACAGGCTTGTCGGAAGCCTTGGCATGGTGAGAATCCCAGACCTCTTTGAACTCGGGTCCGAACTGTGGTAACTCGGACGGATCAGGGCGCCACTTGATGCCTGCTTCGAGACCGCTGACCGCCATAGTCAGTCAAAGCTGAAAAAGAGACGGAGAAGTAAAGTATGTTGGCGCACGTGTGCGTTATGAGCCCTTTCCCCGTTTTTGCGAATTCATCCCTGGCGGCTAAGACGCAAAATGTCACCCCCGTGAATCACGATTAATCGTGAAGGGGAACGCACCGGCGACGGCGTTCTCGTCGTTGCCGTAAATCGCATCGAGAGTCTGGGCCTCATCTGCCGCAAAGTACGGAGCGAACATGATGTTGTGATCTAGGCAAGTCCAACAGTCAGCAACGTGGACCGGCACCCATAACTGTCGCTCGACGAACCATTGTAATTCTCGCCAACCCCAGGCAAGTCGACCCTTTGCTTCACTCCAACAGCCTCTAGGACGTCCTTGCGGCCGAGTCCAGAGCGCTCCAGTATGCCCGGAGTGCCGAGAGACCCAGAAGAGAGGACTACGAGCTTTGTCCCGCGCACGGTGCGCGTTTCCGCTGGACCATCTGGATGAAATAGCGGGTTGGGAGCAAAGGCAACACCTGTAGCGCGGTTTTGGCTGGTGGTGAGAGTTTGATGAGTCTCTGCCGTAATGTGTGGGCCAATCGAAAGGCGTACTCGTCAAATGTCACGTGCTTCACGTGTATGCCCGTAACTACGTGAAGATTCGGACGCGTCTCTTTGAGGGGATATATCATGCTATGTGGCACATCGGAGCGATTACCCGTCTCTGCGTCTATCCACCTGAACGTAAAAGTCCGGAAAATCAGCTCAGCTGACCATGGGCATATGAAGGAGCTTGTGCACGAACTTGGGCCATCTCTGGGTGAGCGCGAGGTATGTCAAGTATCATGCCAAAGACTCATGAGATGGTGATAGGAGCAGGCGATACTGGGAACAACCCACAGTATACACATTGACGGTTTTGAGGTCGTTCGTATCAGTGTCGGCACTGTCGGGCGGCGTTCGGGCACGGGCGGGATCAAGCGCGCTCGCAACTTGCAGGAATTGATCACCAAAGTCGAGAGTTGTCACACCTTTGGAGGCCTTGAGCGGGCCATCAGTGCCGTGCGTTTCCGGCGCGCTGCTGGCAACTTGGTACGTCTCCGCCTACGAGCAGCCATCGCACACTTAAGTTACAAATCCCAAAGAAGGAAAAGGGAAAACGAGTCCCGAGTCCGCTCCAAACTTACCTTCCTGAGGAACGGAATGAGGTCTTCCGAGCCCCACCCGGGGTTCTCGTGCACCGTCTTCCACGCATCGTAGTCGGAAGCGCTCGCGCGCGTGTACTGCATGACTGTTCACAGTAACAAAACGGATATAGGCATTTTACGTCCATTCATCCGGGCCTCGACGTCAGCCGTCATCGTCATCACCTTCTTTGTTTTCCGATCCGAAAAGATCGGAGAATGGAGAGAGGGGTGAGATGGTGAAGGGTGGAAGAAACGCACAGTTGACACTGCCTCCACCGCCTAGACACTGCCCCGTCTGTACGATCGTGGAGCGCCCCCCGAGCGCCGCGCTCGGGCGGCTCTCGTGCCCGCGTACGGTTCGCGAGCCTGGCATGATGTGCGACAGGAAGAGCGCTGGGTGCATGTGCGCCGGATCGTTGTACGTTGTAGGGCCCGCCTCGAGTACAAGGATGCGCAGGTCTGGGTCCGCCGTCGCGAGACGGCCTGCGACGACGCAGCCAGCAGTGCCGCCTATCACGCGCGCGTCCTCTCCGTTAGGGGTAAGAGGAAGGGGATGAGAGCGAGAATAGCGCACCGCCTGCGATGATAATGTCGTATTCGTCGTTGATTGTGGTGGGAGAAGACATCGTACCCTTACTTTGGCAAACTTGACCAGTTTGCAGCCGGGTTAAGAGGGATTGCAGATTGATTTAGCGCCCCCGACACAGCTTCCACTGACTAAAGGACATTACTAAGTTGGGTAAATCGTTTGAGCTAATGAATGCAGGAAAGCGGTGAGTAATGGTGCATCTCATTTCGATGATTTTGATGATCACTCCCGCGGGAATGGACTGATTTACCGGTCATCAATTCAGCCACACTTCTAATTAGGACCGACCTCAACCGGAACCAGCGCTCTAACCTCAGGGTATGAAACCATCAAAGGGGACGATAGATGCGCGAAAAGGAGGGAGCGAAAAAGACCGAGCGCGGAAATGCTACTGAGGCGACTCGGGCCGGGTGGGATTGATAAGGCGTACGCCTTGGAGTTCTATCAGATTTGATGCGGAGAAGCGTACCAGTTAGATGGAAATGACATGCATAGGAACTGGGTAAAACACAGCAACAGTAGTACTGGGACACAGCAGGAGGTTGATCAACTCAAAAAGTACTGTTGACGATGCTATAGCGACTTGGGGAAACACATGTCTAGGCGTACTCGACACCCAACTTTGATCTTCTCCTGCTTTACCCCCAAGTCAAGTGGCCCTCCCTTTGGCTGCACGAGCCGATGAAGAAACGGTGCCATTGGCCTTGGACGTCGTCGGGATTTGAGGTGCTTCGCTTGATGAGTCGTCTTCTTCATCGTCCATATGTTTCGCGCGCTAAAGACAGACGCCCAAGCCGTCAGCGCGCAAAGCATGAGAAGAGGTGGATACAGATCCAAGAGGACGTGTGTGCGAACCTTCATCGCTTCTGCCTCATTCGAGTAGTGGCGTCCTCGGGCCTTCAAAAACGCCTCGTGCTTCGCTAGAGCTGCCAGGATCAGATTCAGTAGATGAATCTCGATAAGATACAACGGCTAAACTAGGAACCTTCAGGGGACATGGGTTCATCATCGCTGCTTTCCTCCTCGACCTCGCCGCGCGGAACTTCGGAAGGGAGGCTAAAGCTCGTGCTGCGGCTCGAGCTGCCGCTGCTCGAACGTCCGGGCCGCTTTCCCGTGGAGAACGACGCACGCCGCGGAGATGAAGGCTCTATTGGTGATGGCGAAGCAGGGGGCGGTGAGGGGATGGATGGCGCCCCAAGCACGAACGACGGGATGTCTGTGACTGGGGCGTGAGTGAAAAGGAGTCAGGAGGGTAGATTGCACATACCACCCTCAACTTCGTCCAATTCAGCATTGTAGCGTACGTAGGGTGTCTTCGGCTCTGTGATCTTCATCTGGCTATCCTTCTGCATCTCGGTGAGGGCAATATTAGCCTCGTCCCATTGCAAGCTGCTTCGATGTCCAACATGGAGGCGTGTTAGAATTATTGTGGATTTAGTCAGAAATGGTTGCGATGGGGGAGATCAACGATGGAAAGGAGCGACATGTAACAGATATGGAAGATTTGGTGCGATACGTAGAATCGTGATGGGTGCGATCGCACATGATAGGAAACACGTGAGTTGCAAGTTGCGAGTGGAGCGAAGACAGATACAATATGCGGTATTCTTTTTAGATGACACAAGGTATAGACGAAAACGAGGACTGACTGTTGTGGCGCAACCCCCGGGGCAGGGGCTGCGTTCTTCAAAATACCTTTTGGCTTGGAAGTAGATGCGCTGCGCTTTGGCTGATTGAGGATTGGTGGATCCGTATAGGACATTTGTGAACTGCGAGGTTTCAGATGAGTGGTAAAGAGGGAGGGGTTGGATAGGTCCGGGCAAGAGATGATAAGGGGGCGAGGGTGATGTGGTCGCGCTATGAGTGGTAGCTACCCGCTCTCAGCCCAGTCAAGATCATCAGTGCCGCGTGCCGCATGCAACACCCGAGGCAACCGGCAACCCCGGCCCGCCGTCTCAACCCCTATGAGTCCCGAACTTGTCCAGGTCTCAGGCCACGATGCGTGACTGGACAATCGCTTTCGAAGCCCACCCCACGGATCGCGTCGCTGAATTGGTGCCATTAGTCCTCGTAAGACTAAAATGAGTCAGCAGACGGTAACATGCAGTACCGCACCCCGTGAAACGGACAGGAGCAACACCATCACCAGCCTTCCAAGTATTTTCTTCAGTTGAGGCGAAGTTCCTCGATTGATTGAATCTGGCCTGTTTTCCAGCCTATTCTCCGTGTTGCCACTGGACATTCCATCTTCAGTTCCCCGTTTCTGCCATGAATCCGAGGGGCTCCCGAAAAATTGCCGCCTCGGGGTAGAATTTTGACGGACAGGGTGTGTCGAATCAATATCGGCGGTAGGACGGAGTCTGCTTCTGAACTTCGCTGTCGCGCGATTTACCGTCAACGCGTCCGGGACAAGTCGAGGTGGGACGCCAAGAGAAAAACGGTATTTAGCTCGTGGGGTGTGGGAAACGCTGTAGGCGACACTGCTTGCGCGCTAAAGTTTATCCTGCCTCGGCTGAGTCGGCTTCGTTTGTTCCATCAAATCGGCAAGAGGGGTCTCTGCAATAGCCTTTCTCCCACCCAAGGACGTAGGGCCATGAACCTTTTTTTCTCGCAGGGATTTGTCCAGTTCATTTCGCCCTATTATGAAGTTGCTTTGTCCCCTGCCAGTGGAACCCGCTGCCAGCGCTTGCCTTGGTGGCATCATCACCTCTCATCCGAAAAACGGGACGTCTCGTTGTCAACTAGTTTACATTACGTCTAGGGTGATGTTTTCTTGTGCTCACTATTGGGAATCCTGTTTCGACGCATGATACGTGACGGGCACCAACGCACTATTATTGTCTATCTCTGATCTGCGTGTGGACCCCACGAACCGAGGAATCATGCAGCCTACAATATCCGTTGCGTACTTGGTTTTCACCACTGGCCCTTGTGGCCGACATGGGTACTCCTTTTTTCCGCGACAGGAGGTCGTGGGACGGAGAATGTTTCAATTCCCCGGCATTCCGTTGGCTCATCTGTTGTACATTTGCAGGGCTCAGAGAATTGCTGCCTCGTTCGAAATTGACAATCCTTTGATCTATATTCGGGAAATGACGGTCCTTCTCTACTAGTTTGACGCTCAGAGTGATGCCGTCTCCCCATCTATTTCTTACCGCATTTCCCTTGGAGGAACTGCTTTCGAGGATAGCAAAGGGGGGAAGGATAACAATCGACTGTCTCCCCAAGTTGGGGCCCAAACTGCTACGTATGGACTCAAGGTCGCCCTGGGACGATCACAGATCACGAAAAGTGCATAAAGTAGGTGAGGGCCTTACAAGGTCTCGCAAGGACCGCATTAATTCAAAGGCCTCACCCAATTCGGGTTACGCAATACATTTAGCAGGTCCATCCGGACATGTCTCGCAAGACATGCCTAAATGTACCAAGGGACCACCGGATCGGGCGGGCTGATGCAATGGCCAGGCAAGACATTGCCCAATTCCGCCCAAGACCGTACGAAAGGAAAATGCAACCACCTTGTATTCCGTTGGCCTTTCCGGCCACCTATTCCAAGATCAGTAGGGAACACATATTTATTTATTTCCAATATATCTTAATATTAAAATGCGTTTCATTCGTACTATCTGCTACTGTACCACCAAATTTAGGAGCCATGTACCGGGGCCTTCCAGGCGGTGGTAGCGGATCACCAACGACATTTCCGATAGTTCTTCAGGTTGGCAGTCGGCGACGGATCGTTCCCTAGTACTGTACCCCATCAGGTGCCCAACCCAAGAAAAAATCGTTTTATGGTGACTTAATATTGTATCTATCAGATAGCTAGATCTAAGGGCTTGCCGCACGATGACGGTGGTCCGAAACAGGACTGAAGCCGTCTTATAACTAGGTGGAGGTTGCACTGCTTTCCCAATCTGGAAATACACGGTATTAAATATGTGACAAGAAAGTTTTTTTTTCGTAGTTTATAACATGACATGGGTACTCCCGGTCTCTCTTCTCTTCTCCTACATCAATACTGCAGTAGTACATCAAACTCCTCAGCGTTTTCAGTGAGGCACAAAACGCCCCAGATCCTTTTTACTCCTTGCCTGTAGACCTGTACACGCATGTAGTGAGGGGTCGCGAGCCGAAGAATGTTCCACTCTCGAGCTTGTACACTCAGCATACAGCGCTGCACTCTCGGATCGCTGCTGCAGCAATGCGAGAATGCAGCACTGTATGCGGCCGTATTTGAAATTGATGGTGTTTTGCTCCATATTTCCCTACGTCGACGCTAGAGTGATTCCGTGCCCCGTGTTTTCACATTCCCCTCGGATGACCCGCCTTTTAGGAAAGATAACCTCCAGAATCGAGACCAAGGAAAACAATCGATTGGTCTCGCTTACTCCCCTACTAGCACCTTTGGACTCAGGGTTGACATAGAAACAATCACACCTCAAAGGCAATTCAGAGACGCTGTCCGATCCCGGGCAGGAATCGAGAACCAAATTCGCATCGTTTCTTTGTCCACTGACAGTCATCTTTCACATAACAGCAGTCCTCGCGATCAACGCGCACTATTATTGTCACCAGTACAAGTGCGAGCCTCTGATCGCACACATATCATTGCAGGTCAATATGAGAACAGTAGTAGATAGGGACGAGATACCGCAGATGGCCCTCGATGTTAAGGCACAATGGCTCATATCCTCGAGGTTGAGTCTCCCACCTACTACAGTAGCGTTGTCCCTTGCCTCTCTGATGCTGACCCTGCCATGGACAGCCTCCATCGCCAAGTTCGCAGTCATCTCGGGGTATTGTTGTAGACCAATGGATTCAGCTAGAATTGACCTGGATGTATCATGCGACAACGGGGAACGGTAGCCGGATAAGTGGATCAAACCAGATGGCGCAATTATGGGTGCGCGATAGTACGTTGACAACAAAAACCGACAGAAACAAACAGAATGGACAGTGGGAGCACGCAGGCAAGCCATTCACCTGAGTTCGGGAATAGCTGCCTTGCGACTGAGAACGTAGCTGATGGTCCGATACCAATGGCCAACGGTTCTCCCCACCGCAAGCGGCCAAATCTCATCTCTTCGGACTACGCGGGAGCGCAGCTTCCGTGTACTAAGCCCGTCTTTGATCTCGAGAAAGCAAGGAACAACTTCGTCCACCTTGGGTCGCTTCGTAGGATCGGCTTGGACCATGTCGTCGACAAGCGGCTCCACAAACTCGAACCCATGATATTCCTGTCACATATAAGTAAGAACGACCCCTCGGTCACAGACGTAGACAAACCTGGATATAATATCTTCGAACTAAGCTCCTGAAATAGTAAATGTCTATGGGAAACGGGTTACACCTCGTCTTGCCGTCCTGGTGCTCGGGCGCGAATTTATCGTCTCCTTTCAAATGGCCGTCAAGCGGAGGCCCATTGGCGGATCATAACGGCGGGAAAGACCGAAATCGGATGAGAAAGTATCTCGTTGGCCGTCGAGTCCGCGAATACGCCTTCGCCTTGTGGTGAAAATCTCTACTTCGACTCATCTTGACAAGGTGAAACGATTCTGGATACATGTTTTGACGGGTCCAGCATGATGTTTGTACTGGTGTAATCCCTAGGATAGGTCGATTCAGGGGGAAAATAGAGTATATGTGAGCCTGACGGCCAACGGACCTATGAGCGACATTGTTTTCGTGCATGAATTGTACCCCCTTGTCCACTGATTAATTAGATTCGCCGCTCAAGAATACGAAAGGCCCACCTCGCATATCCGCGCAAAAAAGGTGACAAACTCTCCGAATGTTTGGATTGGAGGGCTATCAAATGAGCGCAGGAGGGGATGCGCCAAGATGGGAGGTTTGTTTGGCAGGTCGATAACGTCGAGTAAATGTACGCAAATGATTTTTTTTGGATTCGAATGGAGGGGCTACGGAGCGCAAAGCCTGTTGATGTCAAGCTCGAATGGACCTTCTTCCCTGACACGTCTTTTCAACATCCGGGCTGCACCCATTCCGAAACGCAACTAAATTCGTGAACAGAAGCAAAAAGGCACAGAAGTCTCGACCCTCACCTTCTTTTGGCCATCTTCACAGCGAAAATATAACTTGTCCGTACCCTTTCATGAAGGCTGCCAGCCAGACGGTACCGTGGTCGGAGTGTGTAACCAGCCTGCTCCTGCCGCTGAACCTACCAAGTCTCAACCCTATCAATACCGTGTCCCTAAAATATTCCTACGAAAAGTCAATGACATCGGGAATGTGATACGGGATGAGGGTAGACATTGTGCTTGGGTGGGGCGAGCTTATGTTAAGTTACGTGCCATCTGAGCCTTTGCTCGATTTCCATCAACGTAAAACTGATGACATAATTTATGAGCGCCTGGGTGCACGGCACAGCGACGCCGCGGCGGCGATGCCCTCTGCACCGTGACCACGGATGCACGACGACTTGGTAAGTCTGTCCTTGTTGATCTTATGTTCTGGCTAGCTGGACAGTACCTCGCTTGCATTGACCAGTATAAATCGCCTTCACACACACCATACTACAATAGCATTCGGGGGCAGGCTCAAGCAAGATTGGCGCACGCAATTGTTCCCAATGTCGTTAGACAAGGCCTTCTCCCTCCCCTCGCAGTTTGTTCTCTTGCAACTATATGAAAAGAGCTTTTGATGCTGCTTCAAATCATCACCTTCCAAGACTCTTCATCTGCTGGTTCGGAGCGCACCACCATACTACCTATCGCAATGGCCGACAACTCTCGTACGAACTATGGACTTGAAATTGCCGGGTATATATTCAATGTAGCGAGTCACCGTATTGGCAAAGCAATCGTCGATATTCTCCGAGAGAACTTCACTGGCGATGGCAAGATGCAACGTGGTGACTTTTACATGAATCAATCACGGGAGTTACTTCGGAGGCACCTCGAAATAATCAGACGAGATGATAAACCCATCATCCAGGAGAAATATGCAGAGTGGGTAAGCTGGTTTCAAATATGGACATTTTACTGAAACGCTTTATAACAGTGCGAGAGTCATACAGACAAAATTGGAAGGTACCAGAGGGTCCCGATTTAAAAGGTTCTTCACAGCCATGGAATATAAGCGTCTCTGTAAAGGGGCCTACAAGATGGTTGAGGTAAATCCGTACGATCATTGAGGCGTATCAATGAAATCTAATTCCCTCACAGAAAGCATCCAATCGAGCTGTCGACCTTATGAATCAGATGGACGACACCATGCATGAGACTGGTAAGTTTGTTCACCTGTTTTTCGGGTTAGTGGGCTCATGAGCATTTTCAAGACGACTCTCAATCCACCTCCGAAAGCTTGCAATCTACACATAGCGACATCTTTTTTTCTGATTCCTCGTCAATGTCGAGCGACGTACCCGTCGGTGGCCTGAGCCAGATTGCTGTGGAAGCACATCAGTCACAGGTTACTAGAGGTTTGTCATCTATCATCGTACAGCCCCTTTGAAGCCGCTGATTCCGTATCCAGACGCGGCCATCGTCCTGGGATTACATAGACAGGACGCATCTACACAACACATTGTTGCCACTTTCTCAGCCACAGTCTTCTCAAATCCAGCGCAGACAGCCTGACAAGCCTTACAGGTGAGACGCTTACACCTGTTCCATTCTTCGTCATGGTCTAACCTGTAAGATAGCAAAAACCAGTTCTGTCCCAGTTCTCAGCGACAACGAGCTCTCCTATCCCCCTTCGGAGGTTGGAGAAGAGACGCAAGGCGACGTGTCTACACACTTTTGATGTCCTATACCCTCTCGTCCTTGTACCCGTTGCGGCTGTCGCTTTTTTTTTTGCTATTACACCACGTATCCTGCGATGTATCACCTTATGTAATTCATAACTTCTTGCTGCTGATATAACATGAGGCTCTATAGTGTAGTCTAGGTAGATCAGAAAATGCCCGTGGCATGCCAACGGACTGTCGCACAAAACGCACAAAAGCACGGGGACACCCCCCAACCTTTCCCCCGTACGTGGACTTTCGAGGAATCTCACCCGCATAGCAGGAAAGCGATAGAAGAGGGTCCAATGCGAAGGATTCGTCGCTTTCAGATCGCTGAATCTTGCATCGCGCCCGCTCAACTCGGAGGGGTCAGAGTACTCAGAGTACTGGTGAAAATCGAAGCTTGATGTGGAAGACAGAGGGAATCAGAAGCAGATAAAATGAAAGAATACCACAATACCCTTCTCATCGCGAGTGGTCGAGCATAATGAGCAGTAACATCGCTCGGCGTACCCTCCCAAAGGGAAGGGGGGCCAGGGGCCACAAGCTGCGGGTGGAAAAATCAGCGCTCAGTCACCAAAGGTTGTGCCACGTAATTATTGATTGATTTACACGCTCACGCCCACTTAATTTTTTTTTTCCTTCCCAACGCACTTGTTTATTTCCAACGACGAGTGTCAACGATTTTGCAGCCCTGAGTCTTCTCACTCGTCATGGGATTGACCCTTTTGCCTTCACGTCCAGGAGAGACAGTAGGGCGACATGTCTCATGTAGTATTTTGAATTGGGAACACAGGTTTTGAGTTAAATTAAACCCCATGTCTGCTCATCGGATTTCAATGTCTTGACATCTTCGGCGACGTCATCTCCCCCACTTTTGTTCCCCTTTGTTCGTATCTTGCACCTTGGCTCACATGAATCATCCATAACAAAATACAATGACACATATAAGTAACCGTGGCCCCACACGCTGAACGTGATGGTATGTACCTGTAACAAGAGCAAGGGTCATTCTTGGTCGCGTGCCATTTTCTTAATAGGCATTGGACACGAAAGACAATAGCACGGGTGGCCGCAAAAGCCCTGCACTAGCCAACAGAATTGTTGGCGCGAAGACGTGGACAAAAGTACAGAATAACACCATCTGCGGTATTAACGCTGGGAATGAATACCGTACTGTACAGTAACTCTAGCTACATCATGCGTCCTGGGCTCACGTCGTTGCTAAGTCGAGTGAGGGGATCGATCGATCGACCGAGGTTCGCAAGCGCAAGTGAGCGCGCCGAGCCGTGTCCCCGTGGCACTCCGAACTCCGATGAAAATTTCTATTCCCGCGCCCGTTGGGCCACAGAGTTTTGCCCTGGCACACAGCACGATTGGTTGGCCCAGGTCATCTGCAGTTACTGTACAGTACTGTAGTCGGGAACCGGTTAGCCTGGGCTGTGCCCGCAGTGACGTCTGGCCTGCCTTCGTGGCGCAGCGTAATTTCAAACGGAATCCTCTTGGTGCCGTTTTCCGCCTTGGTCCCCCGACGGGATGGCATCGATGGCATCACTCCGAACATGTCCAGCCAAGGACCAACAAGATCTCGACAGCTAATCCCAGCTGGTGAGAAAGGTATCAAAACTGTATCAAGGTGTATAGGGGATCTATGAGCGGTCCAATTTGTTCCACCATGAACCAAAGGATAGAGGAAGGGCTACCTGGAGCGCAAGGTGGAAAGCCTTCCCATCGTCTTGTACCCTTTGTCCGCTTACTGAATTCCTTCAATTTGAAGATATGAAACATGTGAGGTTGATATTCCAGGGTTGAGTGCCCATTGTCCAACATTCAATCCCCCCATCGGTCTAGGAACATGTCTCGCGATATCCGTCACTTTATTAGTGACTGCGTTCTACTGTACAAGCGCTTGCCCGCGTGCCTGCGGCGACGTCTCGGTGGCGCGGGCAACTTCAAAAGTGTACATTTGTGGTTCCTATGTTGGGTGCAAACCGTTCTCAGCCTTGATATGGCATCTCTTGTGCACCTCTCACCGTGTCCAACCAAAAGATGCCTCCCTGCGCCTCAGGGGCCGGCGCTCCGGATCTGGTGTTATTCCCATCGTGACAGAGCGAGTATGAACACTCATCGTCCTATAAACGCCTTAAAGTGGATCTGACGCCTTGTCACCAGCTGCCGTTGGCCGTTAAGACTACGTTGGAAAGCTTTCCTGCCATCTTGTAGCTCTTGTTCTCTTACTTTGTTCCTTCAATTTGAATACGTGAAACCCGTGAAAGTGAGTTTGTAGGTTTAGAATGCGTGTCGATCGTTCAGTTCTCCCTTCGGTCCAGGAAGACGTCCGGACCATTACTTCCCTGGCGATTGTGTTTTTCGGAAAGCCTTGAGGCCATCAAGTATGTTCATGTCGCCATCACCTGTCGCGGCACCGCTCTGCACAAGTCTTTATCGTGTCTCCCTCGGCCACGAACTGTGTCACCCATAGACTGGGGTGGCCACGTTGCATGTATCGGGTTGAGTTCTTCACATCCTCGTCTTATCCAATCGCATCTCTTGTTCAACCGAAGGCAACGCGCAGGCCATTGTCCTCCTTTGATAAGCCCCAACCTGCATCCTCCGTTTGGACGTGGTTATCCGCAACGAGGGTAGTGGGCCTTCCCCCCAAAATCGTAATATCAGAGAACCCCGATTTAGAACGACAATAATTCGGATCAGCGACATTATGCCGTACGAATCGCTGTGCAAAAGTCGTTGGAGTATGAGTTCGCCTTGGAGGGTGCATGCCACTGAGGAGCATCTCGGCCAATCCCGTGACGGCAGCTTTCTTCCCTACGACCGCCTCCTCGGGATTCACCGACTCATGCAGTAGTACAGTGTCGAGCGGCGGTTCATTGGCGGGATAATGTGGCGAGAAACTTGAAGGCTGGAGTGTCTGGAAAGGTACCGAGTATGAAAAATAACTCTGGCACTGAGGTCATCTCATCCCAGGGCTAGACAATTGAGAACGATACACCCTTGGATGCGCCCGCTTCAACGAATTGGTTTGGCCTGGAACTGAAGTGGTTTGCAGTTTGCCGCGATGTCTCAAGATCAGTTCCCCGCGGGATAATTGGTCCCCGCGGCCCCGCCCTGACAGACGCGGACTCGGATTCGGTCTGGCCGCACTCTTTGGAACTAGTTTACCTGGCTACATCCAGCCAGAGGATTCCCCTCAGCCTTCCCCCCCCCCCTTCAAATCCCCTCCAAATGCATGGTCATTTTGGCCTGTTGGTAGAGCGGCTACGTACAGCAAAACACACATAGATCTGACAACTTCCAGACACCGTGACTGACATTATCATCCTCGAAGTCGTTTGGCTGTCAAATGTTTGTCGGGGACCGCAGGCACTCTTAAGGCCTCTTGTATATGTTCTCTTTCATTACATTTCTTCTCAATCTGCAAATAATGTATGTGACAAGTTGCACATAGCCAACGTTTTCAACAAGGCACAGAACGCCTCATGTCATTTTTACTCTTTGCCTGTAGGTCTATACATGCATGTAGTGGGAGGTCTCGAGCCGAAGAATGTTCCACTCTCAAGCTTTTACGCTCAGCATGCCGTACTGCATTTGCGGCGGGCAGCTCATTGCTGCCGTATTTTGAAATTGATGGGTGTTTTGATCCATATTCGGCCCTTCTCTCCAAGGTTGACACGAGAGTGATTCCGTGACCCGTGTTCATTTCACATTCCCCTCAGATGTCCCGCCCTCAGGAAAGATAACCTCCAGAATGGAGAGAAAGGAAAACAATCGATTTGTCTCGCTTACTCCGCTACCTTTGGACTTAGGGTTGACCCGGGAACAATCACACGTCAAAGGAACTCCAGAGACGCTGTCCGATCCCGGGCAGAAATCGAGAACCTTATTCGCATCGTTTCTTTGTCCAATCATCTCTCGCATAACAGCAGTCCTCACGATCAACGCGCGTTATTGTTGTCACCAGTACAAGTGCGAGCCTCTGGTCGTACACATGTCGTTACATGTTAATATGCGAATAGTAGTAGATAGGGTGCCTGTGGAGACGAGGCACTGCAGATGGCCCCCAATGTCAGGCCATAATGGCTCATTTCTTCGAGTTGAGTCTCACGCCTACTACAATAGTGCTGTCCCTTGCCTCTCTAATGCGCCATGGACAGCCTTCCCTGCCGAGTTGGCGGTCATCTCGGGTTATTGTAGTAAACGAATGGATTCAGCTATAATTGACCTGGGTGTATCATGCGACATCAGGAAACGGTAACTGGAATAAGTGGATCAAACTAGATAGCAAGTGAGACAGCAGGTATGACGAAATCACGTAGTTGTGGGTGTACGATAGTATTTTAACAAAAACTGAGAAGAATGGACAGTGGAAGCAGAGGGGCCATTCATTTGGGTTCAGGAATAGCTGCCTTGCGGCCGAGAACGTAGCTGATGGTCCGATACCAATGACCAAAGGACCTCCACACCGCAAGCGGCCAAATCTCGTTTCTGCGGACTATGCGAGAGCGTAGCTTCCATGTACTAAGCTTATTTCTGATCTCGAGAAAGCGAGAAACAACCTCATCCATCTTAGGTCGCCTCATGGGATCGTCTTGGACCATGTCGTCGACAAGAGGTTGCATAAACTCGAACCCATGATATTTCTGTCACATATAAAGTAAGGACAGTCCCTTGGCCACAGACGTAGACAGACCTGGATATAGTATCTCCGAACCAAGCTCCCGAGATAGTAAACGTCTGTAGGAAACGGATTATACCTCGTCTTGCGGTCCTTGTGTTCGGGTGCAGATTTGTCACCTCCCTGCAACACGTCATCGAGCGGTGGTCCGTTGGCGGGATCATAATAGCGGGAAAGGCCGAAATCGATGAGAACGTATCTCGTGGGCCGTCGAGTTCGCGAATATGCCTTTGCCTTGCCGCGAAAATTCCGACGTCGACTCATCCGGACGGGGTGAAAGGACTCTGGATACATGTTTGACGGGTCAAGCATAATGTTAGCGATAGTACAATCTCTAGTAAGGGTCAGTTCAAGAGTGAAAGAGGGGATAGGAGGTTGCAACGGTCAACGGACCTATGTGCAACATGGTTTTCGTGCATGAATTGTACCCCCTTGTCAATTGAGTGATTAGATTTGCCGTCGAAGGTAATGACAGAACCTACCTCGCATGTCTGTGCAAAAAAAGTAACAAACTCTCCAAACGTCTGGAGCGGAGGGCTATCAAATGGACGCAGAAGGGGGTGCACCATGATGGGAGGGTCGTTTGGCAGCTCAATAACATCGAGCAAATGTACACAATGGTTTTTTGGGTTCGAATAGAGTGGCTCCGTGGAGAAAAGCCTGTTAATGTCAAGCTCGAACGGGCCCTCCTCTCTGGCAATCCTTTTCAACATCACAGGTCTTCCGTCGGAGATCCGGGTTGCGTCCATACCCAAACGCAGCTACTCTCGTAAATAGAAGTAAAAGGCAAAGAATGATCGACACTCACCACCCCCTTCTGGCCATCTTCATAGCGAATATATATATTGTCAGTTCCCTCCCACGAAGGCTTCCAGCCGGGGCGGTAGCGTGGTCGAAGCATGTATCCAGCCCGCTCCAACGCTTCTTGCCGTTCGACCCACCAAGTTTCGGTCTCATCGATACCCCCTAGGGGTATTTCGTTAGGGTTGTTCTCCAAGAAGTCGATGACTTGCTGGGACATCAGGAAATGGGCATGGGATGGAGAGCAGTGATTGTTTGGGTCCGACGTTGTTCAACTAAATTTGATGACATAATTTCTGAACCTTGATATCGGCATTAATATTGGCATCACAACGCAAAGCGAATCACCCCCATCCATCATGGACGACTTGACAAATCCTTTCCTTGTTCATCTCATGTACTGGAAGCCTGGGTAGCAGCCCTCGTTTACCGTGTCTAGCACCGCATTCACGACACCATACTACAATAACACGCTGTTGCAGTTTCAAGTTTAGCGCACGTAATTGTTCCCAATGCAGTTTGCGACAGCCTTTGCCCCTAGCGATGCGACTGCTACCCGAATGAGTTCCTACGTCCTCACCTTCTTACATATCTATATAAAGAGCGCCATGTTGAGGTTTCAGCCCTCACCTCCCCCGACTCTTCACTCTGCTGGCTCAGAGCTCGTCACCAGAATATTTGAATGGCTAACGACTTTTTGACAGAATATGGGCCTGAAATCGCTGGGGATATATTCGAAGTAGGAAGTCACTTCATTGGCAGGGAAATCGTCCAAACTCTCAAAAGGAATTTTACCGGTGATGGCAAGATACAACAAGGCAACAATTTCATGAACCAATCACGGGCATTGCTTCAGACGCACCTCCAAATGATGTCACTCAATGAACAAACCACCATCCGGCGGAAATATACTGAGTAGGTCCAGAGGGCTCGAGCATAGGTGTTACTGAAGCACCATTTGACAGTGTGAAGGAGTTAAGGAAAAAACTGGAAGATGCCGGAGGCTCTGGGTTGAAAAGATATTTACTGGCCATGGATTATAGGCGCCTCTCAAAAAAGACGTTCAAGATAGTTGAGGTAAACCCCTTTAATAATCGAACCGTGTCGAGGGTATCAAACGTCCTCACAGAGAGCGTCCAACCGAACTAATCATGATAATGTCATGGACCAGATAGATGAAGCCATCCAGGATACTGGTAGGCTTGCCCGCCTTTCTTAGAGTTGGGGGGCTTATGAGCGTTTTCAAGCCGACCAATCCATTCCCGAACACTTGCAATCTACCCACAGCAACCCCTTTTCCGATTCTCATGGGGTGTCGTCGGTGCTGAGTGGTGTATCAGTCGGTGGCATAGACCAAGTGGACGTAGAATCATATCAGTCAGAGGTCACTGGAGGTTTGTCATCTACAGTTGCTCAATATCTTCGGGCAGCTAATTGTATATCTAGGGGCGGCCGTCGTCCTAGGATTCCATAGTCAGGATGCACCTACACAGCACGTCGTCGCCACCTTCTCAGTCTCGGTCTTCTCAAATCCTAGCGCGCACACCTTGACCAGCCTGAATGGTGAGATGCTCGCACCGTTCCACTCTTCGTCAGTCTAACTCGTAAGATAGCGGAAACTAGTTCTGTCTCAGTTTTTGGCGAGAATGAAGTCTACGTTCCCCCTTCGGAGATTGGAGAAGCGACACAAGGCGAGGGGTCTACAATACCGTAACGTGTCGATACAATTCCATGTTATTGTACCTATTGCGACCGTCACCCTTTCTACTATCGCATGATGTATCACCTTATTTAAACCATCGCTTCTTAGTCCTGAGCTCCACGGGGTGGTCTAGGTAGTTCTGAAATGATCCGTGGCGTAACAACGATGTCGCATAAAAGTGTGGGGACACTCCAACCTTTCCCCTATACGGGAACTATTGAGGAATCTTGTCCCGCATGGCAGGAAAGAGATAAACATCACACTATCCTTTTCATCGCGAGTGGTCGAGCATAATGAGCAGGGACATCGCTCAGCGTACTGCTGGAAAGGGGGGCAGAGAACCCGTGGGCAGAAATTTCAAATTCCACACAAGGCCGCCAGAACCTGCAAATGTTGTGCTACGTAATATTATTTATTGATTTACACCCTCACACCCACTTAAAATTTTCTCTCTTCCCTCCAATGCACTTGTTTATTTCCAATGACGAGTATCAATGTTCTGCAGCCCTGAATCTTCTCACTTGTCATGGGATTAACGCCTTCACATCCTGGAGAAACAGTAGAGCTGTCTGTAGTGTGTATCCATGTATCATCATCCTTATCCTTATAGTAAGAGAATAAGGGAAACGAGCCTCCGCGGCTGGGGTTCCCGAGACAGCCGCGTTGGTGTGGGAATTTACTACCATATTTAGGATCAGCCTGTTTGCCATTGGAGTGTGACGTTACTGTGACGTGACTTGACCAAAGCGTCACTTTCCTTGAGTTGGAGTTGGCTTAGATAATGCTTAGACAAGTGTTTAAACCGCGCCTACGGCGCAGGCGTGGTAGAGTATATTTTAAACAAAACTTATCCATTCATCAGATAGTATTTTATATATATACATGTTATGGTGTGACACAGAAAACACAAAGAAAAACAACCAAAAAAAAAAAA
>Ga0307510_10003319_pt1 | contig 18748 bp, 19 predicted proteins | sample 12_EM_MG_FD_207224 | JGI IMG/M metagenome (GOLD analysis project Ga0307510, IMG submission 207224) | Populus trichocarpa ectomycorrhiza microbial communities from riparian zone in the Pacific Northwest, United States - 12_EM | ecosystem: Host-associated > Plants > Roots > Unclassified | place...
ATTATCTTCCCTTCTATCCTGTGTATGTTTTTCCAAACCCTATATCGCACCTGGTCCGCCCCCGGGGCTGATTTGTTGCTACACTTTTCCAAAGTTTCTGAGACCTCACCGGCCGTCACACGGTCGCTATCGATGAGTTCTTTCATAAGGAGGGGTCACGGTGAAATCGCATACTCACTCGGTGGGAAAAAGTGTTCCATTATCTTTTGTGAGGTCTGGTCCGGACTATCGTTGTACCCTCCGGGTATCCTCACAGGTTGTCTTTGTTTGGTAAACTGCATCAGCAAAAAAAGCGTTTGCTCCGGACAGATAGGCATCGCGTTCGGATGCAGGAAATCCGTCTGGAACATCCCGTCCGCCCAGCCCGCCCTCAGATGGCCCCAGCACAATGGTTGCATCCTAGTCCGTTGTGTGCAATACAACCCGCATCCTGTCCGCCCAGTGTACCTGGATGGTCCATTTCACATCCTAATCTCCTGAAGAACACCAAGGTAAGTGACTCATAGGACTCTGCATTGGGGAACTCTCCCTGCCCCTGATGGCCTCTACTTACAACGAACTACTTTATCATCAGGTAAAGACTGTTCAGACGAAAAAGGATCTGAACATAGGATGACTAACCATCTATTGTCCCGGTAACGACCCAAAACATACCCCTTATTTGATCACTGCTAACAACTCTCGCAAAAGGTTTCTAAGTTCTTGCACACCTCGTATCAGGCTTCATGATCGAATCAGTGGAACAATTGAATATTATCAACCTTCAGAGAGGGGCATGCTCTTCCATCCAGGTTGACACTATTCATTACTCCTAAGCGAGCGGATTCCAATGAGGCCCTTCCTGACTCTAGCGGATTGCAATCAAGCCCTGCAAGACTCTAGCGGATTGCAATGAGGCCCTGCCAGACTCTAGCGGACATCAGCCAGTGCTCGATAACGTATCTGCCTTTTTCTTCCTGCTGAGTGGTATAGCCATGCGGACGCTTCAAAACCTATACCACTTGATTCCCCTCCACCGGCAGATTCCAACGCACTATGTCCCAACTCGGTCCAACTGCTTGTTGAAACATTATCCAAACCTTTGTACTTTAGTTCCCCAGGCAAGTACTTTCAAATTGTGGGCTACTGGGTGCTATAGTCATGCAGACACTTAAAGACCTATAGCAGTAGATTCCCCTCGGCGAGCGGACTCCAATGAGACACTTTCCGACTCTGGCGGACATCTGCACACAGAGGGATCTGCCTTTTTCATCCTGCTGACCTCTATAGCCATGCAGATACTTCAAGACCTATACCATTCGATTCCCCTCGGCGAGTGGACTCCAATGAGACACTTGCTGACTCTGGCGGACATCTGCCCGGTGAGGTATCTGCCTTTTTCACACTGCTGACCTCTATAGCCATGTGGACGCTTCAAAACCTATACCATTCGATTCCCCTCGACCGGCAGATTCCAACGCACCCTGTCCCGACGCTGTCTGACCGCTGGTTGAAATGTTATCTAAACCTTTATACTGGAGTTCCTGGGGCAAGTACTTTCAAATTGTTGGCTACTGGGTGCTATAGGCATGCGGACGGTTCGAGACCTATACCATTCGATTCCCCTCGGCGAGCGAACTCCAATGAGACCCTTCCCGACTCTGGCGGACATCTGCCCCCTGAGGTATCTGCCTTTTTCACCCTGCTGATCTCTATAACTATGTGGACCCTTCGCGAGCAATATCATTTAATTCCCCTCATCGAGAAGAATCCAACCCATTCTGTGCGGACACTGTCCGACCGGTGGTTTAAGGGTTATCCATACTTTTGTACTTTAGTTCTCCAGGCAAGTACTTTCAAATTGTTAGCTACCGACTGCTACTGTTTTCTAGACTAGCTTTAATAAATATATTCCCATTTTAGTATCTAAATGACTCAAATAAGTAAACCTGAGGAATACTGGATAGATCTTTCCGGACAATTTGGATATTCTCCACAGTTTTCACTAACTCATTCAAAGTCCTCGAAGGTAGAGTTGTTGACTTAGGAGGTATCCGATAATAGCCAGTTACACCTGAGTACTTCCACTATTCTACTATCCTATCAGGTTGGGTCTGGAAAACCTTTTTTTCGTCTGGAGAACCTTTCTGCGTCAGGTACCTTCTGAGTCCTTGGTTCCGTCTGCTGCGTCCGGGTGGCATGGACCCCTGTCCACAAGCACCCAATAAAAGACCGCACACCCAGGACGCGAGTTTACCTTCTATGTGCCTGGACCGCCGGACGCATAGGGAGCACGGGGTGCGTTCGGGTGTAACCTTTTTTTTTTGCTGATGTAGTGAGCTGTCCACAGATTGTTCTTTGTCGCGCTTCCTAGGAAGTCGTTCCAGTGCTTCCTTTTCACCTTATCTATCGCTGATTTGTATGCTGTTTTTGCCTCATTTCTTTCTTCCACCCCGCTCCCGTCACGCCTTACCTGCCGGGCAGCTGAGCTGTACACTTTTCTCAGTTCGGTGATGTCAGCCGTCCACCATGCTTTGGACCACCTCATTGGGCTTTTGTGCGGTGCCCAGTTTTTGACCATCTGGATCAGCCTTCCTAGGTTGTCTCCAAATCTCTCTTCTGCTCCTTACACTTCGTAAATTTCTTTGTATTTGTTTCCCTCAGTCAAATATCGTTTCAGGGCCAATTCTATAACTGGGTTAGGTTCTCCTTCTTCGTCTTTGAATCTTATCTTTTCCTAGTCCAGCGATGCTCTCGCAAGTGCCACCCCTTCTGAGTCCAGTTCCGTAACAATTATGATGTGGTCCGAACCTGATCTTTGGTATACATCCTTCTATTTTGACACATTTGCAAGTAACTTGTTGTTTGCCAACGTATTGTCGATGACGGAGGGTCGATGTAATATAGGGTTGTCCGGAAATCTTGTGTATATTCCCGGCATGTTGGTTATGGTGTAACCTCGCAATGCCGCCAACCTCATATAGTGCTTTCCCTTTCCTCTCTCCCAAGGTTCAAGGCTTCTCATAGTGTCAGTGTATGCGGTGTGAACGTTTAGGTCACCTACCACCAGGGTAGGCTCGTTAGTTTCGGTAAAAAGGCTTTGGGCGGTGACCGTGTGACCTCCTTTGGCTGCTCTGTTATAGGTGTTGATTATTCCGCGCGACCAGTGACTGCTCAGCAAGCTTCCTTCCTTCGCAAAAATCTTGAAGTACATAATATCCTGGTCCCTAGGCACAACAACAACAGAAACATCAAGTAGCACTCTCAAGGAAACATAAGTACAAACTCAAACCTTGTCAGCATTTAAAGAAATATATTCGTAACCCGGTGCCCTTAGGGGTTGGCCGTTAAACAATAGTGGATCTTGTACACATACAAAGGAAATATCAAACCCCTTCATAATATGAAATAATTAAATAAATACACTATTGCTCCCTCTGCAATTGTGTTAAGCTATTTTTATTCTCCATCTTCTCAGTAGTGTGTTTTGAGTGCTATTTCCCCTCATACTGGCCCAACGGCCTAATCTTGAGGCGTTTGCTCAGTCCGACTGTTTCCGGCAAGGGAGGCCATCCACAGATCGTACTTCTTCTTCGCAGATTCTTTCACTCTCAACTTCTCAGGGCAGTTATTGTCTAGAGCGGTGTGCAGGCCTCCACATGCTGGACATTTGGCAGGGGTCATTAAGCAGCAGCCCGGAATTATCCTCCTGTAGTCACTGCATGTTGTTCGGTGGCATTTATGCTCCCTCTGGGTATGCGCTTTGGAGCATATCGGGCAGATTTCAACACGAGCTTTGCAGCCCGGTACGAGGTGCCCAATCCTCCAATATTTGTGGTATTGTGTAGTGGCCGACGCTTGCCACATCACTGCTGATGTCTTGTATTTTCCCATAAACAGGACCGACGGCATAACGTTGTCGACCTCTGCTTCTGGTACCCTAATTATAATCGAGGTCGCTTTCTTGTCCCTTCTGTCCTCCTCCTTTGGTTTCAGGAACTTGGCTCCAGCTATCTCAATTTGTGTGTGACTTTAAAGGCCTTTTTGACTTCATCTTCCAGGTTCTTATAGTTGTTCGGGATTGCAGTAAGTGACACTCCCTGGATTATAACATCCACGTCAGTGTGTGCTCTTCCAAACGGGAGGTATTTCAGCTCATTGGGGTTGATTGTTCTGTTCAGGGCTTCTGGAATCTTGTCGATATATTTCGCATATTGCCCTGAGTCTGTACCGGTTGGGGCAGTCAGGGTAATTGTGCCATTTGTTTTGTTGGAACAGACCTGAAGGTTGGTGGGTACCTTGCATTCGCAGCCCATTAGAACTGTCGCCACGGCCAATGAGATCCTTGCTTCTTCTCTGGTCGGGTCGGTAAGGGTTTTTGGAGTAGTTCTGGTCGCAAACAGCTTCCGTCTGGCAATGTTCCTGACCTGTTTGGGTTTTGAGCTATCGTTCTTTCCTTTCGGTTGGCTGATTGCCTGCTGTTCGTGCGTCTCTTTCGCTATTTTGGTAGTTTGTTGCTTTGGTAGTGTGGGTCCCACCTCCGCCTTTCTTTTTCCTTTGGCAGGGGTTGCATTGGTGGCATTTTGTGACGCTTCTGCAGCTACTCTTGCGTACGATTTAGTGGCTGATTCCGATCGCTGGCTGGTCGTCGTTCCCGTGGGAGCTCCTTCAGGCTTGAGGTCAGATACCGTCCTGTTTAGATTTTGAACCGTGACCGTCAGCTCCTGAACTTGACATGTCAGGCTGACCATCAAAGTTGTCATTGTGTATTCCGCTTCACTGTATCTATCCGAGGGGAACGATGATAGTTGTTTCATGATGGGGTTTGTAGCACTCAGACCATCTGCTCGAAGGCAGTCCATCACACCTTGGTTAAGTTCCTTCGAATTTTCGTCAACATCGCCCTCCTCTTCCCCTTTCCTTCCTCTCTGACGAGTGGGAGTAGATAACGGGGAAGAGGGGACATCCTCCACTTCCATCTCATCCCCAGGGCATGCCATTTCCCAGGTTTGAGGTGGTTATTTTTCTTTAAAAAGGGGTAAGTGCAAAAATTGTGGTGTGGAAAAAAGTGCAATTTTCGTCCTTGAGGTAGGTAGGGGGAGAGAAGCATGGTTGAAAATCTCAGGATCCCTTCCCTGCCTTGTACTCTACAGGGCCAAGTATATTGCAATTATATGGTGAAAGATCTTGTTAAGCGCACGGACTCCCTGTAAGGATGTACAGGGCAAAGTTTCCCTACATTAGCGCACACGAACTAGCGCAGTTGGAATAACACGTGACTTCTTTCAGAAGGTCATGCGTTCGACCCACACCCCGGTCGGAGTTATCCTAACTATACGACGAATCGTTATCAGTCTCTATGCTGGTGCATGATGAGTCATGCGACTCAGGGGTTTTCGCCGATTACTATAGAAGAAATATTTCTCTATCAGTACGGAGTTGAACAGGAAAGTTCAAACGGTTGGTTGAGAAGATATGGTGTCTCAAAGTTAAGCCGACCGACATATGTAGTCTGATAAAGTAAGACGTAAGCATATAATTACCCAGCATGAGAAATGTTGATCACAACATGACCGGAAGAAACGACGGGTATGATAGCGAGCCAGGCTGCATATTCAGACAAAGCTCATATGGCATGAGAATCGAGAACCAGTAATTGGACGCAATTACTTGGGCAAAGATTAAAGCCGAAGTAGTGTGTGGGAAGTCAGGGTCAAACGGTGTTCGCACATTCGCAGAGGCTAGGAGAAGTTGGAAAAGGTACTTCTCTAGTATGATAAATAGAGGTACCCAGGGAGCGGGTATAAGAAGCAGGCAAGAGCCCGGAGTAGATAGAGATCAACAAGCACAGAGAAGAGATCTTATCAATAATTATTATAATAAGTTTTCTACTTTATCGTTACCAGTACGTCAACGATCTATACCAAAGTAACCTTTTTATCTAGCCTACATTACTCGTATCTTCTTAACGAGTTCTCCGATATAATAACGACTCAGGTCCTAGCTGTCGGAATACCTCACGCCGAAGCTACCACCTAACAGATCTGTTTGTTCTGCCCACACTGGTCGTAACTTGAGTCCAGATCTTGATTTGACCAATCTTTCTGTACTTCATCAGCAAAAAAAGCGTTTGCTCCAGACGGATAGGGATTGCGTCCGGACGCAGGAAATCCACCTGGAGCATCCTGTCCGACCAGCGCACCCTCAGAGGGCCCCAGCAGAATGGTTGCATCCTAGTCCGTTGGGTGCAATACAACCTGCATCCTGTCCGCCCAGTGCACCCGGATGGGCCATTTCACACGCTAATCTCCCGAAGAACACCAAGGTAAGCGACCAGTGGGGGTTTGCATTGGGGATCTCTCCCTGCCTCTGATCGCCTCTACTTACAACTGACTACTTCATCACTAGACAAAGGCTGTTCAAACGAAAAAGGTGCTTAATATAGGATAACTAATCATCTATTGTCCCGGTAACGACCCAAAATATACTCCTTATTTAATCACCACTAACAAGGCTCGTAAAAGGCTTCTAAGTTCTTTCACACCTCTTATCAGGCTTCATGATTGAATCAGTGGAACTATGGAATAATATCAACCGTGGGAGAGGGGCATGCTCTTCCGTCCAGGTTGACACTATTCATGGCACCTAAGCGAGCGGATTCCAATGAGGCTATTCCTGACTCTAGCGGACACTGGCATCTACTAGTGCCCGGTGAGGTATCTGCCTTTGTCTGCCTGCTGACAACTATAGCCATGCGGACTCTTCGAAACCTACACCATTCGATTCCCCTCTACCTGCAGATTCCAACGCACCCTGTCCGGACGCTGTCCGACCACTGGTTGAATGGGTATCCATACCTTGGTACTTTGGTTGTCCGGGTAAATGCCTTCAAATTGTTGGCTACGGTGGGCTACAGGCATGCGGACGCTTCAGGGCCTATACCATTCGATTCCCCTCGGCGAGCGGACTCCAATGAGACCCTTCCCGACTCTGCCAGACATCTGCCCTCTGAGATATCTGCCTTTTTCATCCTGCTGACTGCTATAGCCATGCGGAGGCTTCGAAACCTATACCATTCGATTCCCCTCGGCGACCGGACTCCAATGAAACCCTCCCCGACTCTGCCGGACATCTGCCCGCTAAGATATCAGCCTTTTTCATTCTGCTGACCGCTATAGCCATGCGGACGCTTCGAAACCTATACCATTCGATTCCCCTCGACCGGCGGATGCCAACCAACCCTGTCCCGATGCTGTCCGACCGCTGGTTGAAGGGTTATCCACCCATTTGTACTTGAGTTCCTCGGGCAAGTATTTTCAAATTGTTTGCTACTGAGTGCTACAGGCATGCGGACGCTTCGAGACCTATACCATTCGATTCCCCTCGGCGAGCGGACTCCAATGAGACCCTTCCCGACTCTGCCTGACATCTGCCCTCCCAGATATCTGCCTTTTTCATCCTGCTGACTGCTATAGCCATGCGGACGCTCCGAAACCTATACCATTCGATTCCCCTCGGCGAGCGGACTCCAATGAGACCCTTCCCGACTCTGGACGACATCTGCCCGCTGAGGTATCTGCCTTTTTCACCCTGCTGACCTCTATAGCTATGTGGACCCTTCGAGAGCTATACCATTCAATTCCCCTCACTGAGCGTAATCCAACGCACTCTGTCCGGACACTGTCCGACCGCTCGTTTAATGGTTATCCATACTTTTGTACTTTAGTTCTCCCGGCAAGTACTTTCAAATTGTTAGCTACCGAGTACTACTGTTTTCTAGACTAGCTTTCATCAATATATTCCTGTTTTGGTACCTATATGACTCAAATAAGTAAACATGAGTAATACTACTAGTAGATGGATCTTTCCGGACAATTGGGAGATTCTCCACAGTTTTCACTCAATGATTCAAAGTCCTCGAAGGTAGAGTTGTTGACTTAGGAGGTATAATTTTTAGCCAGTTCCACCTGAGTACTTCCACTATTCTACTATCCTATCGGGTTGCGTGTGGAGAACCATTCTGCATCCGGAGAACCTTTCTGTGTCTGGTACCTTCTGAGTCCTTGGTCGCGTCTGGTGCGTCCAGGCAGCATGGACCCCTGTCCCCACCCACTCAATAAAAGACCGCACACCCAGGACCCGAGTTTACGTTCTATGCACCTGGACCGCCGGACGCACAGGGAGCACGGGGCGTGTCTGGGTGTAACCTTTTTTTTTTTGCTGATATTTTGAAGAGATCTTGTTTGTATTACCCTAGCGGGAATAGCTTGCATAATTATGCGCGAGGTATATGCCACCATAAGGGAGAGCATATATCCGAACCCAAGCTTCCTGAAGTAGGGACTTCTCAGAGGCATCTGGGAGACTACTCGGGAACCACAAAGAGTTCACGTTTCAAGATATGGCTAACTGATTGGAACGATGATTAGAGAACCAGTTCTCTAGTCTTACTAATGCATACGCATTATGTATTGATAGATGAATATCGGACTTGATCACTCCATATCCATGATACTATTGGTATGTAAGCATTTAGACTGTATATTCTATTATAGTCTATCAGGACGAAGAGATCGAAGACTGACTACTGGTGGAGTGGGGACACCCTCAGAAGAAATAGCAGTGGGGAGATTCTCAGAGTCAACTGGGCAAGATTCAGGGTCAAACAGTGTTGGCACTTTGTTCTGACGAACTGAACTCTTAGAAAGATACTACTTTACCAGAGAAGTCAAAGTAGCGTGAACATTAGTATAAATAGTAGGGCTCTCCCCGATGGTTGAGAACATCATCAAGCAACGGAGAAGAGACCTTAACAATATTATAAGTTATTACGATATTCTTCTATTACTTTATCAAACAATTCTTCTTGAGCCTTCCTGACCTATATTCCGTTGTCTCGAATATCCTCAGCGTAGTTAGCCCGGAATCCTACCATGTTAGCTACCCGGTAACAGTTTGCTCACATCTGATATATTCTGCCTGCTTTAAACTTTGGAAGCGTCATAAAATACCAGTATTTCCTATACTGGGCCTGTATTCGTAGAAAGATAGGTACTCCCAATCCACTCATTTCTTCTCTATCTTTTTTCAGATTCCATCTTTAGTTCGGCCTAGGACCGAGCTGTCTGTTCAATCACTATGGATACTAGACACGTCTCCGTCTACGATAAAGTACCTTAGTCTTACTCATCTCACTTGTTCCTAGAGATTTTGTACCGCCTAAGATTAACTCTATGAGAAGCAAGGGTTAGTGGGCATCACAGTTCACCCCAACAGGCCCCCCACCTGAACAGATGCTGATTGGTGGGTTTTGTATGAGGAAACCAGTGAGGTGGCCACAGTAGCACAGCTCATACAAGCAAAGTGAGAAAACTATTTGAAAGTTTCTTATTTAAGCTTAGCTGTTTAGGTCAGGGGCTTGTTCAGGTAGACTGTGATGCTCTCTATATCAGAAAATCAGAAAACCTAGATGAGCTTATTATAGATTCAATTTACACCAAATTCAAGTATTTACAAAGATTTTAATTTCGAAATTAATACAGCCAGAGTGTATGTTTGTATGATGGTCATACTACTAAACACACACCAAGTTTAATTTTCCTTGTGCAACATACCATGGAATGGCACACAATCCTCCCTCACCTGGGGACTCAATTTCTGCACCTGATTGAATAAATCAGTTAATACCTGGAGGCGTATTATACGCCTACAGGTATTAACTGTTTTATTGTAAAAGATATATACGCCACATATATATCTTTTACAATAATTCATGAAAATATAAAATGTATCATACTTCACCCAACCGACGATGACCTATGTCCAAGAACTATACATATAATACATGTTTTTAAGTGCACGGCATCATACACCATTACATACCGCCTTGCCCAAAACTTGGCTTTCAATCGTCCGAATCTGAATCTCCTGCCAACAAACTGCCCACACTCGCCTCATCTCTCCCAAAAAAACCGTTGCCATCAAGTACTGTATTTTACCCAATTTCAAATTTAAACTCTCAGCTTAGTGCACTCTACTGATATTGGCCATTGTGCCCCCTGGGCGGTGGGTCATTAGATTCAGTATTGTTTTAGACGATAGATCGCAGACAAAGACGATGCCACTGAATCCTCAAAGATCAACTCACCTCAAAACGGGTTTCTTCTTCTCTCATCTCCCCAGCAAATGTTTAATCAGTACCTTATCTCCATTAACCCCAATGACGGCTACAACGTGGTTGTGTTTGATACTGATCTGCTTGCCTGCGATGGTAAAATTCTTGATCCTGTGTGTCGAAACCAGGCCGATCCCCGCCATGTGCCTGACCAACATCTAAGGTGGCATTTCCGCCAATCAGTCCTTGCAAATGTCAGAGGAGCAGGGGAACCAATCTTCGAGCACGACTTCCCACCGGGAACCGATATGGTGGGTGAGATCCTTGCTGGTCCATATGCACGAGAGAGATTCAAGTTGGAGATAGCCGCTAGGTTGAGAAAGGTTTCTTTAGGTGAGCTATTCCGGGTGGCTGGGTTTGTTGCTGTATAAGCGGACAAGGGAAAACAATTGTTCATAGCTTAGCTATCTTGGAGGGGATGGCTAGGCGATCTTGGTGGCAAATAAACTAACCCTTTACTACTGTTAAGCACTTTTTCATGTATAAATACCCATTTCAATCATCGTTAAAAAGCGTGGAAAATTTGAGACAAATGAGGAAAACAAAAGATCCACATACCCGATGACTGTACCGTATTCTGCAGCATAGCAAGCCGTCTACCCAAATACTAGTTATCATTGACCTCTCCACTGGAGTTCAAGCTACCGCCTCGCTCAAGCCTGCATATGGCTCTCAATGCACAGCGCCTCCTGTGACGTGGAATCCACCGTTAGGGAAACATCCCTAACACATTTCTGGATCTAAGTTCTAGTGATGAAGGTTGAAGCTTTATCACTAAGGAGCAATATTTTTTTATGATACTGCCTTGTGAATCTTTGTTGAGAGACTACTAGCTAACATCATTAAGGGTCACTAAGAAGCTAAGAGCCTGTTTGGTAAAAAAAGAGGGACCGTTCCGTTCGGGAACCGTTTCTACTGTGAAAAAGAGCGTTCTTTCCCTTTCGAAACAGAAGGAAAGGGGATATTTGTATGGTTGAATGGAACGAAGCTATTGTTTGATATCGAAATAGGCTCTAAGAATTTTAGGTATGATAGGTTTCCTAGCGGAGTTTCAAATCCAAATATGCCTTTGAATTTGTGCAATACACTTTATATATAAGCGGCTCAGTTGTGGTCCGAATTTTACTGTTCCGCACCACCCAGAGGCTATCATAGTGTCATAGTAGTAATACACGTATATACATCGTGGCTTACGAGTCTCAGACGATCGCCAGCTGGGAATGCCGCCGCAATACATAACAAATTCTAAGGATTGGAAGGAGGATGGGTGAACCACTGCCTTGGTCCGTTTTGGTTTTCTTTTGTTAAATCCGCACCATCGCCTTGGCCCGAGTGAAACATGCACCGTACAGCACGAAAACAGTGATGCCGGAGCCGCATTCACCCCCGGCATCGACTATGGCGATGATCGTGCAACTACGAGTATGAGCCCCTCCACGCGAAAAGACCCACGCCTCACTCCCGTCAGAGAAAAGCACATTTTCCGCTTTCATATGCAGATAGCGAAACACCCGCGCCCCTGCACTACAGGCTACCGGTACTAGCGCCATACAAACATCTCAAGCACAAGTAAAAGCCATCAGATTAGGATAACGACATCCTCCCAGCCCACGGTGGCAACTATCACAAGTACCGGTAATCCCCAGCACCCAACAACCCTGACGCAAACGCCAACGAACAACCGAAATTTTCCCGGTTTGTTCCGTGGCATGATAAAGCATTTCCAAGCTGCCAGTATGCCTGCCCACCCCAGGAGGCCGTCGGAGCGTACCTGAATACAAGGGAGAAGAAGGCTAGGAAAGAATCACACAAGCTGTACGATAGATGGAATGGGGCAAAGGTATCCTACCTAGTACGAATACCGATCCCCCTACAGTGAATGCTGGAGCTTATGCTGCCCGATAGTTTCAGGACAGTGGGATACATCAGATGAGGCCTAACAAAGTTAGCTAAATGTGCAAGTAGACTGCCCTAGGCAAGACAAACCCCCTGGCAAGACAACTGCCAGTGTGGAACTGTGGCCTGCGGTAGACCTTTCAGTGCACAATTCTGAACTACACCACTCTCTCTTCGACAGGGCAGGGGAGGGCCAAGAGGTTTTCAGCCTAGGGGCAGGGTAGGAGCTACGAAAGGAGTGCAAAGGAGGAAAGGAATTAGTTTTCTTCCCGTTACAAAGAAAGGATATAGCAAAATTTCCCCCAAGGCCAGAGGTTTTTCCATTTAGAAGAGGATTCAAATTGGGCCCTTAAATTGCGATTCTACCGATTCCGGAAATGATCCATGTTCTCGAAATTTTGTCATTTATTTGTCATTTAATATTGAGTACTGTATAGTCAAAGTTTGGGTTTTTTTAGGCCATACTTTAGGGTATTATACCTACCAGGATCTTCCCTTACTCACGAATACCGTAGATCCAAGGACTTGCCAAAACAAACAAATGCACCCATCCATCCATCCACATCCGGATAGCTCCCGATTGGCCCAACCTTTCTCACCGTACCTCGACTCCATACACCAGCCTCCAAGATTAAAAATAGGTCGAATCCGACCTTCCCCGCCCCGATCTTCACTACAAACGCCGCCTTGTCCACGGAGTAGTGGCCTACGTTCACAAAACACGTACGAGTACGTACGCACCACATCGCATCATGCGTAATCCCTTTACCACCCAGCCAGGATGAAAACTTTAGCAGCCGAGCGCGGAGACCAGCACACCATGATACAATATCAAAATAGTGGTCACAATGCATCACTCGAGGCCGTATTCTGCGCGAGTGATTGATCGTACCATATCAGAAGGGGGAAACATGCATAAAGCCTGGAGCCGAAATATACCGTGCCATCATGGCAAGTATCGTGAATGAATAAATATAGAATTTCTAGGCCATACCGTACTTGCTTACCGGTGTGATGGCTTGCCACGGGGAGCGACAGTAGGGGCTGCAGTGCTTGTTACGCAGTTTACTCGTGGCTTACAAGTCAGGCGGGAGCATCGGGGGCGAAGGCGGAAGCGAGAATGGCGGGTAGTGGCATGTGCTGAAATAGTGTAATATTATGATATTATATAACTGGTCTTAGACAAGATGTGCCAGAAACGAGGGGATTAGGAGAATGTATGATACTAGTAAATATTTGTACGCGCAAACAAAATTATACGCTTGATGCTGGGGTTCGAAGACTCACTCTCTGGGACGAGGACGGTAGTTATTTGTGTCAAAGCGAGGAGAAGCGAAGGGAGGAAGAGGTTGGGTTTTGGGCCGGAGGTTGGTGATGGTTTAGTTGTGCGGAACATCATTCGATAGTAGGGAAGGTACCCGTAGGCACCCGTATGGGAAAGTTTACTTTACATGAACTTTGCAGCGTGGACATGCGTACCGGTATCCCGTGATACCGCAGAATTGCGAATCTAGAATGTGGGAAAAAATGTAAAAGTACAATTTCTTACTGGCCCGCTTGAACATCTATTCCTTTATCAATACACCGTTCATGGAGTGCCCGGTACCTGTTGGGGTCTCTCCCGCCCTTTCTCTCGCTCTCCGACAGGGCCCCAAGGCCAAGACTATGTATGATACTTGTACACGTACTTGTACTTGTACAATACTATACAGTCTCGTAGGTGCTCGCGCCTAAATACAGGCACCGGTATGTGCTAGGGAGAGTGCCGGACGGAAAATCAACCAGCCCCAAAAACATGGCCAACTCCGAACTCCCCTAGCCCAACAACTAGAACCCCTAAGCCCAGTAGCTTCTGTAACAGTGTTTATCTTATGATTGCCCAGAGAATTACAGATAGCTTTAAAAGAATTTCCACTTGCCCGGGTGCTTGGACGATCCAGGGTTTTGTTGGTTTTGTCCTGTGGGGGAGCTGCAGAATTGACACAATCTAAGCTAACTGTATCAAGTAATACATTGGCATCGCTTCACCCAATGAAGTAATATCTCCGCCAATATTTACTCAATATGACCAATTTAGTTTAAAGAAGGAAAGTGATTTCCCACTTAAAAGCTGTGAATTAACACAAGTGTCGACCTGAGGTTGTCCGCCACTATACTTGTGACAGTTGCACAGCACTTGCGCCTCGTTGGCTCATCCGCTCCTGCCGAAAGGAGAACCCCCCATCAATCCCTGTCCGATTCGGGCCCCTGCCCCAGCCGCCGTTTACAGTTGCATCCCGTTATGGAACCCCAAGAGTTCAGGATTCTTCGTTCGTTATAGCGAGGTTTTGGAGGAAATTCCTTATGGTGAGGTCCGCTGGGATGGGGGCTGGAGTGTGGATTCCGAGCGAGTTCATTCGTAATAGCGATTGTATTTATCCGTCAGTATTTCAGGAGCTCCAATTCCTACTCGTACTGTGCTAAAACAAAGTGAGAAAAAGTCGGGTGAAGGTAACTAGTACGGTGCGGTACCGCACTGTATCCACACAGGAGCATCGGAGGTTCCCCCGCACCCTTATCATTAGCGATCGGATAACAGTCGTTTCAACTTTCCTAGGCATAACTGCAACCCTGGCCGCCGGCCGGAGTATGCACAAGAGGAATTCCCGAGAGGCAGAATGGAAGGGGATCATCGCATTGCAGTCTGGGCGGGAAATGATTGATTCGCTGCTGCCGTTGCTGTCCCGTTAGAAATGAAGGAGGATGGGGAGTACCGTAGTGAGTTAGGGGGGGCAAATAAAGAACTGATGTTGCAGTACTCGTTGAGTGATTGACGGGACAATCGGGGCATGTGCGGCAACTGCACGTAAAGTGAGTGATCACCCGTTGCTACTTGACAAGTGCTGTAGCGCTGGACTACAGTAGAATAGACAACCGGCGCAGGTACAGCACCGCAGCATAGGTCTGCCGACGACCCACTTCGATGGTGGGTGAAAGGTTGGATCGACAGACTGACAAACAGAATAGATGCTGTAAATAAACAAACATAACATAACCTCGTAACATTCCAACCACCTCTATTCCTCATCGCTAATTCTCCCTTCCCTTCCCTTCCGACCTACAACCTCATATCATAGCGGAACGCGTAATCGCCATCCTCATATATTTGCGGGAGAAGGCCTCCAGCCTGCCCTCAGGCATGCAGATCCTCCACGAACGATAACCGGGAGCAATTCCGTTATCGGACAGGCAAGTTACGGTAGGAAACCAAGAGACATTGTCTCCAAAGTCCATTCCATTCCTAAATATAGCGTCATCATCCTTAATGGTGTCTTCTTCCACGACTTAAGTTTGTAATAGAAAAGAAAAAAAAACCGGTGGCGCTGGATTATCTCCTTTTTCTCGCCTGCCTCCCTTGTGGAACGGTCTGGAAAGATTTGGTGGCACTGTAGGAGAAACGGATCGACCCGATTGAGGTTCGCTTGCCTGCTTTCTTTTGCTAGCTAGCCCGCTAAAGCAGGGAAGCAGGCAGAGTTGCCCCGTTCATTAATAGCTTTTGTAATACTGTACTGTGCCCATCAAGTTGCTGCATGGGTCTGCTGGATGGATGCGTGGATAGGGAGGAAGGGGAGCTGCGTGTAGTGCAGCGGAACGAGTGGAGCACCAGAACTAGGTGCAACTGTCGATAATCTTTCTTGCTTTCTTTAGGCAGTGGTCAGGAGGGCTGTGGGTGTGTCTGTCCATCCATCCGCAAGCAGTTCCTAAATGAATAGGGATTCAAAAAATAGAAATGCAGAGGGAAAAAGAAAAAACGGGGAAACCCTAAAGGAAAAATTAAAAATTAGGAGGGAAAGGAAATCAAGCGAGTACGGTAGTCAATCAGCAAGGGCCGCAGTGTGAAGAAAGAAAAAAAGGTGCAACCCTCCCACTTCCGGCAAGCCTCCTCCTTGATAAATACCCTCCTATCCACCACGCAACTCCTTCTCTTCCCCTTCTTTCCTCCCTTCCTTCCTCACCACACTCGCTGCAACAAACACCGACTTCGATACCTTCAATCGAACTCTTACACTCGTTACCCTCTCCCTCAGCAGCAGCATCTACGTTAATTCATCCTCCCCTTTCAACTTTTCGACAAACAAACATCCTCAAAATGCAGTTCAAACTCCTCGCCATCGCTGCTCTCGTTGCCGGTGTCTCTGCTGCTGGCAACAATACTGCGACCAACGGGTTTGTTTTTCCCTTCCATGACCTGATACTTGGTGCCAAGTAAGACTAATACGAAAGATAGCACCATGCCAACCACCACTAAAGGACCAGGAGGTGGTTACGGTGGACCCGGAGGCAATGGAACCGCTCCGACCGGAACCCCATCTGGAGTTCCTCCATCTGGTAGTGGAGCCCCCTCGTCCGGTGCTTTCGCCAATGCCGTCTCTGGCGGTATGTTGGGTGCTGTTGTTGCTGCAGGACTCACTCTTGTATGCTCCCTCCTAATATGAACATGTACGTTCTGAATTAGAAACTAATTGATGTTACAGGTCTTGTGAGAAGCTTGACAGTCGATCCTGTTTTGTTCTTTGTTTGCTTCGAAAATTTCTGGGGGCTGCGTAATGGGAATGGATGTTGACGGAGGGTGATGGAAGGTGAAGTGCATAGAAAATAGATATACCTTAATACTTTTGTGCAAAAAAAAACAACACTTTTCCCCTTCTCTAACTTGCGTACCGTACGTGATATATAATACTTGTGCTTTAACTGTTACTGATGAGGCGAGGCGAGACGTAACCCAGCTCACTTAATCCACATCCATAACATCAAATCTGCACTTGTCGTTTTCACCCTAGAACTGCACATAATGTCTCTTGTACCTGCATTAATCGCCCAGAACAGCTGCTTCGTGGCTTGATGGCTGGTAAGGTTTCACATTTACCCCTTCCAAACCCGAACCCGACTTGAGCCTGGCCACCCCATACATGGGCATCAGATTTAAAATAGAGCTCGATAATCCGCATTGCTTTACAAAGTGCAGTGCCTACCTACCTGTCTAGCTTTGCGAGCGAGCAAGCAAGATACCGATTCACTAGCATAACTGGCCCAGGACTTTACACCCCACACAGTTGGTACAAGCACTTGGAATGGTAGCTTGGCTTCCCATCTCTACGGAGCAAGTACAATAAACCTGGCATTTATCGTGCTATTGAGCTACCTACGCCTGCACAGTGCACAACCATTGTGAACGGCATAGTGTAGCTACGGTTAGGGTGGGCACCGCAGAGTATGGTAGGTTCGGGCAGGTCTTTTTTTCTATTATGCGTTTTCGTTGTTTGCGGTTTTGAATAGTTGGTCGCGCTATCATAGTCCGCTGACTAGCGGAATAGGGCCAGTCCGGCCGTAGGAAGGAAGGAAGGAAAGCTTCTAGTTCTACTGTATTGTACTCTGCCCCAGTTGTTGTGTAATGGTGCTCGTGTGGTCCTAAGTAAGCCACTATACCAGCATAGCACAGTATACAATGATTGAGTACCGCAGTGGATTGTAGGCTAGTTGATTAGTTCGCTAGTTAGCTTGCTACTGGGGTTATAGTATAATAGAAAGAATTATAGTTATCCAGGCTAGACTTCTAAAACTTTTGAATAGGGCGAAAGTATCATATTATTAACTTATAATATTATAGTATGATAATATTATACGCGAGCAGTACCAAGTATATAATAGTTACCCTACCTACCCTCCTGCATCTGAGTCCGAGTCTATTTTTTTAGTCTTTATGATAACTCAATATACCCTGACCCGGTTCTCAATTCAGCCAGAAATTCATCCATCTACTGGTCCGTCCGAGGGGGGGGGGTTATTATGGTGTTTTTAGAAGGAAAAAAAATGAGAGAACGAAGTTATATGTGAGGGTAACTATCAAGGACCGGATTCTACGGGCGCACTGCGTTCGTGCAATGCAGTGTCAGAAAAACAAGTACTCGAAGACTGGTACCAATACCGACAAGTCCATCCAATCATCTCACTACCACAACCGCAACACTAGACAAGCTCCAGAGCACCGGGTCCAGTGAATAAGTAAGATACTTGTATAGGAAGGGGGAGTACCGGTAGGCTAAAATTAATACATATGCTCAACCCCCCATAGGCAGACCATGTACACTTTTGGTTCGTAATCTATGCCGTGGCGGATTACGTGTCCCACGGCACTGTGCTGTGCTGCTTCGGGGACTACATACCGGTACTTTGGCCTAAAATGTCAGTGTTTGCCACTACGGTGACCATCTACTTACTATTAACTTATGTGGTGACTTTTCAATAGCAGGGAGGCTTCGCACCATCTACTCGTAGTATACCGTAGAATCTCGAATAATTGAAAAATGTGCTATGTAGTCGAGAATTCCCTACCTCGGAAAAGGGGTGAAAATTGCGGCAAAAAAAAGAGCTGCTCAGCCCCTCTGGGAGTCATAAAAAAAACAAAAAAACACCAGACCTTACCAGAGAAGGCAACTCCAACGACATAGCACATTTTTCAATTATTCGAGATTCTACGGTATACAGGCGTGCCCGACTGGGTTTAAATTACGTTTTCTTTGAGAGTTTTACTTGATATTTCGTTTGTCGTGGTTCCTGGGGACCAAGATATTTTGTATTTGAGGATATTTGCTAAGGAGGGGTGTTTGCTGGGCAACAACCGATCGCTTGGAATAATTAACACCTACAACCGACAGGCTG
>Ga0307510_10003320_pt1 | contig 18747 bp, 18 predicted proteins | sample 12_EM_MG_FD_207224 | JGI IMG/M metagenome (GOLD analysis project Ga0307510, IMG submission 207224) | Populus trichocarpa ectomycorrhiza microbial communities from riparian zone in the Pacific Northwest, United States - 12_EM | ecosystem: Host-associated > Plants > Roots > Unclassified | place...
GCTCAAGGCTCGCGTTCCGGCCAACCTTCGCCGATACCCAACCGTCCGCAAATCCCAACTGACCCGACATCGCCGCTTCCTTCCGCGACGAAGTGAATCACATCCTCCAAATTATGCAACGATCCCCTGAAGGGGAGGGGCTAGATAGCTGTCGCGCATAACCTCACCGCGAACACACCATCTCCGCGCCTCCGCGTCTCCGCGCGAACAAATCCCTTCTTCTTGCGACACAGCGAACAACGTCACGAACCCGCCATATAACGAGCGCAAGCAGCCCGCCCGGGACAAGGGAGAACAACATTGACCTTCGCTATCGACCGCCGCTCGCTGTTGCTGACCGGCACCCTGGGCCTCGGCGCCTTCGCCATTCCCGGTTTCGCCCAGACGCCCGCGATCAACGCCGCGCGCGGTTTCACCCACAGCGTGGCGAGCGGCGAACCGGCAAGCGATTCGATGCTGCTCTGGACCCGCTACGTGCCCGGCGATGGCGGCGCGGTCGAACTGCGTGCCGAGATCGCCGAGACGCCCGACTTCGCCCATGTGGTTGCCGGCGGTGCGCAGATCACCGGGCCATGGCGCGACCACACCGCCAAGATCACCGTCGCCGGGCTGCAGCCGGGCAAGACCTATCACTACCGCTTCGTCGCGCCCGATGGCACAATGTCGCCGGTCGGCCGCACACGCACCCTGCCGGAAGGCGAAACGGCGCGCTTCCGCGCGGCGATCTTCTCCTGCTCGAACATGCCGTTCGGCTATTTCAACGCCTATGCCCATGCCGCGGCGCGCGACGATCTCGATCTTGCCGTGCATCTCGGCGACTATTTCTACGAATATGACAATGGCCATTACCCGGCGCCGAACGAGGTGGTCGGCGCCCGCCTGCCCGAGCCGGCCAGCGAGCTGATCCACCTCACCGACTATCGCCTGCGCTATGCCAGCTACCGCGCCGATCCCGATCTGCAAAAGCTCCACCGACTGCTGCCGGTGATCGTGCAATGGGACGATCACGAATCCGCCAATGACAGCTGGGAAGGCGGCGCGCAGAACCACCAGCCCGACACCGAGGGCGAGTGGAACCCGCGCCGTGCCGCCGCGATCCAGGCGTATCGCGAATGGATGCCGGTCTCCGACGAGCCGTGGAAGGCCTATGACATCGGCACACTCGCGACCTTGTTCCGGACCGAGACGCGGCTGCTCGCTCGCACTCAGCAGCGCGATATCGCGCCGCTGTTCAAGCAGGCCGACCCCATCGCGGCACTGAAGGCGTTTCGCGACGGCGCATGGATGGACCCGGCCGTGACGATGATGGGCTCGCAACAGGAAAACTGGCTGGCCCATGCCATGCGCGGCTCGGTCCGTACCGGGCAGCGCTGGCAGATCGTCGGCTTTGGCACGATCCTGGGCGAGACGGTCATGCCACCCTCGGCTGCGGACTGGATCGATCCCAAGGCCTCTGAGGGGTCGAGGAATTACATCCTTCGCGGTATCGCTGCCGCGAAGCTGGGCCTGCCGTTCAACTATGACGATTGGGGCGGCTACCCCGCCGCGCGGGCGCGCTTCCTGCGCTCGGCCCAGGCGATGGGTGCCAATCTCATTGCGCTGTCGGGCGACAGCCACAATGGCTGGGCCTATGATCTCGGCCAGGACGGCAAGCCCGCGGGCGTCGAGTTCGCCGGCCACAGCGTGACCTCGCCGGGCTATGAATCATCGACCCATACCGACCCGAAGGTGATCGCCGCCGCGCTGGTCGCCGCCAATCCCGAGCTCAAATGGTGCGACACCAGCCGGCGCGGTTACATGGCGGTGACGCTGACGCCGGATCGTGCATCGTGTGATTGGGTGATGGTCGATACCGTCACGGCGTCGAACGCCGCCGCGAAGGTCGGTCATACCGCCACCGTGGCACGTGGACGCAATGTGATGGCGTGAGGAGGGAAAGGCCTCCTCATAATCCGACGTCACCCTGAACTCGTTTCAGGGTCCATGCGCGACCACTGGCCACAGGAGCGTCGCTCCTGGTTCAGATGACCGCGCATGGATGCTGAAACAAGTTCAGCATGACGATGTGTTTGAGGCGAGCGGCGATCAAACCATAGGCGACAATCCTCCTCCGCCTGTGGCAAGGCGTCGGCGATGGGGCGCACAAGACTATCGTCGGAGAGCATGGTCGCGGCGCTGCTGCTGGTGATCGCGCTTGCCGTGCGCGCGGTCGATTTCGGCAATCCGGTGATCCATGTCGACGAGCAATATTATCTGCTTGTCGGCGACCGCATGCTGCACGGCGCTTTGCCCTATGTCGATATATGGGATCGCAAGCCGATCGGGCTGTTCGCGATCTTCGCGGCGATCCGGCTGCTGCCAGGCGATGGTATTCTCGCCTATCAACTGGTCGCGACGCTGTTCGCCGCCGCGACGGCCTGGCTGGTGCAGCACGGCGCGCGCCGCCTCGGCGCCTCGCACCTCGCCGCGTTTGTCGCCGGTGCCGCCTATGTCATCTGGCTGCCGCTGCTCAGCGGGCGTGGCGGGCAGTCGCCGGTGTTCTACAATCTGTTCGTCACCGCCGCGGCGGTGCTGACCCTGCGCCTGCCCGCACTGGCGTCGCGCGGCGCCGTGCGCGCCATTCTCCTCAACGGTGCTGCCGCCTGCCTGCTCGCGGGCCTCGCGATCCAGACCAAATATACCCCGGCGATCGAGGGCGCCTTTTTCGGCCTCGCCCATCTCTGGTATCTGCGCCGTGGCGGCGGGTCTTGGCCGGCGATGATCGGCACGGCGCTGCTATGGGTGGCGCTCGGCGTGGGACCGACGGCACTGGTGATCGCGCTCTACTGGACGCACGGCCCGGCGGTCTTTCAGGCCTTCTGGTTCGCCAATTTCGAATCGATCTTCCAGCGCTCGCATTATGCCTATCCGCCTGACCTGATCGGGCGCCGGCTGCTCGGCACCAACGCGCTGTTGCTGCCGCTGACGGTGTGCGCCGCTTTGGCCTGGCGGCGGCGCGACGCGCTGCGGACGCTGGCGTTCGGCTGGCTGGGCGCGGCGGTTCTGGGGTATCTCATACTCGGCACCTTCTTCGATCATTATGCCCTGCCGCTGATCGCGCCGCTGGCCTTGCTCGCCGCGCTGACCTTGTCGCGCCATGGCCGGGCGATCGTCGCGACGCTCGGCATCGGGCTGACACTGCTCGTCGTGCGCACCGCGATCCGCAACAGCGATGCCGCCGGGGCCTACCGCCTCGCGCACGTCGTCGCGGCCAATAGCGGCGGCGAATGTCCCTATGTCTTCACCGGCGATTCGATCACCTATCTGCTCGCCCATGCCTGTGTGCCGACCGCCTATGCCTTTCCCTCGACGCTCGCTTACGCCCCCGAACAGGGCGCGACCGGGATCGACGAAGCCGGCGAGGTACGCCGCATCCTCGGCCACCGTCCGCCGGTGATCGTGCGCGGCAGCGAGCCGCTGGCCGAATGGAACGAGGCGAGCCGGGCGCTGGTCGATGCCGCGCTGGCGCGCGACTATCGCCCGGTGTTCAGCACGGCGCGCGACGATTATCGGCTGATCGTGTACCTGCGCCGCGACCGCGTCTTCAGATCACCAGGACCGTGACACGCCGAGGCGCACCGTGACCGGCCGCAGCGGCGTGCCCTGCGCGCGCGACATGAAGGTGAACGGATTGCCATAGGCGAAGCGGTTGTTCGCCCGGTTGGTCAGGTTCTCCACGCCCAGCGTGACGGCGAGGCCCTGCCGTTCCCAGCCACCATGCACGCCGAGCACGAGGTATTTGCCCTGGCTGATGTCGAGCACGTCGCCGGTGCCGAGCACCGAACGGCCGACATAATTGGCATCACCCCCGGCACTCCACGTCGCGTCCGCCCCGGCCGACCATTTATAGGTCAGCGCGACATTGCCCGCCAAAGGTGGCGTCTCCGGCAGGCGGCGATTTTGCGGCAGCGACAGATCGGCGAGCGGCCCGCTGACGGTGTTCGAGGTGTAGAGGAACGACGCCGTGGCGTGCAGGCCGGCGATCGGGACGTAATCGACATTGCCTTCCAGCGTGAAGATGCGGGCATTGCCGAAATTGGACGTGTAGGGCGCGCCGCGGCGGTTCATCAGATCGGCCTGGATGTCGACCCAGTGCGCGAACGACGCGCTGCCCGAAAAGGTGATACCGGTGGGGCCGCCATGCAGGCGGCGAAAGCCGATCTCGCCAACGATGATCGAGTCCGAATTGAAGTCGGCAACGCGGCCGATGCCGCGCGCGACGGCGAGGCCGCCGGTGCGATAACCGGTCTGGATCCGTCCGAACACCGCGAAGCGCGGGGCGAGATGCCAGGAGATGGCGAAGGTCGGATCGAAACGCCGCGTGGAACGGCCGCGGATGAAGCTGCCCGCGGTCGGCTGGGTCGATGGCTCGCTGTCGACCCGGGCATAGGTCAGGCGCGCGCCGAGCGTCGCTGACAGATTGTGGGTGAAGGCGATGGTGCCTTCGCCGAACAGCGAGGCGCTCTGCGTGACGTTGGTCACGCCGATGATGTCGGTCGGGTTGTCGGCAAAGCCCGATACCCGCGCCTCGACATCGCGGTTGCGCAGCAGCGTCAGCCCGAGCACCCAGCTGTTGCCGCCCGACGAAGAGCGCGACAGGCGCGTCTCATGGGTCAGCAACAGGCGCGCATCGTCGGTGCGGTATACCAGCAGGAACGGAAAGCCGGGCACCGTCGCGTCGAACAGGTCGCTGGAATGGACATCGCTCACCCCGGTGGCCGACAGCAATTGCAGCCCGCTGTCCCAGTTCTTGGTCAGCACCACCCGGCCAAGCATGAAGCGGTTGAAATAAGGCTGGGCCTGGCTCGTGCTGCGCGTCAGCATGTCGCTGCCCTCGCCATAAGAGGCGTCGCGACCATCGATACGCTGCGCGAGGACGCTGGTGTCGACCTGCCATCCGCCACCGGGGTCGAGCCGGGCGGCAAGCCGCCCGCCGACGGTGTCGGTGCGATTGACGTTGGCCAACCCCTGTCCGACATCGTCGATGTAACCGCCGTCGCGCACGCGATAGGCGATGGCGCGGACCGCGAAAAGCTGGTCGACGATCGGCAGGTTGAGCCTGCCGCTGATATCGAAGCCCGGCCTGCCGTGCGACGTGGCCGAGACGCCCCCTTCGACCGCGCCGCCCACGCGTTCAAGATCGACCGGGGCCGGGGTCAGCCGGATGATCCCGCCGATCGCGCCCGCCCCATAGAGCGTACCTTGCGGCCCTTCGAGCACGTCGACCGACTTCATGTCGTAGAGCCTGAGGTCGGGTTCGGGGCCCGAATAGGCCAATTGGACATCGCCGAAATAGATGCTGGCGGTCGACTGGGTGGCGCCGTTGAAACTGCTGTCGGCAACGCCGCGGATGAAGATCTTGTTGCGTCCGGCGCCGAGCGCGGTGCTTTGCAGCACCGGAACGGACTGCGCGGCGCTGTCCAGATCGGGCGTCACGGTCATGCCGCCGGGGCCGGCCAGACCGGTCACCGTGGTCAGCGTGCCGGGGTAGCGCATCAACGGCACGCGCTGCTTGCTCGCCGTGACCACCACCTCGGTACCGGTATCGCCGGGCGGCGGCGTGTGGACAGGTGCCGCGCGTACGACCGGCGCCTTGCGCTGGTCACGTACGATGCGGAAGCTGCGTCCGTCGACCGCCAGCGCTCGGTATCCCGAACCGTCGAGCAGGCGATCCAGCGCGTCGCGTACCGACATCCGGCCCTGAATCGACCTGACGCGGATGCGACTCAGGCCGGGCTCGGTGCTGATGATGTCGCTGCCGGTCTGTCGCGCGAGCGAGGTCAGCGCGATATCCAGCGTGGTTGCGGTGATGGCGATCGGCGAATCGGCAGCATGCGCCACCGTCGGCGCGGCGAGCGCGATCAGTGCGGCAATGAAGCGCTTATTTGTCGGCCTTGCCTTCAGGCGAGATAACCCACCGCTCGCCATCGCGACGCCACCCTGCACCGACCAGCTTAGCGATATGCGGAACATCCTTGGCCGCATCGCCGGTCAGGCGAACCATGCCGGTAAAGGGCCGGGTCGACAAGTCCGTATCAAACCGGAGATCGGCGCCGTTGGTACGCCGGATCGCTGCCGCCACTTCGACGAGCGGCGTGCCGTTGAAGGTCAGGCGTCCGCTGCGCCAGCCGCCCACTGCATCGATTGCGACCGGTACCCGCGCGACCTGGTTGATATCCTGCCGGGCGACCAGGGCGTCGCCGGCCTTGAGCAGAAGCGCATCGCGCCCGGGCTGGAACGACACGGCGCCTTCGGCCACCGCGACATAGAGCCGCTGGCCGTTGCGCACGACGTCGAACACCGTGCCGACATCCTGCACCGCGAGATCGCGCGAATGCAGCACAAAGGCCTTGCCGCTGTCGTGATGCACCGCGAACACCGCTTCGCCGGCGTCGAGTGACGCGACGCGCGGATCGTTGCGGTCGAGGCGCAGCGTCGTGCCGCCGTTCATGTCGATTCGCGTGCCGTCGGCCAGCGTGACCGTCCGCTTTTCGCCCGGGGCGGTGCGTACCGTATAGGCGGCGCTGCTCGGCACCATCGCCAGCGGCATCACCAGCGCGGCGATGCCGGCGGCGATCGCCGTTCCGCCGACCGCCCATGTCCAGCGACGCGGGCGCGCCGGCACGAACCGCGTGGGCGCGGCCCGCGGGGCAGGTCGAGGCAGATCGGCGAGCAACGCATCGTCCAGCGCGACGCGATCATAGGCAGCGGCATGCGCCGCATCGGCTTCGAGCCACAGGACGAAATCGTGCCACTCGGCCGACGACAATTCGGCCTGGCGCAGATGCCAGCCGATTGCCTGATCGACGATGTCACGTCCTTCGGTCATCAACTCAAAACCCCTTACATTCCCTATGACGTTACGGCTCCGTCATTCCCGCACTGTCGCCGCCGCCAGAATCGTGAATTTGTCGATAGGCGCGCTGCAACAGCTTCTCGACGCCACTCACGCTGATGCCCAGTTCGCCGGCGATCTCGCGCTGCGGCCGCCCCTCGAGCCGGAACATGCGGAACGCCATCTGCGTCCGCTCGGGCAGTTCGGCGAGCGCGGCCTGGACCTGGCGCAACCGTTCCCGCGCGATCAGCGTGCGTTCGATATCGGGGATGTCATCGGCCTCGGACTGCGTCTCCACCCAGCCGGTATCGCGCGCGCCGCGCCGTGCCGCCGACAGACGCCGGTCCGCGGCGAGATTGGCGGCCATGCGGAACAGATAGGCCGCCGGATCGGCCACCGGGCGATCGACGAACTGGTCGAGCTTGAGCCACATGTCCTGCAGCGCGTCCTCGGCATCGTCGGGCCCGCCGAGCCGCGCCGACAGCAGCCGCGCAAGCATCGGACGTTCCGCAAGGAACACCGCCTTCAGTCCGCTCTCCGTCGGGCTACCCATTAGCCGGACCATGCCCGACCTTAGCCCGGAAAGGCCAGCCCATGTTTTGCGGCAAGTTGAATAATCCGCAGTTCCGAAAGCGCCGCCGCCTCGACGATCCGCGCTGCCGCGATACCGTCGCCCGACCGCATGCCCGCGCCGGGATGGCACATCACCAGATGCCGCTCGCCGGGTGCGCGCAAGAACTTCGGGAAGATATCCGCATAATCGCCGGCAAAGTCGTAATGGCCGGCAAAGCTGTCGTTGCAGCTGAGGCCATGCGCCGCCGCCGCCGAGCGCAGCCCGCGTGAGTGCCAGGCGCTGCCGATCGCCTTGCCGGCAAAGGGCCGCGCCAGCATCGCGAACACGCCATCGACACAGTCGCGCACCCAGGCCTGCGGCGCGCGCCGCACTGTCTCCGCCAGCATGATCTCGCGCACGCCGGGCAGGGCATGGCAATGCTGATGCCCGTCGACAAAGGCCGGCGGGCGGCCCAGCGCGTCGATGAAGCGATCGAACTGCGCCGTGATCTCACGCGCGATGCCGGCAAGCGGCAGGTCGCCGCGCGCGGCGCGGCGCGCCAGCGGGTCGATGTCCGGCAATGTGCCATTTTCGGTCAACTCGCCGAGATCGGTCAGCGGGACTTCCCCGGTCAGCACCAGATGGATGCCGACCTCGACATGCTCGGGTACGTCGCGCAGCAGCGCGCTGTCTTCCGCCCAGCCGGGCATGATCGCCATGCAACTGGTGGCGTTCAGTTTCCCCTGGGTGGCGAGTTCGGCAATGACGGCACTGACTTCGGACGAGAAGGCGAAGTCATCAGCACATAGAAGCAGCCGGCGCATCGACGATCCTCAAACCCTGTACGGGACGCTCGCGGATGCGTTCGCTGGTCATGCGACGACGGTCAAGCCTGGCGGCGAGAAAGCGGTAGAAGAACCAGTCGCCCGCGACCGGTGCCAGCGCGTGGTAGAGGATGCGCTCGCCCAGCGTCCAGCGGATCGACTCGCGGTCGCGCGGGCGCGGCGAGGGCGAGCACCAGAAGCGCGCGCTGTACTTCATGCCGCCTTCGCGGTGGACGCGGTGGATGATCTCGTGATCCTCCAGCACATAGTTCCACAGCCTGGCGTCGAAACCGCCGGCACGGCGCAGCGCCGCGGTGTGGAACACCTGGCCCGCGCCACCGGTATGGCACTGGCGCCGCAGCAGCGACGGCATCACGCTGATGTGCAGCGCGTTGCGGCGCTGATCGGCCTTGTCGTCGCGATCCGCGAAGAACGCGCCGGCGGCGGCGGTGCCGGGCTTGGCGAGCAAAGTCTGCGCCTCGGCGAGATAGTCGGCCGGGTACCAGGTATCGGCATCGCAGGTCGCGACCAGCGGCGTGCGGACGCGGGCCAGGCCGGTGGTCAGCGCGAACACCTTGCCCGGGCGCCGCTCGGTGATCAGCGTCCAGTCGAGACCGAGCGCGATGCAGCTTTCCATCGCCATCTCGGCGCTGCCGTCGGTCGAGCCATTGTCGACCAGGATCAGTTTGAAATGGCGGGTCTGGGCGGCGAGGCTCTCCAGCGTGAGCCCGAGAAAATCACGTTCGTTGAAAAACGGGACGATGACCGACCATTCGGCCGGACGAAGCGGCACCACCGGCGCCGGTACCGGCGCCGCGTCGAACGCCTCGGCGAAATCGAAATCGCGCGCTGCATCAAGCAGCATGATCGATCTTTCCACGCACCCCGGTAAACCCCTCGCCCAGCATCAAAAAACTGCAGAGACGGGTCGGCCTGTAGACTCCCCAGCCACTTGCCGACCCGCTCGCCCCCCTCGAGTGAAGCTCTCGTTTCAATGGCTAGACGACACGGCGCGGCGAAACCCGCACGGCGGGTGTCATATTTTTTTAACAAATTTTTTCGGGTGCCGCCCTGCTCAGAGCTCGGGCAATTGCCAATCGATCGGCGCGGACCCGTGGCCCTCCAGAAAGGCGTTGGTGCGCGAAAAAGGCTTGCTGCCGAAGAAACCGGCATGGGCCGAGAGCGGCGACGGGTGCGGTGCCTTGAGCACGAGATGGCGGCCGCCACGCGCGACGTCCTCGACGAACGCCGCCTTTTTCTGCGCGTAGCTGCCCCACAGGATGAACACGACCGGGTCGGGCCGTGCCGCGACCAGCCGGATCACCGCGTCGGTGAACTTCTCCCAGCCGCGCTCACGATGCGACGCCGCGCGGCCGTTCTCGACCGTCAGCACGCTGTTGAGCAGCAACACGCCCTGCCGCGCCCAATGTTCGAGAAAGCCGTGGCGCGCCCGGGCGATGCCGAGATCGGCGTGCATTTCCTTGTAGATATTGACCAGGCTGGGCGGTGGCGGCACGCCGGGCCGCACGCTGAAACACAGCCCATGCGCCTGGCCCGGACCATGATAGGGATCCTGGCCGAGGATCACGACGCGCACCTTGTCGAGCGGCGTCAGGTCGAGCGCGCGGAAATACTCCGCGCCTTTGGGATAGATCTGCTTCCCCGCCGCCTTCTCGGCCACGAGGAAGTCCTTCAGCGCCTGCATATAGGCTTGCGCGAATTCACCAGCGAGCGGCGTGCGCCAACTCTCGTCGAGACGCACCGCGCTGCTGGCCGGTTCTGGAGATGTAGCCGGATCCATCCGGCCTTGCTTAACCGCCCTGAAGCGGCGGGCAAGCCCTTGGGCGTCGGCTCAGCCGAACGCGCCCACGCCGGCGAATTGGCCGACGATCAACGGGCCGGTGAGCGCGAACGAGGCGACGCCGGCGATAATGCTGCGAGACATGATATCGATTCCCTTTGGTACCGTTCCGGTCAGGCGACCGGAACGACGGGGACAGCGGCGCTGAACAGCACGGCGGAGAAGAACAGCGCGCCAACGAGCGAGAGCGCGACATGCTGGGCGGACTGGAAACGAGCGAACATGATGTAACCTTCCTGAACTTGGTCATCCGGACCATCCGGTGACCGATGCCCATAAGGTTAGCATCAAGCGTGCCAACTTTATAAGTGACTGAAATATAGATGTTTAAATTTTAGGCTTATGAAAATCGGCGCGTTAAGCGGATGTTTATCGGAATTTTGCGCCAGAAATTGGCGAAAATTGCTACGCCGCGTGGAGCACGTTGCGACCGCCATCCTTGGCGGCGTAGAGCAGCGCGTCGGCGCGCCCGAAAACGGTACCGAGCATCTCGCCCGGCTGCGCCGCAGTCAGGCCGGCCGAGAAGGTCACCGCACCCAGCGGCTCGTCGGTGTCGCGCAGGCGGTAGCGCTTGGCGGCGACCGTCTCGCGCGCCTTTTCCAAAATGGCGAGTGCCGCCTGGCGTTCGACCCCGCTGAACAGCACAGCGAATTCCTCGCCGCCATAGCGCGCCACGAAATGCCCTGGACAGCCATCGACCAGTTCGGTGGCAATCGCCTTGAGCACGCGGTCGCCAACGGCATGGCCGAAGCGATCATTGACCGTCTTGAAGCGGTCGATGTCGCACACCGCGACGCACATCTTGTCGCCGGCCGCGACACCGGCGGTAAAGGCTTCCTCGAAGGCGCGGCGATTGGGCAGGTCGGTCAGCGGATCGCGACGGGCATTGTCGCGCGCTTCCTCGAGCTTGGCGCGCAGTTCGTCCGCCTCGCGCGTCGCTGCTTCCAATCGTTCCTCGGTCGAGCGTACCCGGTCGAGCATCACGCCGGTCAGCCGCACCACCTCGGTCACACCCAGCGCGGCGTCGGCGTTGCGGATCGCATCGGCGCTCGCGGCGAGATCGCGGCCGAAGCCCTGCGTCTCGGCGCGAATCGTCTGCATCATGTCGGTAAAGCCTTCGACCTGCATCTGGGTCTGGGCGACCAGGCCATCGGCGGCGCTGATGGCGGCCAATGGGGCGGCGGCATTCAGCGCACCGACCTCACCGCCGAGCGACTCGATGTCGCGCGACGAGAGGCGGATCCCGCCCTCGGTCATCGCCGCGACCGATTGCGCGACGACGCCCTTCGGGTCGCTCAGCACGCGAAAGGCAAAGGCATAATGGCGCGGGTCCGGGCTGAGCCGGTGCTGGTTGAGGAACGCGCCGATCGCGTCGTAGAGGTGCGCCCCGGCATCCTCCACCTTCGCTATTCGCGCTACGCTTGCTCCGGCCATCTGGTCCCCGACTCCCCGTACCACATGCCCCAAGCATATGGTCGATCGCCCCCTTCATCGCTCTCGGTTAAGCCGTAATGGCTAAAATCCGGTGACCATAGCTGTCAGAAAGGGTTCATACCGGTCCTTTTTTATCGCGTGAACGCGATGCCGGCGCGGACATGGGTGGCGCGCTTGTTATAGTCGATCAGCGCCTCGCCATAACCGGTATAGGCCTGGCCGAAGAGATAGAGATGCGGCAGCGCATCGCTGATCCGTGCCAGCGGGAAGGACAGGAACGCCTCGGCCGAGCCCTTGCCGGTGCCAGGATTGCCGCGCGCGGTGACCGCGAGCTTCACGCCGCCCTGCTGGCCCAGCGACAGGCCGAGCGAGGTATAGCCCCAGTAACGGTCGATATCCGGAGCATTGCCGCGATAGCCGAAATAGAACCAGGCCATCGGCGTCAGCTCTGCCTGCCAGCCCTTGCCCAGGTCGAAGGTCTTCGCCGCGCGCACGAACACGCGATTGACGTCGTAGGAGTCGAAGACTCCGCCGCCATTGCTGTCATGGCGGTAGCCGCCACCGACGATGGTGCTCTCACCGAGCGGCACATCGATGAACAGTTCGGGGTTGTAGATGCTGGTGCGGATCGGGCCGGAGGGCCGGTTGAGCGCCCAGAAGATCGTCTGGGTATAGGCGAAGTCGAAATGCGGCCCATCGTCATGGCCCAGCAGGCGGAAGTCGAAGCTGAACTGCAACTTGGTACCGGCATCGCCCGAGCCGATGACGCCATAGGTCGGCGCATAGGGATGGAAGCGGTCGAAGAAACCGCTCGATTCGCCCGCGGAGGTATCGCTGCCCCGCTCGGCGCGCGGAACGTTGGCCACGACTGCGGGCGGCGCCAGCCTGCCGGACGTGATGTCCTGCGATGGCGCCGCCGCAGCAGCGAGCCGGTACGTCACGCGCATAAAGGCGCCTGGGGCGACCGGACCCTCGCCGTCGGGTGCAGCGATCATGCGCAACTGTTCACCATTGCGCGCGGTCACCTCGAGTTCCGCCGGCCCCTGGGCGGGCTGGCTGGTCGTGCCGGTGTTGAGCAGGAACACCTCGACCCCGTCCCTGGCCGCCGCCGCAGCGGACGAGGGCGGGTCGAACATCGGGCGGAGCTGCGCCGCGGCGGGCGTCGCAAGGCAAGCCAGCGTGGCGCCAAGCGCCGTGGCGAAAAGAGTGCGCATCGTGATCCCCCGAAGCTCTGGCGCCGCTTTGGCAGGACGGCTAACCGGGTGCAATGCGCGTAACCCAGACCGATCGCGATTTCGCGAACCAGCTCGCCGATGCCGCCGGGGCGGTGATCCGTCCTTATTTCCGTGCCCCCCACGGCCTCGAGACCAAGGCCGACGCCTCGCCCGTCACGCTCGCCGACCGCGAGGCCGAGGCGGCGATGCGCAAGCTGATCGAGGCGCGCTTTCCCGACGATGCGATCATCGGCGAGGAATATGGCGTGCGCGAGGGCACCAGCGGCCGCGCCTGGGTGCTCGACCCCGTCGACGGCACGCGCGCCTTCATTACCGGCCGGCCGATCTTCGGCACGCTGATCGCGCTGGTCATGGAAGGGTGGCCGATGCTCGGCGTGATCGACCAGCCGATCCTCAAGGAGCGCTGGCTCGGCAGCGTCGGCCAGCCGACCACGCTGAACGGCCAGCCAACGACCACGCGCGCCTGTCGCGAGCTCAAGGATGCCCTGCTCGCCACCACCTCGCCGGCGCTGTTCGGCGACGACCAGCTCCATGCCTTCGAGCATCTCGACGGCGCGGTGCGCAGCACGGTGCTGGGCGGCGACTGCTATAATTATGGCTGCGTTGCCTCGGGGTGGCTCGATGTGGTGGTCGAGTCCGGCCTGAAGATCCACGACTTCGCCGCTTTGGTGCCGGTGGTCGAGGGCGCGGGCGGGCGGATGTGCGACTGGCAAGGCGACCCGTTGACCGCCGACAGCATCGGCGAGGTCGTCGCGGCCGGCGACCCGGCGCGGATCGAGGACATTCTCGAGGCGCTGGCCTGTCGCGGGCACTGATTTCCCTGTTCCCTGCGCTTCATTTTTTGTTCGGCAGCGATATCTTTATATTACAGTGATTTGCGCTGAGCCTGTTGGAGATGGCAGGGAAATTGGCAGGGAATTGCCGGGCCCTGGCAGGGGAAAATCGCCGGTGTCAGCGACGAATATGGAGAGGCCAGCGCACCGCGCAGCCTCTATCGATTGACGATGAGAAAGAACGCTGACGGTCATGGCGGATCGGCGGGATTTTTGAATCGCGATCAGAATTCCCTCTCCCTTTGGGAGAGGGAGGGAGCGCCGTAGGGGCGGAAGGGTGAGGGCAGCAAAGAAGCGCTACGCGCAGGGCGGCCCTGCCCTCATCCGGCGCTGCGCGCCACCTTCTCCCAAAGGGAGAAGGAAGTTACTTCTTCGCCGTCGTCCCGTGCCCGACATCCTCGCGCGGCTTGCCCTTGGTGGTGCGCTGGGCGCGGGCGGTGGCGCCGGTGAGGACGGGGCCGCATTGCGCGCTCTTGGCGTCGCCGACGTCGATGAAGGCGATGATGCCGGCGAGCGGGCTGGCGACCAGGCTCAGGCCCAGGCCGACACCGGCGCGCGCCAGCAGTTGCGGGCTGACCACATTGATCCCCGGTTTGGCGAAATAGCCTTTCACACCGACCGGCGACTGCGCCGAGAACAGGCTGAAGGTCTTGGCATCGGCGCGCACCGCGAAATCGAGCGACTCGTTCTTGAAGCTGAACCCGCCGCGCCCGGTGATGACGTTCCGCTTGGTGTCGATCAGGATCGGATCGGCCGCCGCGATGCCGTTACGCACGGTGAAGGCGATCAGGCCGCAATTGATATGCACGGGTTCCTTCAGCTTGTTCTGGAACATCTTCTGCACGAAGGTGCCGATATCGAGTTCGGACAGCTGGACGTTGCGCGTCCAGAAGCTGCCCGCCGGGATGATGATCGCGATGCGGCCATTGGCGGTCGACAGCGAATCATGGACGGTGTTGCCGGTGCCGGACAATTGCACCCGCGCCTTGACGGTACCGGTGGTGCCCGCCTGGTCGACGCCATAGCCGGCGAGCAGCACACCCATCGGCGTCGGCGACAGGCGGATATCGTAATCGGTATGGACCAGCGGGCGGCGCGCGTTGATCGCGATATCCGACCAGACATGGCCGCGCGCCATGTCGAAGGTCAGCGGCGTCAGCTTGAGCAGGCTGTCGTCGAGCTTGAGCGTCAGGTCAACGTTCGACACCGGCAGGTTGCGCGCCTTGATGTCGCGCACCTTGTAATGGACGTCGGCGTCGAAATTCCTCAGCGCCTCGACGCGTAGCGGAGTATCGGGAAGCAGGCGCGGCGCGCCACCGACAGTGCGCACGACCGCGCCCTTGCCCTGCGCGGCAACGGCATCGGGGTTATAGCCGATGAACGGGGCTACATCGATGATGTTCAGGCTGCGCGTGGCGAGGGTCGCGGTCAGCTTGATGCGCGGTTCGACATTGGCGACGGTGAGCGTGCCGGCGATGTCGCTGTCGCCGAAACGACCGCGCAACCTGGTGAAACGGTATTCGTCGCCGGTCTTGGTCATGTCGGCATGCAGCACATAGGCGCGGGTGTCGGGGACCGCGACGCCGATGATGGCGAACATGTCATCGATGTTGCGGCCGCGCGCCGAGACCTGGAGATTGGCGCCATCGAGCTGGGTAGGCGCATCGAGCGTGCCCGACACGTCGAACACGGTGTGCGACGCATTGGCGTGCAGCTGAAGCTGGTTCTTGCCGCCGGTCGCGGTCGCATTGGGGGTGAGCAGCGCGCCCGTCACGGTAAACGGCGTGTTGCGCGCGGTACCGTTGCCGGTGAAGCGAATCGCGCTTTCGAAGCGCGTGTCGGCGGCCTTGATCGTCTGGAAGGTCAGATCCGCCGACAGGTTCAGCCGCGGGTCGACATAGCGCAGCGTTGTGCCGGCAACCATCGCCTGGCGGATCACCGGCATCTCGAACGGCTTGCCGGGCTGGTCGTTGAACGTCCAGCTGTTGCGCTTGCGATCCTTCGACCATTCCAGGTCGAGCGCGCCGTCGACCACGCCGAGCCACTTCACGCGGCGATTGCCGAGGATCAGCGGGATGGTCGAGATGCGCGTGTCGATGCGTTTGGCCTGGAACAGATTGTCCTTCGAGGCCCAGTCGGGGTTGGAGATCGTCATCCCCTCCGCGACGAAGTGGATGTTGATCGGATCGAAATAGAGCTGGAAGTCGCCCGCCACCTTGACCTGGCGGTGGGTCTGGGCGGCGACGGTGCGCTCGAACGGATGCTTCAGGAAGCGGCCCTTGGTGATGTACAGCACGAGCCAGGCGAGGAAGATCAGCGCCAGCAAGCCGAGCACGACGTTGCGCGCGATTCGCCATGGCGACCAGCGGCGGCCGGGCGTATCGTCAGGCGGCGGCGAATCGGTGGGCGGCGACGCCACCACGGGCGCCGTTTCGTCCGCCGGATCATCGACCCGCGGCGGGGAAATCAGCGTATCCATGGGTGCCTCAACCCCTGTGGTGGCGCTAAGGTTGCATTTTGGAGGGAGCGCCGCTAAGCGCCCCACCTTCCAGAGCGATTGCCCAGGAAAAACTGCCCGGCCAGTGTGGGCTGCCGCGGCGGTTTGAGGTGATGCTCTTATCGAAAGGATGAAAATGCCCAAGCTCAAGACGAAGAGCGGTGTGAAGAAACGCTTCACGATGACCGCCACCGGCAAGCTGAAACATGGTGTGGCCGGCAAGCGCCACCGCCTGATCAGCCACAACGCCAAGTACATCCGCCAGAATCGCGGCACGTCGCTCGTGTCCGATCCCGATACGAAGACGGTAAAGGCCTGGGCGCCTTACGGTCTGAAGTAAGAAAGAGGATTAGGACATGGCACGCGTCAAACGTGGTGTAACCACCAAGGCCAAGCACAACCGCATCCTGGATGCGGCCAAGGGCTATTATGGCCGCCGCAAGAACACGATCCGCATCGCCCGCCAGGCGGTGGAGAAGGCCGGGCAATATGCCTATCGCGACCGCAAGGTTAAGAAGCGGACCTTCCGCGGCCTGTGGATCCAGCGCATCAACGCCGGCGTTCGCGCCGAAGGGCTGACCTACAGCCAGTTCATGCACGGGCTGAAGCTCGCCGGCATCGAACTGGACCGGAAGGTCCTGGCCGACATCGCCATGCATGAGGGTGCGGTGTTTACCGCCATCATCGCGCAGGCGAAGGCGGCTCTGCCCCAGGCCGCCTGAGGCGACCTGTTGCGAGTAGGATTTGGGGCGTCGGTGGCAACACCGGCGCCCTTTTTCGTTTTGGGGTCTGGGGCAGCAGGCTCGCCAAATTAAGCCCGTCACCCTGAACTTGTTTCAGGGTCCATGCGCGGTCAGGAACCACCGGAGCGTCGCTCCTTGTTCAGGTGACCGCGTATGGATGCTGAAACAAGTTCAGCATGACGAATGGTAGGAATGTTTCGGGGTACCATGACGATCCAACTACATCCGATGACCGACAATGACTATGCGTGGCTGCTGGACGCGGCGCCGCGCGGCGATGGTCTGTGCCTGTGCGACGGTGGCATCGCGCCGGACGAGGTCACGGCGATGCTGCGCGGCATCACCGCCGGCCTCGCCGAAAACGACGAACGTCCGCTCGCCTGGCTGATCGCGGATGGCGACGAGGTCGTCGGCATGATCAGCTTCACCAGGCGCGAGGCAGATGGCCGCTACGAGGTCGGCTATGGCGTCGCGCCGGCGCACGAAGCGCGCGGCGTGATGACCGCGGCGATCGCGGCGTTGCTGCCAATCCTCATCGCCGATGGACATCGCGGCTTGACCGCCGGGACGAGCGTGGACAATCCGGGCTCGCAGCGCGTGCTCGAAAAGAACGGTTTCGTGTCAACCGGCACGCGCGACGACCCCGAGGACGGCCCGCTCAATCTCTGGGCGATCGATCTCACCACAGACGGAAGGCCCCGATGACCGATCTCGACCAGCTGCGCGACGACCTGCTCGCCGCCGTCGACAGCGCGACGACGCCAGACGAGATCGAGGGTTTGCGTGTGTCCGCGCTCGGCAAGGCCGGCAGTGTGACCGGCTTGCTCAAGACCCTTGGCGGCATGAGCCCCGAGGAGCGGCAGGTGCAGGGGCCGCGCATCCACGCATTGCGCGAGGCGGTGACCGCCGCGATCGGCGGCCGCAAGGCCATGCTGGAGCGGGCCGAGCTCGATGCGCGCCTGGCGCGCGAGACGCTCGACATGACGCTGCCGGCGAGCGCACCGCTCGGCGGCACGGTGCATCCGGTCAGCCAGGTGATGGACGAGCTGGCGGAGATCTTCGCCGATCTCGGCTTCGCGGTCGCAACGGGTCCGGAGATCGAGGACGACTGGCATAATTTCACCGCGCTCAACATTCCCGAGACGCATCCGGCGCGGGCGATGCACGACACCTTCTATTTTCCTGACGGCGAAGACGGCGGGAAGAAGATGCTGCTGCGGACGCACACCTCGCCGGTGCAGATCCGCACGATGATCAACCAGAAGCCGCCGATCCGCATCATCGCGCCGGGGCGCACCTATCGTTCGGACAGCGACGCGACGCACACGCCGATGTTCCATCAGATCGAGGGGCTGGTGATCGACAAGGGCATCACGCTCGGCCATTTGAAGTGGACGCTGGAGACGTTCCTCAAGGCGTTCTTCGAGCGCGATGACGTCGTGCTGCGGCTGCGGCCGAGCTATTTCCCCTTCACCGAGCCTTCGGCGGAGGTCGATGTCGGCTACACCATGGTCAATGGCAAGCGGGTGATCGGCGGTAGCGACGGCTGGATGGAGGTACTCGGCTCGGGCATGGTCCATCCCAAGGTGATCGCCGCGTGCGGGCTCGACCCCGAGGAATGGCAGGGCTTCGCGTTCGGCTGCGGCATCGACCGGCTGGCGATGCTCAAATATGGCATGGACGACCTGCGCGCCTTCTTCGACGGCGATATCCGCTGGCTGAAGCATTATGGTTTCGCGACGCTGGATGTGCCGACGTTGAGTGGGGGTGTTGGCGCATGAGTGGCACCAATTCTCTAGCCCCTCCCCTTCAGGGGAGGGGTTGGGGTGGGGCCTATCCGCGAGCGCTGAGTTTGCGGCACGGGGGGCCCCCCCCCCCCCCCCCCCCCCCCGA
>Ga0307510_10003321_pt1 | contig 18743 bp, 21 predicted proteins | sample 12_EM_MG_FD_207224 | JGI IMG/M metagenome (GOLD analysis project Ga0307510, IMG submission 207224) | Populus trichocarpa ectomycorrhiza microbial communities from riparian zone in the Pacific Northwest, United States - 12_EM | ecosystem: Host-associated > Plants > Roots > Unclassified | place...
CGCCTGCACGCAGACCTCTCCGACCGCGACGCCCAGGCGCACGCCAAGCTCTGGCTGGAGAAGGTGCGCATCCCCGACGCCCAGCGGCGCCTGCGGCAATATCCGCACGAGCTTTCCGGCGGCATGCGCCAGCGGGTGATGATCGCCGCGGCCATGGCGGGCGGGCCTGAACTGCTGATCGCCGACGAGCCCACGACGGCCCTCGACGTCACCGTCCAGGCCGAGATCCTCGACCTGATGGCCGACCTGCAGCGTGAGACGGGCGCGGCCATGGTGCTGGTCACCCACGACATGGGGGTCATCGCCCGCCTGGCCGACCGGGTCTGCGTGATGAAGGACGGCGCATACGTCGAGGAGGGGTCGGCAGAAGCGATCTTCGCCAATCCGCAGACGGACTATACCCGCGCCCTGCTGGCCGCGATCCCGCGGCTCGACCGGGCCGACCGCGGTGGCCGGCCGATGCTCAATCCGGCGAAGGCGGATGCGCCGGTGGTCGTCGAGGGTACGGACGTGAAGGTCTGGTTCCCGGTCGGCGAGGGGCTCTTCGGCAAGACGCGAAGCCTGCGCGCCGTCGACGGCGTCTCCTTCCAGGTGCGCCAGGGCGAGACCCTGGGCGTGGTCGGCGAAAGCGGCTCGGGCAAGTCGACCCTGGCGCGCGCGGTGCTCAACCTGCTCCCGCCCACCGCCGGCGCCGTCACCCTGATGGGCCGCGACATCACGCATGCCCAGCGGGAAGAAATGCGGGCTGCACGCCGGGACCTGCAGATCGTCTTCCAGGACCCGCTGGCCAGCCTCGACCCGCGGATGACCATCGGCACATCCATCGCCGAGCCCCTGCGGGTGTTCCGTCCCGACCTCGACCGCGCCGGTCGCGACGCCGAGGTCGCGGCCATGATGGCCCGGACCGAGCTCGATCCCGGCCTGATCAACCGCTATCCGCACGAACTCTCCGGCGGCCAGAACCAGCGCGTGGGGATCGCCCGGGCCATGATCCTGAAGCCGAAGCTGGTGATCTGCGACGAGGCGGTCTCGGCGCTCGACGTCTCGATCCGCGCCCAGATCATCGACCTGCTGATTGATCTCCAGAAAGACATGGGCCTGGCGATGATCTTCATCAGCCACGACCTGGCGGTGGTGCGCGAAATCAGCCACCGGGTGCTGGTGCTCTACATGGGCCGCGTCGTCGAGCTGGCCGACCGCGACCGGATCTATAGCGCCCCGCAACACCCCTACACGAAGGCCCTGCTCTCGGCCGCGCCGATCCCGGACCCGGCCATCGAACGCACGCGTCAGCGCCTGAAGTTGGTGGGCGAGCCGCCCAGCCCGATGGACCCGCGCGCGGCCTACCGGTTCCTGCCGTCGCGCCTGCCGGTGGACGGCAGCGCGCCGGTCCTGCCGCCGGAGCTGAAGGAAGTCGCCCCCGGCCACCTGGTCGCGGAGTTCGACCCGCCGGCCGAAGCAGCCTAAGCGGAAGGCAATGCCCAAGATCATCCCTGTCCTGATGTCCGGCGGCGCGGGCACGCGCCTGTGGCCGCTGTCGCGCAAGGCCCGGCCCAAGCAGTTCCACGCGCTCGGCGGCGACAGGACCCTCATCCAGCAGACGGCGCTTCGGGTGGCGGGCGGGATGTTCGGCCCGCCGATGGTGGTCTGCAACGTCGCCCACGCCGACCTCGTGCGCGAGCAGCTCGCGGCGGTCGGTGTGAATCCCAAGGCGTTGATCCTGGAGCCCGAGGGCCGCAACACCGGGCCCGCCGCCGCCGTAGCCGCCGCCATCGCGGGCCAGGACGACCCCGACGGCCTCGTTCTCCTGCTGCACGCCGACAACCTGGTGGCCGACGTGGCGGCGCTGCACCGCGCCATCGAGGCCGGAATCCCGGCCGCAGAGGCGGGTTCGCTGGTGCTCTTCGGCATCACCCCCACCGGCCCCGAGACGGGCTGCGGCTACATCCGCGCCGCCGAGGGCGAGGGCCCGGCGCGCAAGGTCGCCCAGTTCGTCGAGAAGCCCGACCTGGAGACCGCCAAGGCCTATGTCGCCGATCCGGCCTATAGCTGGAACGCCGGCATGTTCCTCTTCCGCCCGCGCGTCTTCCTGGCCGAGGTCCGCCGGCTGTCGCCCGAGCTCGCCGCCGCCGCCGACGTGGCCGTCGACCAGGCGATCCGCGAGGCCTGGGCGGTGGTGCTGGGTCCGGCTTTCCTGCGCAGCCCCGCCGTCGCCATCGACACCGCCGTCTTCGAGCTCACCGAAAAGGCCGTGGTGGTCCAGGCCGACATCGGCTGGAGCGACGTGGGCAACTACGACGCGCTCTGGGCTGGGGCCGAGAAGACCGGCTCCAACGCCTTCCGGGGCCCGGTGATCGCCGCAGCGACTGAGGGCTCCCTGGTGATCAGCGACGGGCCGACGGTGGTGGTTTCCGGCATCGCCGACGTGGCGGTGATCGTCGAGAACGGCGTGGTCCTGGTCACCCGCCGCGACGACCCGTCGGCCGTGCGCGCCGCGGTCGAAGCCATCAAGGCCGCGGGCCGCGAAGACCTTCTCTAGGCGCTGCATTGCAGCAGGGCCCCGCCGCCGCTAGGTTGCGCCCCCTTTCCGACCCCCAGCCGGCCTCCCCATGACCCTCACCTTCGAAGACATCCTCGCCGCCAAGGACCGGCTGCAGGGTCATATCGAACGGACGCCTTGCCGCCATTCCCGGACGCTCTCGGAGATCACCGGCGCCGAGGTCTGGGTGAAGTTCGAGAACCTGCAGTTCACCGCCGCCTACAAGGAACGCGGCGCGCTCAACAAGCTGCTGCAGCTGGGCGAGAACGTCAGGAAGCGCGGGGTGATCGCGGCCTCGGCCGGCAACCACAGCCAGGGCCTCGCCTACCATGGCTCGCGCCTGGGGGTGCCGGTGACCATCGTCATGCCGAAATCGACCCCCTTCGTGAAGGTGCAGCAGACCCGCGCCTTCGGGGCTGAGGTGGTGATCGACGGCGAGACCTATGACGACGCCTCGGCCCACGCGCTGACGATCTGCCAGGAGCGCGAGCTCACCTTCGTCCATCCGTTCAACGACCTCGACGTCATGGCCGGCCAGGGCACCGTAGCGCTCGAGATGCTGGAAGAAGTCCCCGGGCTCGAGGTCCTGCCGATCCCGATCGGCGGCGGCGGCCTGATCGCCGGCATGGCGACGGCCGCCAAGCACGTGAAGCCGGACATCAAGATCGTGGGTCTCGAGCCCGCCATGTACCCCTCCTTCACCGCCCGCATGCGCGGGGTCAGCGCCGGCGCGGCCACCGGCGGGGCGACCATCGCCGAGGGCATCGCGGTCAAGGCGGTGGGCGACATCTCCTTCGCCGTCGCGCGGCCGCTGGTCGACGAGGTTGTGCTGATCGAGGAGCCGTTCTTCGAACGCGCCATCGCGCTCTACTGCAATGTGGAGAAGACCGTCACCGAGGGCGCCGGCGCCGGCGCGCTGGCCGCCCTGCTGGCCTTCCCCGAGAAGTTCCGCGGCAAGAAATGCGGCCTGGTGATCACCGGCGGCAACATCGACACGCGCCTGCTGGCTTCCGTGTTGACCCGCGAGCTGGTCCGCGAGCAGCGGCTCGTCAGTCTACGGATCATCGGTGACGACCGCCCGGGCCTGCTGGGCAACGTCTCGGCGCTCATCGGCGCCATGGGCGCGAACATCATCGAGGTGGCGCACAACCGCCTCGCGCTGGACGTCCCGGCCAAGGGCGCGGAGTTCGACATCATGATCGAGACCCGCGACGCCCAGCACACCCAGGAAATCATGGACGCCTTGCGCGAGCGCGGCTATCCGCCCCGAGCCGTCTGAAAAGGTCCACGGTTATGTTCCGTATTCTGATGATTTCCCTGGCCGCTCTCAGCCTGGCGGCCTGCCAGGCCAAGGCGCCGGCCGGGGCAGACTCTGGTCCCCAGGGGCCGGTGGCGGATCAGAGCCCCGCGTCGAAGGCCTTCCTGGCCCAGAACGCCAAGCAGCCGGGCGTCGTCGTCCTGCCCTCGGGCCTGCAGTACAAGATCGTCCACTCTGGCCCGGTCGCGGGCCTGAAGCCGCAGCTGACCGATGAGGTGAAGGTCCACTACGAAGGCAAGCTGATCGACGGCAAGGTCTTCGACTCATCCTACGAACGCGGCCAGCCGACGGCCATGCCGCTGAAGGGCCTGGTGCGGGGCTGGCAGGAAGCCCTGCAGCTGATGCGCCCGGGCGACGAGTGGATCCTCTACGTCCCCTCCAACCTCGGCTATGGCGCCGAAGGCGCGGGCGGCGGCGAAATCCCCGGCGGTGCGGCGCTGATCTTCCGCATCGAACTGATCGACGTCCTGCCGGGCCCGGGCCGCGTGCAGCAGGGTTAGAGCGACCGCCGCATGCCGGCGTGGCTCTTCACGAACCCCAGCTTCTCGTAGAACCGCTGGGCGTCCACCCGGCTCGCGTGGGTGAAAAGCTCCACCGCCTTGCAGCCCCGCCGCCGCGCCTCGTCCAACGCCCAGGCGATCATCGTCTGGCCCTGACCCTGGCCGCGCAGGCTGGAAGCCACCCGCACCGCCTCGATCAGCGCCAGCTCGGCGCCCTGGTTCGAAAGGCCGGGGATGAAGGTCATCTGCAGCGTGCCGACCACTACGCCGTGCGCATCCTGCGCCACCGCCAGCAGGTTCCGCGGATCGGCCGCCACCTTCTCGAAGGCCTCGAAATAGGCCGGCAGCGGCGGGTTGGCGACCACCTCGCGCTCGCCGCCCAGGTGGTCGTCGGCGAGCAGGGCGACTATGGCCGCCACGTCCTCGCGGCGGGCTTCTCGGATCAGGATCGCGTCAGGCATGGCGGCAGAGCTAGCACAGCCACGGCTTTCCTTTGAGCCGTCCGGCATCCGGGTCTAAGGCTTGGCCCATGTCCGACCTCGCCCCGACCCTCGAGATCCTGAAGACCCTGGTGGGCTTCGACACCACCTCGCGGAACTCCAACCTGGCGCTGATCGAGTGGGTCGAGAGCTACCTGGACGGCCATGGCGTGCCGCACCGCCGCGTGCCCAACGCCGACGGCGCCAAGTCCAACCTGATCGCCACCATCGGCCCCGCCGTCGAGGGCGGGGCGGTGCTGTCGGGCCACACCGACGTGGTGCCGGTGGACGGCCAGCCGTGGGTGACCGACCCCTTTGGCATCGTCGAGCGCGACGGGCGGATCTACGGCCGCGGGACCTGCGACATGAAGGGGTTCCTGGCGCTGGCGCTCGGGACCGTCCCCGAGCTGATCGCCGCAGGGCCGCGCAAGCCCGTACATCTGGCCTTCTCCTACGACGAGGAGATCGGCTGCCTGGGCGCGCCGGCGATGATCGAGGTGATCCGGCGCGAGCTGCCGAAGCCCGCCTTCGTGGTGGTCGGCGAGCCCACCGACATGGTGGCGGTGAACGGCCACAAAGGAATTAGATATTTCCGCGTCACGGTCACCGGCCGCGAGGCCCACTCCAGCCAGACCCAGCTCGGCGTCTCGGCGATCATGGAGGCGGTGGCGCTGATGGCCTCGCTGACCGAACTCTCCGCCCGGCTGGAGCGCGAGGCCGATCCGGCGTCGCCCTTCACCCCCAAGGGCGCGACGCTCACCATCGGCCTGGTGAACGGCGGCACGGCGGGCAATATCCTCGCCCGTGAATGCAGCTTCCTCTTCGACCTGCGCTGCCCGCCCAGCCTCGATCCGCAAACCATCCTGGCGCCCTTCTTCGCCCAGGCCGCAGCCCTCGACGTGGCGCTGAAGGCCCGGGCCGAGGAGGCCGGCGTCAGCATCGTCCAAACCTCGAACACGCCGTCCTTCGCGCCCGAACCGGATGGCCTGGCCGAGTCCTTCGCCCGGCGCCTGGCCGGTGACAACGGCCCGCCGCGCGCCGTGGCCTTCGCCACCGAGGCCGGACAGTTCCAGCAGGCGGGTTTCTCCACCGTGCTCTGCGGGCCGGGCTCCATCGAGCAGGCCCACCAGCCCAACGAATATGTCGAGGTGGCTCAGATGCAGCGCGGCCGCGATTTCATGCGCCGTCTGGTGGAGTGGGCCGCGTCGGCTGGATGAAGGCCATCCGCAACAAGAGGTTGAAGGGGTTCCAGGTCATCGCGCGCGCGATCGCCCAGGAGCCCACCGTCCGCGTCGCCTGAGCCTCGCGCCGCGCCGCCAGCGCCACGTCGAGGTTGCGCAAGCCCGCGCTCAGCCCGCGCACCGGCGCGCCGATCTCACCGCGCATGGCGTGGGTGGCGAAGAGGACGAGGGTCGCCAGGGCATGCAGCGGCAGGGTCAGCCAGAACAGCACCGGCGGCGTGTCCTTCACGAAGACCCAGAAGCGGTTGCGCGTACCGTGGAAGACCGCGAACTCGCTGCGCCGCCCGCCGCTCGAGGCCGAGCCCACATGGCGGACCACGGCGTCGGGAACCAGCAGGGTCGGTTGCCCCACCAAGCGCAGACGGTAGCCCAGGTCCACGTCCTCGCAGTAGCAGAAGAGGCGCTCGTCGAAGCCGCCGACCCGCAGGAACAGGGTCCGGTCCACCATCATCGCCCCGCCGCAGCCCGAGAACACCCAGCCGGGCTCGATCGGCCCCGGATCCTCGTGCCCGAATCCGCCGCGGAAGGGGAAGCCGCAGAGCGACATGACATCGCCCAGCCCGTCCAGCCGCGTCGGATTGTTGGCCATCAGCTGGCGTGAGGTGAACGACCGCACGGCGGGGTTGGCCTTCGCCGCGGCCATCAGCCGATCCAGCCAGTCGGCCTGCGCAAAGGCGTCGGGGTTGAGCAGCACCAGCCACTGGCCGCGCGCCTGCCGCGCGCCTTGGTTCACCGCGGCGGCGAAGCCGATATTCGTGGGGTTCTCGATCAGCCGGATGGCCGGATCGGCCGCCGCCGCGGCCTGGGCCACCCGGTCGCTGGAGGCGTTGTCCACCAGGATCAGCTCATAGTCGGTGAAGCTCTGCGCGCGCACGGCGGCCAGGCATTCGGCGAGCGTCGGCCCGCTCTCGTAGATGACCAGGACCAGGCTGATCCGCGGAGAAGACGGCCGGTTCGTCAAACGAGGGTTGTCTTTCGCGCCGCCCCGCGCCATCCGGAAGTCCGTTCCCTAGGCCTTTGAGACCCCATGACGACGATTACGCCGCTGTCCCTTGCCGATGTCCTGCTTATCACGCCCAAGCGCCATGGCGATGCGCGCGGCTGGTTCGCCGAGACCTGGAGCCACAAGGCCCTGCTGGCCGCCGGCGTCGACACCCAGTTCGTGCAGGACAACCAGGCCTTCAACGCCAGGAAGGGCACCCTGCGCGGCCTGCACTTCCAGAAGCCGCCGCACGCCCAGGGCAAGCTGGTGCGGGTGCTGAAGGGCGCGATCTACGACGTGGCCGTCGACATCCGCCCGGGCTCGCCCACCTTCGGCCAGTGGGTCGGCGCGCACCTGACCGCTGAGGGCGGCGAGCAGATCTGGGTGCCCCGCGGCTTCGCCCACGGCTACGTCACCACCGCCGACGACACCGAGCTCTTCTACAAGGTCGACGGCGACTACGCCCCGCAGCTGGAAGGCGGCCTGGCCTGGGACGACCCGGACCTGGCCATCGACTGGCCGATCGACGGCGACCCGGTGCTCTCGGACAAGGACCGCGTGCAACCCCGCCTGAAGGACCTGCCGCCCATCGGGTTCTGACACCTCCTCCCCCTCTCGGCTACGCCGGGGGAGAGGCGGCGTTCCACTCCTCCAGCACCAGCGGATCGTTCTCAGTCTGCCGCGTCCGCAAGTCCTCGAACGCCCCAGGCTGCAACAGCCGTCCCGACGCCCAGACCGCCGCGCCGCGCACGAGCGGCGAGGGGTCGTCCAGCAGCCGCTCGGCTTCGGCGGCCAGCGCCGGTTCGCCGGAATTGCCGATGGCGTAGAGGACGTTGCGGATGAAGCGCTCGCGGCCGATCCGCTTGACCGGGCTCTTGGCGAAGAGCGCGCGGAACTGGGCGTCGTCGAGGCGCGCGAGGTCGGCCAGCGAGGGCGCCTTCAGGGCCTCGCGGGCCTGCAGCTTCTGCTCGGAGGCGACGCTGGCGAACTTGTTCCAGGGGCAGACCGCCAGACAGTCGTCACAGCCGTAGATGCGGTTGCCGAGCAGCTCGCGGAATTCGTGGGGGATCGGGCCCTTCAGCTCGATGGTCAGGTAGGAGATGCAGCGCCGCGCATCGAGCTGGTAGGGCGCCGGAAAAGCCTTGGTCGGACAGATGTCGAGGCAGGCGTGGCAGGTCCCGCAGGTGGTGCGCTCCGCTTCGTCGGCCGCCAGCTCCAGCGTCGTCAGGATCGAGCCCAGGAACAGCCACGACCCGAAGTCCTTCGACACCAGGTTGGTGTGCTTGCCCTGCCAGCCCAGGCCTGCCTGTTCGGCCAGCGGCTTTTCCAGCAGCGGCGCGGTGTCCACGAACACCTTCAGCTCGCCGCCGAACCGGCCCTGCATCCAGCGGCCCAGCGCCTTCAGCCTGGCCTTGATCAGCTCGTGATAGTCGTCTCCCTGGGCATAGACGCTGATCGCCGCCTTCGTCGATTCGCCGAGAATGATCAGCGGATCGCCGAGTGGGCCGTAGTTCACGCCCAGCACGACGGCGCTGCGTGCGCCTTCCCACATGGCCCGCGGATGCGCGCGGCGCTCGGCGGTCTCGGCGATCCAGCCCATCTCGCCATGCCGGCCCTCAGCCACAAACGCCTCGAGGTGGGCGCTGGCCGGCCAGGCGTCAGCGATGGGGGTGAAGCGGCAGAGGTCGAAGCCGAGGGCCTTGGCCTCGGCGCGGATCAGGTCTTCGGGTCGCTCAGAAGTCGAGATCGTCATAGTGCTTGGCGGGCGCGAGGCCCGGCCAGCGGTCCGCGAGCAGCGGCCGGAAACACGGCCGGGATTTCAGCTTCATGTACCAGGTCTTCACCGCGGGGAAGTCGCCCCACGGCACGTCGCCGAAATAGTCGATGACGGAAAGGTGCGCCGCCGCCGCGAAATCGGCCAGGGACAACCTGCGCCCCGCCAGCCACTCGCGCTCCTGCAGGAGCTTGTCGATGTAGAACATGTGGTTGCGCAGCCCGTCGCGCCCCTGGCGCAGGTTGGCCAGGTCCGGCGCACCCATGCCCAGCAGCCGCTTTTCCATCTTCTCGTGCAGGATATAGCCCGAGGCCTCGTACTCGAACTTGCGGTCGAACCATTGCAGCAGGCGCCGCGCCTCTGCCCGCTCGCCCGGGTCGCGGCCCAACAGTGAGGGCTCCGGCTGGGTCTCCTCCAGGTGGTCGAGGATCGCGCGGGTCTCGCAGAGCACCAGCTCGTTGCCGTCGTCGGCTTCGACCAGCACCGGGATCAGGCCGGACGCGTTGAGCGCGGTCAGCGACTTCGGCCGCTCCCAGTAGCGCACCTGCACCTCGCCGAAGGCCAGCCGCTTTTCGCCCAGCGCCAGGCGCACCTGTCGGGAGGCGGGATCCAGCGGGAAATGATGGAGAGTGCGTTCGACGCTCATATCCGGCTAACGCGAAGGGGTGGCGAATCGTTGGTCCCCACAAGAGCCGCGAGACCCGTTAAGGCGCCGTTTACTACGCCTCGTAAGGTTGCATTTCTGCAAACGCCCCGCCATGCGGTTCCGCCCGCCCGCGCGGGTCGGCATGGATGATGATGTCGGCGGAGGGGAAGGCGTCCAGAACCCGCTTCTCCGCCGCCACGATCACCTCGTGCGCCGCAGCCAGCGTCAGGTCGGGATCGAGATCCACGTGCATCTGCATGTGGATATAGGGCCCCGACGCGCGGGTGCGTAGCTGGTGGACGTCGGTGAGGCGGCGGTCCTCGGTGAGCAATGCGATGATCCTGGCGCGGGCCTCGTCCGGCAGCTCGTGGTCCATCAACTGGCCTGAGGCCTCGCGGAACACGCTGATCGCGCCCCAGAGCAGGACGCCGGCGATGGCGAGCGCGGCCGCCGCATCGACGCCGTTGAGCCCCAGCCAGGCCGAGACCCCGATGCCGACGAGGGCAATGGCGTTGGACGCGAGGTCGGTGGCGTAGTGCGCCCGGTCGCCCGAGACCGCGACCGATGAGGTCTGTTTCAGCACCCGGCCTTGCGCGGCGATCAGCACCCCGGTCAGCACGATCGAGGCGGCCATCACCGCCAGCGCCCAGCCTTCCTGCTGGATGGGATGCGGGTCGATCAGGTCGCCGATGGCCTCGCGCGCGATCAACGCGGCCGAGGCGAAGACCAGGCCTGCCTGCAGCAGGCTCGCGAAGGCCTCCGCCTTGCCATGGCCGAAACGATGCTCGGCGTCCGGCGGGGCGGCGGCGTAGCGGACCGCGAAGAAGGTCACCAGCGAGGCCACCAGGTCGAGCGCGGAGTCAGCCGTGGACGCCAGCAGCGCCACCGAGCCCGAGGCCAGCCAGGCCGCGACCTTGATCGAAACCAGCACCGCCGCCGTCGCCACCGACAACAGCGTCACCCGCCGCGTCAGGGCGGCGCTTTCGACAGGAGAGAGGCCGTGCGCGGTCATAGGGCGGAACTTAGTGGCGCAGGCGGCTCAAGCCAGCGCTAACGACTCTCACCTTCCCGTTTGGGGAAGCGCGCGCCGCTAGACCCTCAGCGGCATCAGGATGTAGCGGACGTCGGCATCCGCCGGGTCGAGCACCAGGGCCGGGTCGTTGGGGCCGCCGAAGCGCATCTCCATGCTGTCGCCGGAGATCTGGTCGGTGATGTCCAGGAGGTAGCGGGCATTGAAGGAGAGCTCGAAAGCGTCGCCGTCGTAGTCCAGCTCCAGCTCCTCGACCGCCTGGCCGGCTTCCATGTTGCGCACGGTCAGCACGCACTTGCCGCTATCCACCGCCATGCGCACCGAGCGCGACTTCTCCGCCGAGATGGTCGCCACCCGATCGACGGCCTGGGCGAAGAGCTTGGAGTCCACCATGACGATGCGGGTGTTGTCCTTGGGGATCACGCGCGCGTAGTCGGGGAAGTTGCCGTCGATGACCTTGGAGGTGAGCGCCGCGCCGCCGAAGTCGAAGCGGACCTTCTGGGGGCTGATCTGCAGCTCGACGCTCTCGCCGGCGTCGTCGAGCAGGCGACGGGCCTCGTTGATGGTCTTGCGCGGCACGATGACGCCCGGTGCGCCCACGGCGCCCTCCGGGGCGGCCATTTCGGCCAGCGCCAGCCGCGAGCCGTCGGTGGCGACCGCGCGCAGCTTCTGCACGCCGTCCTCGACCACCGAATGGACGTAGAGGCCGTTCAGGTAATAGCGGGTCTCCTCCGCCGAGATGGCGAAACGGGTCTTGTCGATCAGGCGGATCAGGTCGCCGGTGTCGACGGTCATGCGGCCCGACAGGCCGTCGGCGCTCATCACCGGGAAGTCGCCGGCCGGCAGGACGGGCAGGTTGAAGCGGCTGCGGCCGGCGGCGACTGTCAGGCGCGGGTCCTCGCCGGTGAAGCTCAGGGATACGTCCGCGCCTTCCGGCAGCTTGCGGACGATTTCATAGAGCGTGTGGGCCGGCGCCGTGATCTGGCCTGGCTGGTCCACCTGGGCCAGGGCCCCGTCGATGATCTCCATGTCGAGGTCGGTGGCCGAGAAGGTCAGCCGGTCGCGCTCGGCCGAGAGCAGGACGTTGGACAGGATGGGGATGGTGTTGCGGCGCTCCACGGCGCTCTGCACGTGCCCCAATGCCTTAAGGAGCGCCGCGCGCTCGATCGTCAGCTTCATGTCTCAGGTCCGAACCGCACCGCGCAGGCGCGATTCGCAGCCTGCGCCCCCCGACTGGAAGGACTTGCGACATTAGCCATTTTGCCGATCCGGGGAAGGGGCGCGAGGCCGCTCAGGCGCGACGATCCACGGAGGCGCCCGCATCGGCTTCGTCGCCGGCGGAATAGGGGTTGGCCGGAGCGCCGTCCGCCGGGGGCTGCACGCCCGCGGTCTTGCCGGCCACGACGACCATGGCGGGGCGGACCAGGCGGCCCAGGAGCTCGTAGCCGGGCTGCATCACCTCGACCACGCCGCCCGGAGCCACGTCGGTCTCGGCCAGCTCCATCACCGCCTGGTGCTGGTGCGGGTCGAACTTCTCGCCGCGGGCCGGGGCGATGCGCTTGAGGCCATTGCGCTCGAAGGCGCCGAGCAGCTCCTTGCCGGTCATCTCGATGCCAACCACGAAGTTCTTGATCGCGGGATCGGCGCTGTCGGCAGGCGCGGCGGCCATGGCCCGGTCGAGGATGTCGGCCACGCCCAGGAGGTCGCGGGCGAATTTCTGGATGGCGTAGGCGCGTGCATCATTGGCCTCGCGCTCGGCGCGGCGCTTGGTGTTCTCGGCCTCGGCCGCATAGCGCAGCGCCTGTTCCTTGAGGCCGGCGGCCTCGGCCTTGAGGGCGGCGATCTGGCCTTCGAACTCATCGGCGATGAATTCGTCGGCGGCGTCGGGCTGGTTGTCTTCGGACATCGGAACCGGTCTCGTCTCTCTAGCTATTCATAACCTGGCCAAGAATCCTGGCCGTATAGTCCACCAACGGAATGATCCGCGCATAGTTCAGGCGGGCGGGTCCGATCACGCCGATCGCGCCCAACACCCGTTGAGAGCCCGTCATATAGGGCGCTGCGATCACAGCGGAACCCGAAAGCGAGAAGAGGCGGGTCTCCGCGCCGATGAAGATGCGCACGCCCTGGCCCTCGCGCACCCCGTCCAGCAGGGAGATCAGCTGTTCCTTCTGCTCCAGGTCCTCGAAGAGCGAGCGCACGCGCTCCAGGTCGTCGACGTGCTCGGCGTCCTCCAGGAGATTGGCGCGGCCGCGGACGATCAGGGCGCGGTCCCCGGCCTCGCCGCCGCCCCAGGCGGCCATGCCGTCCTCCACCAAGCGCGCGGCGGTTTCATCCAGCTCCCGGCGGGCGCGCTCCAGGTCGGCCTTGAGGTCGACGGCGGCCTCGACGAGGGTGCGTCCGCGCAGGCGGCTGTTCAGGAAATTGGAGGCCTCGGTCAGCGCCGAGGGCGTCACCCCGGCGGGCAGGCGTATCAGCCGGTTCTCCACCGTGCCGTCAGCGAAGACCATGACGGCAAGCGTGCGCTCCAGGCCGAGCGCCACGAACTCCACATGCTTCACGCCGGCGTCGCGGATCGGAGTGACGACGACGCCGGCCCCGCCGGCCAGGCCTGAGAGGATCGAGCTCGCCTCGTTGAGCGCATCGTCGAAGTTGCGGCCGTGGGCGTGCAGGCGCGCCTCGATGGTTCGCCGCTCGTCCTCGCCCACGTCGCCCACCTCCAGCAGGCCATCGACGAAGAGCCTGAGGCCCGCGTGGGTCGGCAGCCGCCCGGCGCTGACGTGCGGCGCGCCCAGCAGGCCGAGCTGGGTCAGGTCCTGCATGGTGTTGCGGATCGAGGCCGGCGACAGCGAGACGCCGCCCTTGGACAGGGTGCGCGAACCCACCGGCTCGCCGGTGTCCAGGTAGCTTTCGACGATGCGACGGAAGATCTCGCGGGCTCGTTCGTCGAGCTCCGGCAGGGATGGGCCGCGGGCGAAGAGGGGGGTGGTCACGGGTGCGTGTGGCGCCTCTTCAGTCGTCCGCCCCATGGACGGGGCCTTGCCGATCTAGGATAAGCGCGGCCTCTTTCCGCGCAAGGCGGACATATCCCTAGGACTTCCATCATGCGCCCATCCGAACGCCTGGCCGACGCCCTGCGCACCGTGACCATCGAGACCGGGGTCAACCGCTACGCCGAGGGCTCCTGCCTGATCGGCTTCGGCCACACCAAGGTGCTGGTCACCGCCAGCCTGGAAGAAGGCGTGCCGGGTTTTCTGCGCGGCAAGGGCCAGGGCTGGGTGACGGCGGAGTACGGCATGTTGCCCAGGGCGACCCACACGCGGGGCCGGCGCGAGGCGGCGCAGGGCAAGCAGTCGGGCCGCACCCAGGAGATCCAGCGGCTGATCGGCCGGTCCTTAAGGGCCGTGGTCGACATGAAGGCGCTGGGCGAGCGCCAGATCAGCCTCGACTGCGACGTGATCCAGGCGGATGGCGGCACGCGCACGGCCTCCGTGACCGGCGCGTGGATCGCGCTGCGGCTGGCCACGAAATACCTGCTGGATGAAGGGGTGCTCGCCACGGACCCGATCCGCGACCAAGTGGCGGCGATCAGCTGCGGCGTGTTCAACGGGACCCCGGTGCTCGACCTCGACTACGAGGAGGACTCCAACGCCGAAGCCGACGCCAACTTCGTGCTGACCGGCCAGGGCGACATCGTCGAGATCCAGGCGACGGGGGAGAAGCGCGGCTTCTCGGAAGGGGAGTTCGCCACCCTGTTCAGCCTCGCCCGCAAGGGGATCGGCGAACTCTGCATCCTTCAGCGCGAGGCGACCGGCGGCTGATCGCCGTCGCGGCGCTAGGCCTCGTCATCGTCGATCGCCGTGTCATCAGGGCCCGGCTCGTAGGCGATCAGCTCGCCGGGCTGGCAGTCGAGCTCACGGCAGAGCGCGGCCAGGGTGGAGAAGCGTACCGCGCGAGCCTTGCCGGTCTTCAGGATCGACAGGTTGGCGATGGTGACCCCGACGCGGTCGGCGAGCTCGGTAAGCGACATGCGCCGCTCGAGCAGCACCCGGTCGAGTTGAACGCGGATCGGCATGCCTTGGCCCCTAGATCGTCAGCTCGGCTTCGCGCCGCAGCCTCGCGCCTTCGCGGAACACCTCGGCCAGCACGAATACGACCAGGACGGAGAACCAGGAGGTCAGGTTGAAATTGGACTCGCTGCGCTTGATCAGCGGCATGAGCGGGCTGAGGCCCCAGACCACGTAGCGGCTGATCTCGAGGGCCGCCAGCATCACGCCGACCAGGCGCAGGCGGCGCACATTGTTCGGGTGGAAGGGGTCGCCGGCGGTGAGGGTGACGAAGATGCGGCGCAGCGCGTCGACGATCACCAGCACGCCGCCGATCGAAATGGCGAAGGCGAGCAGCATGCCGGCGAAGACCGGACCCTTGTTCACCACCTGGGCGGCCTCGGAGGTCATCACCGCAGGGAACAGGTCGGGATTGAAACTGAAGAGCAGCGCCGCCAGGAGCGCCAGGGCCACGGCGCCCAGGCTGATCCACAGGGCGACATAGACCACGTCGAGGATGATCTTCAGGAAGCTGGATACCGATCCAGGTCCAAGCGCGCGCATTCTCACCCCTCCAACGCCAAGACCCGCCCGAGCGGCTTTTTCAGCCAGTAGAGCGGGTCGGTCGAAGCTCACTTGGGCAGACCCTAGCGGACGGCGCCGGCGGCGACGAGGGCAAGGACGGGGGTCGCGGCGAGCACGAGGAGGAAGGTGAGCGCGGCGCGGTCGAAGGTCTTCATCAGAAGGGCGGTCATGACGTCGTTTCCTTGTCTTTCGATTTTGCTGCAGTGCAGCGAGGTGGCGGAGCATTTCCGTGCTCCGATACCGCTATTCAATATGCCCACATCGGTAAGCGATCAAATTAATATCGAGTAACGATATTAAACTTTCGCAATGCAACGGAGCAGGCCAACGCTATGGTCCCTGCGCCGCGACGAGGGAGCAAATCCATGGTGCTGAAGCTGGACCTGGGAAGCCGCCTGGTAGTGGCCACCCACAACCCCGGCAAGGCGCGCGAGCTGGCCGAAATCCTCGAGAATCGCTTCGAGCTGGTGGCGGCGGGCGAGCTTGGCCTGCCCGAACCCGACGAGACGGAAACCACCTTCGTCGGCAACGCGCTGTTGAAGGCCCGCGCGGCGGCCGACGCCAGCGGCCTGATCGCGCTGGCTGACGACTCCGGCCTCTCGGTGGCGGCGCTGGACGGCGCGCCGGGAATCTATTCGGCGCGCTGGGCGGGACCACGACGCGACTTCGCCAGCGCCATGGCCAAGGTCGAGGAACGGCTGGAGGAGGTGGGCGCCGAGGACATGGCCGCCTGGTTCACCTCGGCGCTGGCGGTCGCCTGGCCGGGCGGGCCGGCGGTGGTGGTCGAGGGCCGCATCGACGGACGGCTGACCTTCCCGCCCCGCGGCGACAAGGGCTTCGGCTACGACCCGATCTTCATCCCAGAGGGCCACGAGCAGACGTTCGGGGAGATGGAGGCCTTGCAGAAGGACGGCATGAGCCACCGGACCCGGGCGTTCGTGAAGCTGAAGGCCGCGCTCTTGTGACGAGCCCGCCCGACCTCGGGGTCTACGTCCACTGGCCCTACTGCGCGAAGATCTGCCCCTACTGCGACTTCAACGTCTTCAAGGACCGGGCGGGCGGCGAGCAGGCGGCGCTCGCACGCGCCATCGTGGCCGACCTGGAGGCGCACGCCGCGATCACGGGCCCGCGGCGGCTGGTTTCGGTGTTCCTGGGCGGCGGCACGCCCTCGCTGATGGACCCGGCCTGGGCGGGCGAGATCGTCGCGGCGGCGCGCCGGCTCTGGAGCCCGGCCACCGATCTCGAAGTCACCCTGGAGGCCAACCCCACCGACGCGGAAGCCGAGCGGTTCGCGGCCTTCGCCCAGGCGGGCGTCAACCGCCTGTCGCTGGGCCTGCAGGCGCTGGATGACGAGGCGCTCGGCTTCCTCGGCCGCAACCACGACGCCGCGACCGCCATCCGCGCCACGCAGGCCGCCGCCCGCGCCTTCCCCAGGCTCTCCGTCGACCTGATCTACGCCCGACCGGGTCAGACGCCGGCCGCCTGGGCCGACGAGCTGCGCCGCGCGGTGGGCCTCGGCGCCGAGCACGTCTCGCCCTATCAGCTGACCATCGAGGCGGGCACGGCCTTCGACCTGGCGGTGAAGCGCGGCCAGATCGTCCCGCCCGACGCCGACGCCGGCGCGGCGCTCTTCGACGCGACCCAGGCGGTGCTGCAGGCGGAAGGGTTCGAGGCCTATGAGGTCTCCAACCACGCCCGCGGCCCCGCGGCGCGCTCGCGACACAACCTCGTCTACTGGCAGGGCCTGGACTACGTCGGCGTGGGCCCGGGCGCGCACGGGCGGATCACGCTGGGCGGCGTGCGGCACGCCACTCAGGCCGAACGCCGGCCCGCCGACTACATCTCCGGCGTCGTCGAAACCGGCCTCGGCCTCGCCACCCGCGAGGCGCTGACGCCCACCGAGGCCGCCGAGGAGCGTCTGCTGAGCGGCCTGCGGATCACCGAGGGGGTGCCGATCGCAGACGTCGCGATCCTGGCGATCGCGCCAGTGAAGATCGCGGGACTGGTGGAACTCGGCCTGCTCGCCGACGATCCGCAGCGCCTGCGCGCCACCGCCGCCGGGCGACTGGTGCTGGACCGCCTGACGACAGAGCTCGCGACCTGATTTCCCCTCCCGGGGAGGGAAGGCTTGCCCTTGCCATCCGCCCCCTGACCAGCGAACCCTCCCCACATGGCCCGCAATGTTCCGCCGCCCGCCCTCGACGACACGCCGCTGGCGCCGGGGCTCTATGTGGTGGCGACGCCGATCGGGAACCTGCGCGACATCACCTTGCGGGCGCTGGACGTGCTGAACGCCGCCGACCTGGTGCTGGCCGAGGACACCCGGGTGGCCGGCAAGCTGCTGCAGGCCTATGGCCTTTCGGCCAGGCTGGAGCGCTATGACGAGCACGGCGCCGAGCGCACCCGGCCCAAGGCGATGGCGGCGCTGGCGGACGGCAAGCGCGTGGCCCTGGTGTCCGACGCGGGGACGCCGCTGGTCTCCGACCCGGGCTATCGCCTGGTGAAGGAGGCCGCCGCCGAGGGCTATCCGGTGATCCCGATCCCCGGCCCCTCGGCCTTGCTCGCCGGGCTGTCGGCCGCGGGCCTGCCCACCGATCGCTTCCTGTTCGCGGGCTTCCCGCCGCCGAAGTCCGCCGCGCGCCGGACCTTCTTGGAAGAACTCGCGTCCATCCGCGCGACGCTGGTGTTCTTCGAGGGCGGCTCGCGCCTGGCCGCCAGCCTTGCCGACATGGCCGCCGTCCTGGGCGCGCGCGAGGCCGTGGTCTGCCGCGAGCTGACCAAGCTCTACGAGACGCTCTACCGCGGGCCGCTCGGCGTCCTCGCCGCCGATCCCAAGCTCGACGCGCCCAAGGGCGAGATCGTCATCCTGGTCGGACCGGGCCAGGAGGCGGAGGCCACCGCCGGCGACATTGACACCGCCCTTACCGACGCCCTCACCCGCCTGCGCCCCGCCGAGGCGGCGGCGGAGGTCGCCAAGGCGCTCGGCCTGTCGCGGCGCGACGTCTACCAGCGGGCCATGGCCATGCGGGCCGGGCGATGAACCAGGTCCGCTCAACGCGCGGGACAGCGGCGCGGCTCTCCGGGCGGAGGAGCGAGGTGCTGGCGGCGATCTGGCTGATGGCCAAGGGCTACCGGATCCTCGGGTTCCGCCTGAAGACCCCGCAGGCGGAGATCGACCTGCTGGCGCTGCGCGGCAAGGTCCTTGCCGTCGTCGAGGTCAAGCGCCGCACCGACCTCCTGGCCGCGCTGGAGACCGTCACCTTCGACCAGCGCGAACGTTTGCGCCGCGCCGGCTCCAACCTTGCAGCCCGCCGGCCGGGGCTTTCGGGTGCGTCGGTTCGCCTCGACCTGATGGCCCTCGCGCCCGGCAAGCTTCCTAGGCATATTCCGGACGCCTGGAAGGGCGAGTAGGGGCTGTGAGTACGATGGGCCGCGAGCAGGCCGAGGCGATCCTTAAGGAGGCCGGCGAAGCCGGCGAGGGCGACTTCCCGTTGCTGGAAGCCGCGATCGCCTGCGCGATCCATGAGGACCCGACCCGCGACCCGCAGAGCGCCCGCGACCTGGGCGCACGGGGTGTGGAGCGGCTGTCCCACCGGCTGCATG
>Ga0307510_10003322_pt1 | contig 18742 bp, 21 predicted proteins | sample 12_EM_MG_FD_207224 | JGI IMG/M metagenome (GOLD analysis project Ga0307510, IMG submission 207224) | Populus trichocarpa ectomycorrhiza microbial communities from riparian zone in the Pacific Northwest, United States - 12_EM | ecosystem: Host-associated > Plants > Roots > Unclassified | place...
CTATTGACACCGGCCTCTCAACTAGCCAAGTGAAGCACCGTTTTTCAGAATTTCCCAGGATCCACACGTGGCCAAATCCGATCTCGGAACCAAACGCATTTGCCCGACGACGGGTAAGAAATTCTATGATCTGAACAAGAACCCGGTGATCTCGCCCTACACTGGCGAGGTCGTGCCGATTGCGCCGGTTGCGCCGCCACGGGCCGCCCGTGGCGATGCCGCACGCGCCGCGGCTGCCGCTTCGGCCACCGCCGCTGCCGATCAGCCGGAGGCCGCCGAGGCCGAAGAGTTGGTCTCGCTCGAGGAGGCCGACGCCGAGGAGAATACCGGCAAGGTCAAGGCCGTGGTTCCCGAATCGGAAGACGACATCGAGATCGACGAGACCATCGAAGGCGATGACGACGACGATTCCACCTTCATTCCCGACGAGGAAGAGGGCGATGAGGACGTCACTGACATCATCGGTGATGTCGGAGGCGACGAAGAGACTTGAGATCGGCCCTGAACTGTGGTTCAGGGTCATTGCCCGCAGGCTGATTGAGGCGCTGCGATTCTACGGGGCCATAGCTCAGCTGGGAGAGCGCTTGCATGGCATGCAAGAGGTCGGCGGTTCGATCCCGCCTGGCTCCACCAGCCTTCGCTTGCTTCGCAAGCTACGGCTCGGCAAGCCAGCCGCGCTCCATTGTAGCGAAGCAAGCGAAGGCTGCCGCGGCGTAGCCCGCCTACTCTCCCAACACCGCATTCAACCGATCGCGCAACGCGACGATCTCGTTCTTCATCGCCACGAGTTCACCGACCGAGCAGGCTGACGCCGCGAGAATCGATTGCGGCACCGCTCGCGCTTTCTCCCTGAGCGACTCGCCCTTTGCCGTCAGCGCGATCAGCACTTGGCGCTCGTCCTCGGTGCTGCGTGTTCGCTTGATGAGTTCGGCTGCTTCCAGCCGCTTGAGCAGCGGCGTCAGCGTGCCGGAATCCAGGAACAGCCGCTCACCGATGTCTTTCACCGGTACGCCGTCGCGCTCCCACAGCACCAGCATGACCAGATATTGCGGATAGGTCAGGCCGAGCTTGTCGAGCAGCGGCTTGTAGACGCGGTTGAACGCATGCGCGGTGGAATACACCGCAAAGCAGATTTGATTATCGAGCCGGAGCGGAAAGTCCGCTGCAGATTTCCTGGCCATCACATCCTCGTCAACGAGCAGCGCCTAGACACTGATATGGTGGCCTAAGCGCTTGATTTCAATTGCATACAATTAAATCGCGCGGCTTGCAATAATTTATATTGCACGCAATCTAATTGTGTGCAATATATCGTTCATCGAAACGGCAAACCCAAGGGAGACCGATATGTCTGTGAACGTGCTCTACAAGACCAGCGCCAAGGCCACCGGCGGCCGTGACGGCACCGCCGCAACGCTCGACGGCGCGCTCGACGTCAAGCTCGCGACCCCGAAAGAACTCGGCGGCGGCGGTGGCGCCGGCAACAATCCCGAGCAACTGTTCGCGGCCGGCTATGCCGCCTGCTTCATCGGCGCGATGAAATTCGTCGCTTCGCAGGGTGGTCCGAAGGTGCCCGCGGACGCCACCGTCACCTCCACCGTCGGCATCGGCCCGCGCTCGGAAGGCGGTTTTGGCCTCGATATCGACCTCGCCGTCTCGCTGCCGGGCGTTCCCAAGGCGGAAGCGGAAGCCCTTGTCGCGAAAGCGCACCAGGTGTGCCCGTACTCCAACGCCACCCGCGGCAATGTGGATGTGCGCCTGACGGTCGTGTAACGACCGGCGGTAAGACGACGTCCGAATGGCCCGCCGCCAATACCGGCGGGCCATTCGCGCGCCTCACGGAATTTTCCGTGAGCTTGCTACGGCGGCCACGTCATGCGCCTGTGCGCGAGACGCCATTGCCGCCGCGCCTGAAGACCGCTAGCTCAGGATTTCCATTCTCATCCTGAGCGAAGGTTTTCTCCATGAGTTCTCCAGGCGCAATGACCGGCCTGCGCGTGATCGATCTGACGCGCGTGCTCGGCGGCCCCTATTGCACGCAAATCCTCGCCGACCACGGCGCCGACGTCATCAAGGTCGAACCGCCGGCCGGCGACGAAGTGCGCGACTGGGGCCCTCCATTCCACGAGGAGGATGCGGCCTATTTCGTCGGCATCAACCGCAACAAGCGCTCGATCGGGCTCGATCTCGCCTCCGAAGGCGGGCGCGCTGTGCTCTTGAAGATGCTGGAGACCGCCGACGTCCTGATCGAGAATTTCAAGCCGGGCACGCTCGACAAATGGGGCATCGGCAACGACGTGCTGCGCGCGAAATTTCCGCGTCTGGTGCATTGCCGAATTTCCGGCTTCGGCGCCGACGGCCCGCGCGGCGGCAATCCCGGCTATGACGCCATCATCCAGGCCATGACCGGCATGATCGCGGCGACCGGCTCGCCGGAGAGCGGCCCGATGCGGATCGGCGTTCCCCTGGTCGACATCACCACCGGGCTTTACGCCGCGATTGGCATCCTGATGGCGCTGTCGGAGCGGCAGCGCTCCGGGCTCGGCCAGTTTCTCGAAACCACGCTGTACGAAACCGGCCTTGCGATCATGCATCCGCACGCCGCCAATTATTTCATGCATGGCAAGCCGCCGGGCCTGACCGGGAACGAGCATCCCAATCTCGTGCCCTACGCGATCTTTTCGACCAAGACCGACAACATCTTCATCGGCGTCGGCAATGACGGCACCTTCCGCAAGCTCGCCAAGGAAATCGGCAAGCCCGAACTCGGCACCGATCCGCGCTTTGCCCGCAACAAGGACCGCATCGCCAACCGCGATGCGTTGCGCGCCGAACTCGCTGCCGTGTTCAGCCAGCACGAGGCCGAGCCGCTCTGCAATCGCCTGCTGGCGGCAGGCCTGCCGGCAGGTCCGGTGCAGAAGATCGACCAGGCGCTGACCAGTCCGCATACGCTGCATCGCGGCGATATCATTGAGAAGGATTGGTACAAGGGCGTCGCCTCCCCCATCCGTCTGGAGCGGACCAAGCCGAGCCTGCGCCGGACGCCGCCGAAGTTCAGCCAGCACACATCAGAGGTGCTGGGCGAGTTCGGCTATTCGAAGGGCGAGATCGAGGCGCTGGTCGCCAAGGGAGCGGTCTGCGGGTCGGAGCGCAAGCGCTAAACGTAGTCGCCCCGCGAACGCAGAGGCCGATACGCCGCGGCTTTACTATTGGGCGCTGTTGCAGTCGCCTCTCTGCCGATCCCACCCTCCTGTGGATGTGAGCCCCTGCGTTCGTGCGCAGGGGCGACGCGGCAGACTGCGTTCACCAACCTTCGCCTATTTTCCGGCTTCCCTCCACGCCCGCTTCCCCAATACCATCCTTTCGCTTATACGGTCATTTGCACGTCATCCGGCGCTGTTATCGCGCGAAACGAAGGTGACGACCCCAACCCGGAGGAATTCCATGGCACTTCGACAATTCGGCGCAGCGGCGGCAGTGACTGTTGCGCTGGCGCTCGCCACGCCTGCCCACGCTGTGACCGAGATCCAGTGGTGGCACGCCATGACCGGCGGCAACAACGACATCGTCAACAAGCTCGCCGAGGAATTCAACGCCAGCCAGTCGGACTACAAGGTCATCCCGACCTTCAAGGGCAGCTATCCCGATACCATGAATGCCGGCATCGCCGCGTTCCGCGCCGGTACCGCGCCGCACATCATTCAGGTGTTCGAAGTCGGCACCGCCACCATGATGAGTGCCACCGGCGCCATCAAGCCGGTCTACCAGCTGATGAAGGACGCCAACGAACCATTCGACCCCAAGGCCTATCTGCCGACCATCACCGGCTACTACTCGACCTCCAAGGGCGACATGCTGTCGTTCCCCTTCAATTCCTCATCGATGGTGATGTGGATCAACAAGGACGAATTGAAGAAGGCAGGTGTGGCCGAAATTCCAAAAACCTGGCCGGACGTGTTTGCTGCGGCGAAGAAGCTCAAGGCCGCCGGACACGAGACCTGCGGCTTCTCCAACGCCTGGGCATCGTGGGCGCACATCGAGCAATTTTCGGCATGGCACAACGTGCCGATCGGAACCAAGGCCAACGGCCTCGATGGTTTCGACACGGTCCTGACCTTCAACTCGCCGCTACATGTGAAGCATTTGCAGAACCTGATCGATCTGCAGAAGGACAAGACCTACGATTACTCCGGCCGCGAAAATAAGAGCGAAGCCCGCTTCGCTTCGGGCGAATGCGCGATCTTCCTGACCTCGTCGGGTTATTACGCCACCGCCAAGAGCACCGCCAAGTTCGACTTCACCTCGGCGCCGATGCCTTATTATCCCGACGCTGCCGGCGCGCCCCAGAACTCGATCATCGGCGGCGCGTCGCTGTGGGTGATGGGCGGCAAGAAGCCCGATGAATACAAGGGCGTGGCGAAATTCTTCACCTTCCTGTCCGACACCAACCGTCAGGCCAAGCTGCACCAGGAATCCGGCTATCTGCCGATCACCAAGGCTGCCTATGAGAAGACCAAGGCCGACGGCTTCTACGAAAAAAATCCGGTACCGGAGACTCCGCTGAAGGAGCTCACCAACAAGGAGCCGACCGCGAACTCGCGCGGCCTGCGCTTCGGCAACATGGTGCAGATGCGCGACGTCTGGGCCGAGCAGATCGAAGCGGCCCTCGCCGGGCAAAAAACCGCACAGCAAGCGCTTGATGACGCCGTCGCCAAAGGCAATGCGATGTTGCGAACGTTCGAAAAGACGGCAAAGTAGACAATCGGCATTGGCTCCCCCCTCCACGCCGGAAGGGGAGCCGGTCTGCCACCTAAGCGCAGAAGGCTGCAAAGCGCCCTAGATGGAAAAGTCGGTCGTCTTCAACAACAAGCTGCTGCCCTATTTGCTGCTCGTGCCGCAGCTCATCATCACATTCGTATTCTTCTACTGGCCGGCGAGCCAGGCGGTCTGGCAATCCTTTCTGCGCGAGGACGCGTTCGGACTTAATTCCGAATTTATCGGGCTGGAAAACTACCAGAGCCTGTTCGCCGATCCCGGCTATTACAAATCGATGCTGATTACGGTGATCTTCTCCTCGCTGGTCGCCGCATTGTCGCTTTCGATTGCCCTGCTGTTTGCGACCCAGGCCGACAAGAACCTGAAAGCCGCCGGCGCCTACAAGACGCTGATGATCTGGCCCTATGCGGTGGCGCCCGCGGTCGCCGGCGTGTTGTGGATCTTCATGTTCCATCCGACTCTCGGGACCCTGGCGCGGCCGCTGCGCTGGATGAATTTCGACTGGAATCCGCTGTTGAACGGCAACCACGCCATGGCCCTGGTGGTGATGGCCGCGGTGTGGAAACAGATTTCCTACAATTTCCTGTTCTTCCTGGCGGGCCTGCAATCGATCCCCAAGAGCGTGCTGGAAGCCGGCGCGATCGACGGCGCGGGTCCGATGCGGCGGTTCTGGACCATCACCTTTCCGCTGCTGTCGCCGACTACGTTCTTCCTTCTGGTTGTCAATATCGTCTACGTCTTCTTCGACACCTTCGGCATCATCGATGCCGTGACCGGCGGCGGCCCGGCCGGCGCCACCACCACCATGGTCTACAAGGTGTTTGCCGACGGGCGCCTGGGCGGCGATCTCGGCGGCTCGGCCGCGCAGTCGGTGGTGCTGATGGTGATCGTGATCGCGCTGACCGCGGTCCAGTTCAAATATGTCGAGCGCAAGGTGCAGTACTGATGGTCGAGCACCGCCCGCTCAGCGACATCATCGCCTATGCGATCCTCACGTTCGGCATCTTCATCGTCGCCTTTCCGGTCTATCTGGCGCTGATTGCTTCCACCCATGACGCTGCCACCGTGGTCGGCGGCCACATGCCGCTGGCGCCAGGCGGCCATATGCTGGACAACTACTACCGCGCCATCTTCGTCGGCGGTTCGCGCGCCATCCGCGAACCGGTCGGCCAGATGCTGCTGAACTCGTTCATCTCGGCGATCGGCATCGCGATTGGCAAGATATTCATTTCAGTCCTGTCGGCCTATGCCGTGGTGTATTTCCGCTTTCCGTTCCGCAAGACCGCGTTCTGGATCATCTTCGTGACGCTGATGCTGCCGGTCGAGGTGCGCATCTACCCGACCTACAAGGTGATTGCCGACCTGAAGATGCTCGATACTTATGCCGGGCTGATCCTGCCACTGATCGCATCCGCCACGGGCACGCTGCTGTTCCGGCAGTTCTTCATGACCATCCCCGAAGAACTCCTGGAAGCGTCGCGGATCGACGGCGCCGGTCCGTTCCGCTTCTTCTGGGATACGCTGCTGCCGCTGTCGGTGACGACGATCGCTGCCCTGTTCGTGATCCAGTTCATCTATGGCTGGAATCAGTATCTGTGGCCGCTTCTGATCACCACGCAGGATTCGATGCAGACCATCGTCACCGGCATCAAGAAGATGCTGTACACGACCGACGAACTCGCCGAATGGCAGCTCGCGATGGCGACCGCCATCCTCGCGATGCTGCCGCCGGTCGCGGTGGTCGTGTTCATGCAGCGGCTGTTCGTGCGCGGCCTGGTCGAGACGGAGAAGTAAGGTAGCCATGGCCAACGTAACGCTGCGCAACGTCCGCAAGACCTATGCCGGAGGCTTCGAAGCCATCAAGGGCATCAATTTCGACGTCGGCGACGGCCAGTTCTGCGTGCTGGTCGGCCCTTCCGGCTGTGGCAAGTCCACGCTGCTGCGCATGGTCGCAGGTCTGGAGACCATCACCGGCGGCGAGATCGATATCGGCGGGCGCGTCGTCAACCAGATCGAGCCGGCCGATCGCGACATCGCAATGGTGTTCCAGAACTACGCGCTCTATCCGCACATGAGCGTCTACAACAACATGGCCTATGGCCTGCGCAACCGCGGCATGGCCGAGCCCGAGATCAAGACGCGGGTGGAGGAAGCCGCGCGCGTTCTCGAACTCGGCGCGATGCTAGAGCGCAAGCCGCGGCAATTGTCTGGCGGCCAGCGCCAGCGCGTGGCGATGGGACGCGCGATCGTGCGGCAGCCGAAAGTGTTTCTGTTCGACGAGCCGTTGTCGAACCTCGACGCCAAGCTGCGCATCGCCATGCGCGTCGAAATCCGTAAACTGCAACGCCGCCTCTCCACGACCTCGATCTACGTCACCCACGACCAGCTCGAGGCGATGACTCTGGCAGATATTCTGGTGGTCATGAACGGCGGCCAGGTCGAACAGATCGGCAATCCGCTCGACATCTACCAGAAGCCCGCGACCACCTTTGTCGCCTCCTTCATCGGCGCGCCGCCGATGAATCTGATGCCGCTGCGCTCGGATGAACTCAAATCGCAATTGGCCGTCGATGGCAGAATCACCGAGGCCGGCATTCTCGGCATCCGCCCGGAGGATTTCGTCATCACCAACGAAACGGTTTCCGGCGGCGTGGCGCTCGGCCTCACCGTCGAAGCGATCGAGCGGGTCGGCGCCGAAACTTTTATTTACGGCACCAGGCAGCAGGAGGTGCAGGGCGTCGCCGCCACCCCCGGCGAACTGCCGCCGGGCGAGGTGATCGTGCGGATTCCCGGCGCCGTCGGCCCTGCCATCGGCGAGCGAATCAGGGCGGTAGCCGCCAGCGACAAGCTGCATCTATTTACCGCCGACGGCCGCAAGCGGGTGGGTGGGTGATTCGGTCATTCCGGGATGGTCCGTGGACCAGACCTCACGTGCAATTCGTAGTTCGACGCCTCGCGCCGCCCGGGAAATGACGGTTTTGTAACCTGCCGCGGCCGATTTACGCAGCTTTCAGAGGCGCTTGAACCCACCCCAAATCACCCCCATATTCGCTGGTGACCGGACGGCAAGTCGGCCGGCCGGTTGAATGGGGCGCCGCAAGGGCCCCTCAAAGTCGCTTCGAGAGGACTTTGTAATGTCTCGTGTTCCTTCGTTATCCAGTCCGTTCCTGCTTGGGTTCGACGAAATCGAGCGTGCGCTCGATCGCGTCGTCAAAGGCGCCGACGGTTATCCTCCCTACAACATCGAGCGGTGTGACCGTGCCAACGGCCAGCCCGAACGGCTACGCATCACGCTCGCGGTGGCGGGTTTTACCCGCGACCAACTCGATGTGACCATTGAGGAAAACCAGCTCGTGATCCGGGGCCGCCAGCAGGACGACAAGGCCCGGCAATACATCCATCGCGGCATCGCCGCGCGCCACTTCCAGCGAACCTTCGTGCTGGCGGAGGGGATGCATGTGTTGGGCGCGGATTTGAAGAACGGGCTGTTGTCGATCGACCTTGCCAGGCCGGAGCCTGAAAGGGTCGTTAAGACAATTGCTATCAATGAGCACGAATAATGGAACAAGTAGCGGACTCGACCGCTTAGACCCAGAAGGAGTCGAGACCATGAGTGAAGTGAGTGTTACGTTCGAACCCGAAAAGGTTTCCGTCGAGGCGCTGGCCCATCTTGGTGAAGGCCATATCGCCTACGTGAAGCAAGTCCGTTCCGAGGACGTGCCGGGGCTGTTTCCGCAGGCGCCGAAAATCGCGCCAGGGCTGAAGCTGTTCGCGCTGCATGCCGCCGACGGCACCCCGATCATGCTCACCGACAGCCGGGAAGCCGCGATCGCCAATGCATGGAGCAACGAGCTCCAGGCCGTCAGCGTGCACTAACGAAACCTGCCGTCGCTGACGCGGCGAAGGCCGCTGTCACTGACGCAAGCTTGGCGGCCGACTAGTCGCAAGAGAGTTTACAATACGCGGGCACGTCCCCAATGGGATCGTGCCCGCGTTTTTTTTGCTTTCGGGACGGCCACGGCGCGGTGTTGGGTTTTGTCGAGGTCGGCACCGCCAGCATCCATGGCGGAAGCCGGACGGTTCGCTACCTGTCGAAAAGGTTATATGGCCGACCTCACGCCGCGCGCACGGTCGAGAGGAATTTCTCCACTTCGCCCTTGAGGTGATTGCTCTGTCCCAGCAGCGACTGGGCCAGCCCGTGCACATGCGTCGATGCCGTACCCGTATCGGTTGCGCCGCGGTTGACATCGGTCATGCTGCCCGCGACCTGGGTAGCGCCCTGCGCCGCCTGCTGCACGTTGCGCGAAATTTCCTGCGTCGTGGCGCCCTGCTCTTCCACCGCTGCTGCGATCGCCTGCGAGATTTCCGCGATGCGGCCGATCGTGCCGCCGATTTCGGCAATGGCGGATACCGACTGGTTGGTCGCCGACTGCATCTGGCCGATCTGCTCGCTGATTTCCTCGGTCGCTTTCGCGGTCTGCGCGGCAAGCGCCTTGACCTCGGATGCGACGACGGCAAATCCCCGTCCCGCCTCGCCGGCGCGCGCCGCCTCGATCGTGGCGTTCAGCGCCAGCAGGTTGGTCTGCTCGGCGACCGCGCTGATCATCTTGACCACTTCGCCGATCCGGCTGGCGGACTGGGCGAGATCGGCAATCCGCGCATTGGTCTGCTCGACCTGGCTGACCGCCTCGCGGGAGATCTTGTGCGAATCCTGCACCTGGCGGCTGATCTCCGACACCGATGAGGCCATCTCTTCCGCGGCCGCCGCGGCCGACTGCGCGTTGGCCGAGGATTGCTCCGATGCGGAGGCAACCGTTGCCGACAGCATCTGGGTCACTTCGGCGGTCTTGGTCAGTTGGCCGGCCGATGATTCGAGTTCGGAGGAAGCGGTCGATACGGTATGGATGATCTTTCCGATCGCCGAATCGAAACCGTCGGCCATCTGCTGCATCGCGGCCTTGCGGTCGCCTTCCGCCTTCAGCTTCAGGCCGACCTGCTCCGATTCCATCGACTGCACGCGCTGTGCGTTGTCCTTGAAGACCTGGACTGCGCGCGCCATGGCGCCTACTTCATCGCCGCGGCTGAGCGCCGGGACCGAGACATTGAGGTCGCCGCCGGCGAGGCCCTTCATGACAGCCGTCATTTCCGCGATGGGCCTGATAACGCCGAATGCCACGCCGAAAATGCCGGCGCCGATGACGAGAAACACCGCGGCCGAAACGCCCCACAATATCAGCGTGAAGGTGCTGACGCGTCCCGTCGCCGCGATTTCCGTCGCCGCGTTCTGGTCGTTGGTCTGCTTGACGATGTCGTCGATGATGGCGCGGTGCGCCGTATAGCGTGCGGTGATTTCAGCATAGGATTTCGCCGCCGCGGCGCTGTCGCCCTTGGCGAGCGCGGGCAACAGACCTTGCTCAATCGCGGTCCAGAAGCGTTTGACCTCACTATCGGATTTCTCCACCAGCTTGGCCTTGAGCGTCGGGTCGAGATCGGACTTGACCCAGAAATCCCACCGCTCGTCATATTCCTTCTTGAGCTGTGCAAGCCTGTCGCGATGCGTCGAAAGCTTTGCCGGATCGTGCAGCACGAGGGTCGCCTCGAGATAGGACTCGATGACGTATTCCGGCGGCGGCAGAATGTCGGCGATGAGGTCGTTGCCGAGCTTGATCTGGTTGTAGAGCGGGCCGCCGACCTTGAGCTGTGATAGCCCGTAAACGCTGGTGGCAATCACGGCACCGAGACCCAATGCGGTGACCAATCCGAAAATCAATATCGCGCGCGAAATCGTCAGCCGCAGCGTCATGGCAATGTTCTCCGGGCCGGGGAAAAATCCCGGCGAACGAAATAGCTGCTATTTAGCTTAAAATTGCGTTTAGCCGATCCGCTGCCGGCCGGAGAAACCGCTGTTCCGGCTAAGGAACTAGGCCGCGCTCGCCGGCGGCAGAGCCAGCACCGAATAGATCGCCTGGGCGTCGCGCGAGGCGCGCAGCTTCTTGGCGACGTCCTGGTCGCGCAACAGCCGCGCGATTCGCGCCAGCGCCTTGAGATGATCGGCGCCTGCGCCTTCCGGCGCCAGCAGCAGGAAGATCAGGTCGACCGGCTGGCCGTCCATCGCCTCGAAATCGATCGGGCGCTCGAGGCGGGCAAAGAACCCGAACAGCTTTTCCAGCTTCGGAAGCTTGCCGTGCGGAATGGCGACGCCGTAGCCGACGGCGGTGGTGCCGAGCTTTTCGCGCTGCAACAGCACCTCGAACACCGAGCGCTCGTTCTGGCCGGTCAAGGCCGAGGCGCGCGCCGCCAGCTCCTGCAGCGCCTGCTTCTTGCTGATGACCTTCAACGCGGGGAGAATCGCCTCGGGTGCGACCAGATCGGTAATCGTCATGGGGCGTTCCGAGGTGAATTGAACCGTCAGGTTGCGAGATAGGTTCTAGAACCGGGGCGTCAAGAAGATGAGACGGGAGGCGGGTTTAGGACCGGGTCCCGATTTGGTGGCTTCTACTCCAACGCATGCGCGGTGCCAACTCCCGAAGGAGCAGTTCCTGCGTCCCATGCTTAAAGGCGGCGGACCATAGGGAGGGTGGCTGGGGGCGTCAATGCTGTCTGGCATATATATCTCAGGGGGTAACCGAGGGGGGATCGACCCAACCGACGTTGCCGTCCGTCCGGCGGTAAATGATGTTCACGCGGCCGCTGGAGCCGTGCTGGAACACGATGCAGGCGGCGCCGGTCAGGTCCAGTTCCATGACCGCCTCGCTGACCGAAAGCCGCTTCAGCGACGTGGTCGCCTCGGCAATGATGACGGGGCTGTAGGTGGTGACCTCCTCGTCGCCTTCCGCCGGCGCCTCGATCACGTAGCTCGGCGCGTCGATATCGGCCAGTGCTGCGTTGGCGGCGTAGGTCTTGCGGGCCGAGCGATCCTTCAGCCGGCTCTTGTAGCGGCGCAGTCGCTTCTCGATCATCACCAGCGCCTGGTCAGCGCTGGCATAGGCATCGGTGGCGTTGGAATCCGCCTCCAGCGTGATCCCGGAATCCAGATGCAGCGAGCAATCGGTGCGGAAGCCGAAACCATCCTTGCTCAGCGTGATATGGCCGGAATAATTGCCGTCGAAATATTTTCGCAAGACCTCATCGGTGCGCTCGCTGACGCGCGAACGAAGCGCCTCGCCGACACTGATGCTTTTCCCGGAGATTCGAAGGGTCATTTGATGCCTCGCTGGATGCCTACTCTGGTTTCCCGGATCGGCTCTTCGGGGGAACTGAGACTATCGCGATTTGACGCGAACGCAATCAGGCCGGAGCCGTATCGCGGGACCGGTCGGAGGAGGTGGCGGGAGCGGAAAGTGCGTTACCGAGCATACTCTGTTTATCGCGGCGGCGCTGCACCGAGGAAGGAATACGCATCGCTTCGCGGTATTTCGCGACCGTGCGGCGGGCAATATCAATGCCCGATTCGCGCAATCGTTCCACGATGGTATCGTCGGAGAGGATCGCGCTTGCGGCTTCCGCATCGATCAATTGCTTGATGTGGTGACGGACCGCCTCCGCCGAATGCGCCTCGCCGCCATCTGCCGAGGCGATCGAGGCGGTGAAGAAATATTTCAGCTCGAAGCTGCCGCGATTGGTCGCCATATATTTGTTGGCGGTAACCCGTGACACCGTCGATTCGTGCATCTGGATCGCGTCCGCCACCGCCTTCAGATTCAGCGGCCGCAAATGCGCCACGCCATGGGTGAAGAAGCCGTCCTGCTGGCGCACGATTTCGGTGGCGACCTTCAGGATGGTGCGGGCGCGCTGATCCAGCGCGCGCACCAACCAGGTCGCATTCTGCAGGCAATCGGTGAAATAGGATTTGTCGCCGTCCTTGCGGATCGTCTTCGACAGCTCGGTGTAATAGACCTGATTGACCAGCACGCGCGGCAACGTGTCGCTGTTGAGCTCGACATGCCAGCCACCGTCCGGGCCAGGCCGCACATAGACGTCCGGCACCATGGTTTGCGTCCGCGCCGAACCGAACTTCAGGCCGGGCTTGGGATCGAGACGGCGGATTTCACCGATCATGTCGCTGATATCCTCGTCGTCGACGCCGCACAATTTGCGCAGAGAGGCGATGTCCCGCTTGGCCAGCAGGTCGAGATTTTCCACCAGCGCTTGCATCGCAGGGTCGTAGCGGTTGAGTTCGCGAAGCTGGATGGCGAGGCACTCGCTCAAATTCCGCGCACAGACGCCGGGCGGATCGAATCTCTGCAGCACGGTCAGCACCGCATCGACATCTGCTTGCGAGGCGCCCAGCCGCTCTGCGGCCTGTCCCAGATCTGCCGGCAGATAGCCGGCATCGTCGACCAGATCGATCAGATACTGCCCGATCATGCGCTGCGCCGGTCCGCTGAAGGCCACCGCGAGCTGTTCGGCGAGGTGGCCGCCGAGCGTCACCTCGGCAGCGACGAAGGCTTCCAGATTGTAGTCGTCGTCGTTGGAGGCACCGCCGCCCCATTCGGTGTAGGCGGTCGGGGCCGCATCCTGCGCCACGCGGGCGGCGGCTTCGGCGGGTTCCTCGGAAAAGACGTTGTCGAGCGGGGTATCCAGCGTCTGCTCGATCTCGGTGCGGCTGCCGAGGTCGCGGTTCAGCCACTCCTCCTGGCCCGGCTCGAAGCCGTCGCCGGACGAGCCGGCGGCCATATCGGAGGGTTCCCCGCCGCCGTCCTCGCCGTAGCTGCCGGAATCGGCATATTCGGCGCGTTCGGCGGCCGGCTCGCCCGCCACCGGGGCTTCGGGACCGTCGCTGGCGCGATCCAGCAGCGGATTGCGCTCCAGTTCCTCCTCGACGAAAGCGGACAGGTCGAGATTCGACAATTGCAGTAGCTTGATCGCCTGCATCAATTGCGGCGTCATCACCAGCGACTGCGACTGGCGGAACTCTAATCTCTGCGTTAGCGCCATGAGGCCAAGAACCGATCCACTTAAAGTTGGTCCGATTCTTGCTTATATTAGTCCAGAGCCCTTGTACACGGCTTGACGCGCGCGAAAATAACGTTATGGCGCGACCAGCAAAAGTGGAAGCCGGTTTTGCGTCCGGGCGCGCCATAGATTCTTAAATGAGCGCAAGACCTTATCGCCAAACCGCCCACACTTTGGCGGGTCGTGCGCTAAAGTCGGAATTCCTCGCCAAGGTAAAGACGGCGTACATCCGGATCGTTGACGATCTCTTCCGGACTGCCCTCGGTCAAGATCTGCCCTGCATAGACGATATAGGCGCGGTCGGTCAGCCCCAGCGTTTCGCGCACATTATGGTCGGTGATCAGGACGCCGATGCCGCGGTTGGTGAGGTGCCGGACCAGATCCTGAATGTCGCCGACCGCGATCGGATCGATGCCGGCGAAGGGTTCGTCGAGCAGCATGTAGTTCGGACGCGTCGCCAGCGCGCGGGCGATTTCGACGCGGCGGCGCTCGCCACCGGAGAGCGCGATCGAGGGCGATTTGCGCAACCGCGTGATGTTGAATTCATCGAGCAGCGAATTGAGTTCGGCTTCGCGCTTCTTCCTGCTGGGCTCGACGACCTCGAGCACGGCGCGAATATTCTGTTCGACGGTGAGGCCGCGAAAGATCGAGGCTTCCTGCGGCAGATAGCCGATACCGAGCCGCGCGCGCTGATACATCGGCAGCTTGGTCACGTCGTGGCCGTCGAGTTCGATGGCGCCGCGATCCGCCTTGATCAGTCCGGTGATCATGTAGAACACCGTGGTCTTGCCGGCGCCGTTCGGACCCAGCAGGCCGACGGCCTCGCCGCGGCGGACATAGATGCTGACGCCGCGCACGACCTGGCGGGTGCCGAAACTCTTCTCCACGCTATGCACAGCCAGATAACCCGGCCGCTTGGTCGGGCGCGGCGCTTCGCCGCCATTGGGCTTCGCGTTGGACTTGGGACGGGGCGCCTGCGCACGGGGACGTGGTTCACGCGGCGGCTCGGCGTCGGCCTGCTGCGGCAATTCCAGCGCGGGCAGTGCAGCGGAACGCGGCTTCGACGGCGTATCGCGCACCGGGCTCGTCAGCATGTCGCCGAAGGAATCGCCAAGCGCTGTGATGTCATCGCGCGAACGCGCAAAGGCAGGACCGCCGCGCTTCGCGGGGCGTCGACGGAACATGCCGAGTAAATCCACCATCCCGCTTCGCTTACGCCTTTCACGGTGATTCCGCGACGCGTCCGCCGGCGAATCGCTTCGCTAGCGAACCATGAATGAATGGATGTCCCCTGCCCAGCGGAACACCCCGCCGTGCGCCCTGCCCAGTAGATACAGGCTCGCGTCACCGGCTTCAACCGTGATAGCCTCAAATATTCTTCAAGGCATTGATTTACAATTATTTTTTACCAGGGATCAGCGACGGTATCTGTACCGGAGCCGGCGCCGGCTTCGACCCGCCCGATCCAGACCCGCAGCTCTCTCCCTGCATGAACATGCCCTGGACCTTGCCGCTGTCGGATTCGACGCGCGACACGCCGGTGGTCATGTCGACCTTGAGGCGGTCGCCCTTGAGCACGTTCTTGCACTGGGTCAGCACGACCCCGCCCACCATGGTGATGAGGTTGGCCCGCGTATCGAAGATCGCGGTCTCGCCGGTCACGACCTGGTCCTTCTGCGTAACCACGACAGAGCCTTTGGCTTCCAGCCGGCGGATCGACGAACTGCCGCCGGGCCCGGGGGTTGCGGACTGCATCGGCCCGGATTTCGATCCCTTCGGCGCGGCCGGCGGCGGCGAAGCGGGCGCAGGTGTCGCCGGCGCCGGACCGGAATCGTAGAACACCACCAGCGTCTTCGAGGTCATGGTGGTGTCGCCCTGCACGACCTTCACATTTCCGGAGAAGGTCGCCTCCTTTTTCTTGTCGCGCATTTCGAGCGACGCCGCCTCGATCTGAATCGGCTGGTCGCGGTTTTGCGAAAAGCCCTGCATCGCATTGGGTACGCCCGACATGGCGCCCTGAGCCAGAGCGTCGCCGGACGCGACCAGCGCGAACGCAAGCGCCGCGGCCGCAAAACTGCGCGAGAAGAACTGCATCATGAAGATCATTTCGTGTTTGATGACTTGCCGGTGACGGACCGCGTCCTCGGTGGTGGCGCTGGTTCAGGCTCGGGCTCAGGCGCCGGAGGGCTTTCCATGATCAGGTTCATCACGACGTTGCCTTCGAAACGAACGATCTCGCCGCTGTTGATGATCCTGAGCCGGTCGGCGGTGAGCGTACCGTTCAGCAATTTAACGTCGACATGTTCGTCCGACGTCACCGTTCCCTTGTTGATGTCGACATAGGCCTGCGACAGCTTCGCCTCGTAACCGGTGGAGGATTGCAGGAAGATGTCCTTGCGCAGGTCCAGCATCTGTTGCTTGCTGTCGAAAAATCCGGTGCGCGCATCCATCGTCACCGTGCTCTTGTCCTCCATCATGACCTTGGCGCGCAGCGTCTTGAGCTCGACATGATCGGGGTCGGTCAGATCCTGGATCGCCGCCTTGGCCCACAATTCGTATGGACGCTGGTCCGTCGAGAAACCCGCAAGGTGCGGCGTTTCCATGGTGATCTTGGTGCCGGAGACCACGAGATTGCTGATGTCGACGGGCAGCTTCGGCAATCCAGTGATGCGGAACGGATTGAAGACCGAGATCGCGACGATACCAGTCATCGCCAGCAGCACGGCCGCCGGGACCGCGACCCGCAGCAGCCGTACCATCCGGCTGTGGCGGGCGGCCGCGGCAAAGCGGGCCTCCATTCCGGCGACATAGGCTGGGTTCTGTATCGAGTTCACCGCGGCTCCAACGGGCGCCAAGACGCCAAGCAGGCGTCATTCTACCCGCAATCGCGGGATTATGCAGCCCGGACACGCGCTATGAGTGTGACCGAAACGGGGCGGAGGGAGGCACCCCGGCGCTTCAAATGGCCCCGCTCACGAATGCGCGAAGATGTCCTCGGCCTCCCAACCGCTGAGATCGAGCTTGGCCCGGGTCGGCAGGAAGTCGAAGCAGGCCTGCGCCAGCCCGTTGCGGCCTTCGCGCGCCAGCATGGCGTCGAGACGTTCGCGCAAGGCATGCAGATGCAGCACGTCGGAGGCGGCATAGGCGAGCTGCGCCTCGCTGAGGCTTGAAGACCCCCAGTCGCTCGACTGTTGCTGCTTCGACAGGTCGATGTTGAGGACTTCACGCACCAGGTCTTTCAGGCCGTGCCGGTCGGTATAGGTGCGCGTCAGTCGCGAGGCGATCTTGGTGCAATAGACCGGCTGCGGCATCACGCCAAAGGCGTTGTAGAGCGCGGCGAGATCGAACCGCGCGAAGTGAAAGATCTTCGTGACGGCAGGATTGGCCAGCAACGCCTTCAGGTTCGGCGCGTCGGTGTGGCCCTTCGGGATCTGGATGACATCGGCGCTGCCGTCGCCGTTCGACATCTGCACCACGCAGAGCCGGTCGCGATGCGGGTTGAGCCCCATGGTCTCGGTATCGATTGCCACCGAATCCTTGTAGCGGGACAAATCGGGCAGATCGCCGCGATGCAGGCGGATGGTCATGAAGGAAAGCCTCGTGTCTTTCGTCGATTCGACCGAAACACTAGCGCCCAAAACCGCGCGAGGCGAGCGGTTGGCTGCCGCCAAAACCGCGAAGACCGGCTTTTCACAGCAGTTTTTAGCCTCAGGCGCATGGCTGTTTTGCGTGAAGCGGTGTTCGGATCGCGTGTAAACTAGCCCTTGCCCGCGGCCACCCGTCGCCACGCCAGGGCGGCGGTGATTGCGATCAGCGCCAGCGCAAGCGGATGAAAGACCGGCGGGGTTACCCCGTTCGAAGACAGCACCGTCATGTCGAACACCGGCAAGGCCGCCGTCACGGTTAGAAGAATGGCGAGCGGTGCCCATTGTCGCATGAGCAGGAATATCGCGCCGGTAATGACGATGACGAGATTGCGTGACAGGTAGACCCGATAAAACAGGCTGCCGGCGGCATCGGCAACCGGCGCGCCGAAGCGGGCCGACGCCTGTTCCGGCGCGATCAAGCCGCGCAATGACAGGGCCGCGAAGGCCAGTAAAAGCAGTGCGGTCAATACGATTGCCGCGACGTCTAGCGACTTCTTCATAGCGACCCCTCCCATTCAGTATTCGGAAAATCGCTGAAGCCACGGATGGATCAGCGATTTTCGGAATATATATGTTGATATACATATTATGAAGGTCGACATACTTATTTGCAATTGATATTTTCGCGCATGGCAAAAGCTGATGATTCCAAAGGGAAAACCCTGACCGCCGCGGTCAAGCTGTTTCGCCAGCAGGGCTATCACGGCACCGCGCTGCACGACATCCTGGCGGCCGGAGGGGCACCGCGCGGCTCGCTGTATTTTCATTTCCCAAAGGGCAAGGAGGAGATTGGTGCTGGCGCACTGTCGCTTGCCGGCGAAGCCGTGCGCCAGGCCATCGTGCAGGCCGCGGAAAAATCCGACAGCGCCGAAAGCTTTCTGGCCCGCATCGTCCGCGCCATGGCGTCAGACCTTGAACGCTCCGATTACAGGGAAGGTTGCCCGATCGCGACCACCGCACTCGAAACCGCCGCGCAATCCGACGTGCTGGGGGCTGCGACCCGCACTGCATTCCAGAAATGGGAACTGGAGATCAAACGCGGGCTGTTCCGCTTCGGCCTGACATCGGGCGACGCGGATCTGGTCGCCACGATGGTCCTCAGCCAGCTCGAAGGGGCGCTGCTACTGGCGCGAACCTATCGTAGCCTCGCGCCGATCCAGCGCGCGGAGGAAGCGGTGAAGCTGCTGCTGGCGGGTGCTCGGCAAGAGGGCTGACTAATGCCTTGCGCAAACAGGCCCGAAGCGGTCGGTACCCCTGAGATAATTGAGTGAATTCGCCTGCGGCGAGCGCATCTGCATATGCTCGCCTTTTCCTTGCACCAGGCCAAGAAAGCGCAAATACTCGGATTGGATCAAATTCCGGAC